>Ga0315286_10002402_pt1 | contig 17468 bp, 12 predicted proteins | sample YL17G10_0_MG_FD_205038 | JGI IMG/M metagenome (GOLD analysis project Ga0315286, IMG submission 205038) | Sediment microbial communities from Yellowstone Lake, YNP, Wyoming, USA - YL17G10_0 | ecosystem: Environmental > Aquatic > Freshwater > Lake > Sediment | place: USA: Wyoming | collected...
TTGAGCCTCTACCTGAGGAGCGTCCTAAAGCTCGACCTCTCCTCAACTAGCTACATCTTCGCCATAAGAGCGATATGTACACTCATGTTCGCACCAGTCGCGGGGTGGATGGCAGACCGGTACGGCAGGAAACCGACGTTCTTACTCGGAATGGTTCTGACTGTTATCGCCCTCTTCAGCTACACGCAGATCAAGGGCTCCTTCGATATCTACATAGTCAGGGCACTTGACGCCATCGCCTCCGTAGTCGTACTCAACTCAATCAGGGTCTACACCGCCGATCTACTCGCCCCACGAGTGAGAGGCTTCGGCATGGGACTCTATTCAACAATCAGCCAAGAGAGCTCGACGATTGGCTCCATCTTCGGTGGTTACATAATCGACGCCTTCGGCTTTAATATGGTCTTCCTCAGCGCTGCTGCGCTCTCAGCCTTCGCTCTCTTCGTAGTGCAACTCTGGGTTCCTGAGCCGAATAAGTCTGGGAAGACTGAGTTGAAATCCGCGAAATAGCTACCACATTTCCTGCTCCTTTTTCAATAACTGAGCCGCTCTGATTCCACATAGCACCTATTTGGTCTAGAACTAAAGAATGTATAAATATTGGTTAGATCGCGTCGTCGGGCATTAGATTGGTACGAGTCCGAAAAGGTTGAAACTGAAAAGTATATTCCCTATTATGAGGGCGAGGAACGCGTAAGTTGCCACGTTCTGAAGGAGTTTGCCCATCGGTATGTGTTCGGTCAAAGCCTTCCACATTTGACCCCCATCCAGTGGCCCGATGGGCAGCATGTTCATGATGGCTAAGTTTATTGAGACGAAGTAAAGCCAGCTGAAGAAGAGGCCGATGCCTTGCGGCATGGAGTCACCGAAGACGATCATAATCGGGATCACTATCAGCCCTGTGAGGAGATTGACTATGCTTCCTGAGGCGAATATCCTCATCCTGCTAAGTAGGGACGCCTTATTCATACCCTCCTCGTCGGGCTCGACGGCGCCTCCGAAGGTAATCACAGCGACCATGATCGCAGCCGACTTGACCTTGACACCCTCCATGACACACTGTACCCCGTGACTGAGTTCATGTGTAAGTATGACGACGCCCGCGGCGAGCATGAACCAGGGGAGACTTGAGGCACTTATCGTGACGCCGGGGATTAGGGGCTGTACGGGGGTCGCCGTCTCAGGCATGAGGAAGAACCGGATGAGGTTGTTCAGCAACAGCCAAGAGGCGAATGCAGCCTGGCCTACCGCGGCTACGATTCCCATATTACCGAGGATACGCCACACCTTCGGGTGCCATGAGGCGAGGCGGCTGATGAAACCGTTGAGCCGAGTCGACTTGTAGAGAGCGTAGATGAGACTAACCTCTAGGTCATCCCGCTGCACTTTAAAGAGCTTGATTACAGCGTAGAATGTGAACCAGGCTCCGATTATTATGACGAGTGTGGTGAGGGAATCCATGCTATAGCCTCCAAAATCACGTCGATGCTGCAGATATAAGGAGACCGTTCCTTATAGGTGAGTGGATGAGCGTTGTCTGAGCACGTCGAGGTTGTCTATAGTGAGGAGCACTGGGAGAATCTACGCTCCCTCCGGGGGGAGGCGATTTCCTTGATGCGTCCGCTCGCCGCTGCTCACATAGAATGCATCGCCTACGGCAGCCTGGCGCGCGGCGACGTGAAGTCAACGAGCGATGTTGACATATTCCTCCCCAGCCCCCCCACCCCAGAGCTGATTGAGGCGGCACTAGAGCGGACAGGGATACGTGCCTCTGAAAGGGAGATAGTGCAGGCTACGCCTGGTTACGCTGCCAAGGGCTACATATACACAGCCGAACACCGTGGCTACAGTTTCCCACTCGTCCGCCTGCTCCCCACGGAGCGCGATTTCTACGGTTTCGCCGGCTCCGTCACGCCACCACAGCTCGACACGGGCGTTAGGGTTCCCGGGGTGGATAAGCGGCTGATGCTCATCGAGCCGACACCAAAGGGGCACATCGAATCGCCCGTAGCTGGAAGGGAGGGTGCTGTGGCGCGCCTCCTCGGAGTTGACACGCGGATTGTCATGGAGCGTGTGAGGACCCTGGAGCGCAGGCGCTCCGTCGGACGGACAGGTGTATTTCTGAAGCACACCCTCGATCCGGGTGAGGGTTTCGGCGAGGCGCTGCATAGGCTTAGCCTGCACAAGCCCGCCGTCAGAAAACGGATGGGGTAAAAAAAGTTTATGATAGGTCCTTGAATGCCTTAATCTCCATCCCCTGCGGGATGCGGACGCCTTCGGCGATCCTGTCGCCGACGACGACCTTGACGCCCTTCGCCGCGGCTGCGTCTATGAGGCGACCCGTGATTATGCCATCAAATACGACCGCCTTCACATTCTCGGCAGTCTTGAGCTTTTCAACGAGTTCGGCGACGGCGAATCTCGGTGACTCTGCGTTGTCTGCTCCGATTAGGGTGGCCTCTAGTGTGCCCTTGAAGCCCTCGACCAATCCAGCGTACTGCTTAGCGAGGCTGGGGGGTGGAGGCGCGACCTCTATTAGGGGTCTCTGGCGCTGTGGGCGCTGTCCTCTGCGCGGCGGCTGCTGTTGTACACGCTCTGGCATGCGCTCAGGAACTGCTTCCTGTGGTGGGCGCACCTCGACCAGCGGTGCCGGCTCTGGCGTTGGCCCTGACTGTAGGGCTGCAAAAGCCTCCTCTACGGGTACCTTCGCCTCCAGTGCGGCTTTTATCTGGTAGGGGTCGAGTTCCTCGACCTCCGAGCCGCGGGGTGCACGCGCCACGTACTTGGGCTTCGCTACCTGCATCAGCTCCCTCAGTATGAGGTCTCCTCCGCGGTCGCCATCGAGGAAGGCTGTTACCTCCTTCTTCCTAGCGAGTTCACGGATGGTTTTAGGGATCTTGACACCCTCGACCGCTATGGAACCGGATATTCCGGCGCGCAGTAGGTTGATGACATCCGCCCTACCCTCGACCAGGATTATATCTGGACGCTGGCTGATGTCGGGTGTTGCAGTGAGCCTCTCACGCCCGTAGTGTACGGGCTCGATCTTTTTGCCCTCCTGTCCAACCTGCTCCAGCATGACCTCGATATCGTGGCTCTCCTTGACGTGCCAGTCTCGCATTAACTCCTTGGCACGCTCTTGGATACGCTTGAGCTTGTCGACGCGGACGTCCTTTATCGCCTCGATGGCAATCTTCGCCTCGCAGGGGCCGGCCCTGTCAACGGTCTCCATCGCCGCCGCGATTATGGCGGTCTCGGGCTTGTCTAAGCTCGATGGGACCACGAGTGTGCCGGTCGTCCTATCGTTTGCCGACTTGAGTTCGATGTCGATCCTACCTATCTTGCCCGTGCGCTGTAACTCGCGGAGCTCAAAGTCCTTTGGAAAAAGCCCCTCGGTCTGACCGAAGATTGCGCCGATGACATCATGGCGCTCCACGACGCCCTCAATTGTAAAGCGTGCGTGTATGGTATACTTGACGCCTGTGTAACTGTCCTTATCTCCCATGCTAATTGCAACTCTGTTCTTTGTGTTCTGAGTCACACAAGCCGCGGTTTGGCCCCTCCTCTCTCCCTCTGGGGCTTCGCTCGGGTACTAATACCCGTTTTCGCTCTGCTTCCATCCGGTGATTGCAGGTGCCTAGACGCTGTCGCGTCTTTTTCACCCACGGTGAGTGTGAATCACGCCCTTCTGGCGCGACATGGATACCTTCACCTAGGGATAAAAACCTTGTCGATCCTAGATTCTCCACAACGCGGTAGTTTAAAAAAGGGTTTCACCGACCCTTATCTGAGGTTCGTCCTCATGGTTAAAGTCGCGATAAATGGATTTGGTAGGACAGGCCGCCTCGCGTTGAGGGCGGCGCTAGAGAGGGGCTCAAAGCTGGAGTTCGTTGCGGTTAATCGCGGCGACGCCGAGATTCTAGGGCACCTGCTGAAGTATGACAGCGTCCATGGAAAGGCCCCCTTCCAGGTCGAGGTTGAGGGTGACACTATCGTCGCTGCCGGGAAGAGAATCAAGGTCCTGAACGAGTCCGACGCCGAGAAGCTACCATGGAAGGACATGGGCGTCTATCTAGTCATTGACGCCTCCGATAAGTACAGAGATAGGGACGGCGCGGGTAAGCACATCAAGGCGGGAGCTAGCAAAGTCGTTGTTGGTGCCCCGGGTAAGAAACTCGACGCCACCATAGTACTCGGCGTAAACGATAGCGTCTATGACCACGCTAAACACCACCTCGTTAGCAACGCGAGCTGCACAACGAACTGCGTCGCTCCCGTTGTCAAGATCCTTAACGACCGCTTCGGCCTCGAATCCGCTATGGTATCCACGATCCATGCCTACACGGGCAGCCAGATGATCCTCGACAGGGCGGATAAGGACCTACGCAGGGCTCGTGCCGCGGCGATGAGCATCATCCCAACCACGACCGGCATGACGAGCGCTATCAACGAGGTGCTTCCCGAGTTGAAGGGCAGGGTCGACGGAACTGCTTTTCGCGTCCCGACACCCGACGTAAGTCTAATCGACGTTTCCGCCATTCTCAAATCGAAGCCAAGTGCCGACGAAATCAACGCTGCCTTCAAGGAGGCCGCCGCAAGTAAAATGAAGGGCATACTCGGATACAGTGACGAGCCCCTTGTCTCCGTCGACTACATCCACAGTTCCTTCAGCGCAGTCGTCGACGCAGCCTCGACTATAAGCAACAGTAGCATGGTCAAGGTCGTCGCGTGGTACGATAATGAGTACGGATATAGCTGCAGAACGATAGAGCTGGCCGAGAAGATGGCCAGCCACGCAAAGTAAACCTACCTGGTGACTCGGAGCTTCTTCATTTTTTCGAGGTTCTCAGGCTTTTTCTCGAAGTATTCCCTGACTGGTTCGAGGAGTTTTACCATCGCCTCGGCTGTGGCAGTCTTGAGGTCCATGGGGTGGAGTTTGCCTTCGGCGTAGGTCTTTGCGAGTTCTTCGTAGCTCTCGAATGATAGGTCCCCACCAAACTTGGTTGGGCGCTCGACCTCTAGCCTACCGAGCTGCGGGAAAACGATCATGCGTGTGTGCTCTAACACGGGGTTGCCCTCGACATGTTTTGGAGGACAGAAGGCATCCTTGTACTTAGCTCTGATGTCCGCGGGCTCGTCGTTCACCCAGATGGCGCCCTTTGCGACGCTCTTCGACATCTTCGTCGAGATGACCTTGTTGATGTCCTCGTCCTCGTCGAAATTACCCTGTATCGTCGAGTCTTGGAGGCCGGGTAGGAGCGGGTTATGGAGGCATACCGGGGTTTTGAATCCTAGCTTCGGGGCCACTTCCCTGGCGAGCATGTGGACCTTCCTTTGGTCCATACCAGCGCAGGCGGCGTCGAGCCTCATCTGGAATATGTCGGATGTTTGAAGGGCGGGGTATAGGACCCAGCTCGACTCGACATCCTCCGCGTCCGCACTGCGCCCCATGATCGGCATTGCGCGTAGCGCACGCTTCATCGTTGTCGCCTTCATCACGCGGACGACCTTCTCCCAGTAGTCCTTGTAGCTAACGATGTCTGAGGCCCAGAGGTACTCGACCTTTCCTTCGGGGAGGCCGAGGGCGGTGAAGCAGTCCTTGAAGTACTCGGCGCCGGCGCGTATGTTGTCGAGGTCACCGCCGAGCTTGTTGTTGATCCAGCCATGCCACTCGGCGAGGTAGATTATGAAGTGGAAACCCGCATCTGCGTAATCCTTCATCTTCTTCCCTACGATGAGACCGGTGCCCGCGTGCATCATGCCGCTGGGTTCGAAGCCTACGTATCCGCGGGGGTGGTCGTTGGTCTCTAGTAGTGTTCTAACCTCCGCGGGGGTGATTATCTCTTGGAGGTTCTGGCTGACTAGCCTGTAGCGGGTCTCTGTGTCCACAATCCTCGCCTTTGGATTCTCTCTGAGGCTCCGTTATTAAGGTTTGAGGGCGGGTCTGGCTGCCCATGTTGCGTTCGTTAACGGAAACCCCACTTCAACGCGTTTCTATAACACAAGATTCAACGTAATAGTAACCCTCTTTCTCAAAGGAGACGCTGTACGTGTGTGTGGCAGGGAGCGAGTGTATGTGAATTATCTTGTAGTATTAATTTCTTTTTTCTTTTCTTGTGTTATTTCCCACATATTTAATCTTGCTTTTCGAAGAGTCTCCATCGCAGTTCTTGACTCTGGTGAGAGTTTATTATCCCTATATGCCTCATATCTTTGTTTAGGCGTTATTTTCCTTAATTCCTCGGTGTAGAATGACCCGCCGGATTCCATTATCTCATGTAGTTTCTGTGAAGCCTCGACATCTTCAACCGCATTAGTTAAACTAGCTCTAATGACTTGAGTTATGTTAATTTTCAGAGTATCAATTTTCTTTTTTAATTCAGCAGATATTCTTGCTGTTACGACAACTGATTTTGGTAAGTGTAATACAACTCCTTAGTCAAAATAAGGGACAAGTGTAATACACTTAAATTTTTCTAAGATGCTGTGTGAGTAAAGATTGAAGAGAACTTTTTTTAGGACTTATAAGGTGTAATACACCACCCCACTAGAGGGCTGTATTACGCTAGTGTTCTGGCCTAGATTCTTAATTTCTCGGTTAATCTTCTGTATTACACTAAATTTCTCTAGTCCCCTATGGGGATAACGTAAAATTGATTAATAGGCTAGCCTATTATTTCCCTATGAGCCACCTCCTATGTCCATTATGTGGAAAAAATGCTCCCCTTTCGACATTAAATCCAGAAAATCTTGCCCTTGACCTTAAACTCATTAGTTTTAAGGGTCTAGGCAGGGGGAAGGGTTTTGCGAAGAACGAAGAAGTTTCTATTATGGGCGACGAGGTGTTTACTCCAATTATTGCCGATAGGATCGATTTGTTGTACCGATTTTTTATAGGGAGAGGGGCAATAAAGGTACCATTAATTGCTTCTAACGATGAATTAATTATTAAACAAATAGAGACATTAAAAAGACAGTTACTCATGAAAGACCTGAAAATAAATTCATTAAGTAATAATTTGAAAGAAATAACAGAGAACGATGAGTTAGATAGGCAAGTTGATTATATTATTAGAGCGAGTCTTGATTTAGCTAATGCGCGTTCGCAACTAGTTGTAGATGATTCGGGGTGGCATCTGAACCTTTCCAACGATTCTCCCGAGTTGGAGTGCTACCTATTTCTGATAATGACTGAGATACCCAGTCAACTCAAAGAGCGATTACTTAGGAATGTAATACGCGAAGGCAACCCATTGTTCTACGATTCCATGTTGAAGCACTTTCCTAGGCGTCAGAGTATAGTTGAGCAGATTATGGATATAGACAACGAGAGTGCTATTGAAACCATTGATGAGTTCGGAAAACAATGTGTGAAAATATTGAATCCAAGATATTATCCAGAATATGCTGGTAAATCAATAAGTTCAAAAGAATTGACGCGTCTCATAAAAAGAATTAAGAGGTACATTCGTGATCCTGAATTTGATTTATTGAAAAATGTGCACGATATATTATATCCTCTACGTAGAAAGTTACCAATAATAGGCGATACCTAAATCTCCTAAGGAATTCGTCTTTTTGTTATGTATGACTAGAAAATTGAGACAAGTCGAGTTCCCAGACTGTGTAGTGAGGTGCTTTAAGAGTGCTTTCATTCCGTTTGAACATTCACTAGAAGGCGCTACTCTTTCAGCATCCTCTCGAGGGTTCCGCTGATGAAGTGTGACTGCGTCTTTTTGAGACTATACACGTCAATTTTTCGTCAAGTTCCCGCTGCCTGAGAAACTTGAATGTGGGCTAGGCGTCCCTGTGCCTCGCGACAAACACACAGCATCACGGTTTAGAGCCAACGCTCCACTCAGCTGAGCTCTCTCAAATCGCGAGGAGTCCGACGCCCGTGCCCTGCCCGCCTGTTCCATGACTGGGTAACCCCGTCTTCACTGGTGACCCTCCGCGGAGTCCGTCTGCATGGCGCGTCGTCTTGGCGGGCAACCACTACTCGGTTCGGGGGCTTATATCCTAACCGGAGTATGCGTTAACTGTTGTCAAAGGTGACTCTTAATCCCCCTTCTTAAATGGCGGAGACCCTACTTCCTGTGCCTTTGACTCGTGCGCTTCAAGGAGCGCTGAGGTGATCTGACCAATCTCACTATCTCTATTAAGATCTAATTTTTTTCCCTCAAGGGAGTGCCTAGAAGAATTAAAAAACGGGTTTTATTTGCGTAACCTCGCTTTTTTTTAACATTTTTTTGTTAGATATGGATTCTTTTTAATAGGAAAAATGTATTTCTTAGATCATGTCCTCAAATGTGCCTTCTCCTGAGGAGTTTTTCGGTCACGTTATGGGCGAAGACCGAAAGCTCGCCCGCTGGGATAAAATCGTTGAATACTTTGAAGTTCTCGGTAAGTCGCCGTGCGTCAAAGTCACTGAGCTCGGCAAGTCGACTGAGGGAAATCCGTTCTTATTCGCTGTAATCACAGCCCCCGAGAATATTAAGAGGCTCGACAAAATCAGGGAAACTAGTTGGAGGGTTGCCCACCCGCAGGGAATTTCCGCGAAGGAGATTGAGGAGCTGATCGCTGGAGGCAAAGCGGTCGTTTCGATGACTATGAGTATACACGCCACCGAGGTCGGTGGCACACAGATGGCGCCTGAACTCGCTTACGAGATAGCTACCAAGCCCGAGTACGAAGAAGTCCGCAGTAACGTCGTTCTACTTCTTTTCCCATGCTTCAACCCAGATGGCCAGATAATGGTCACGGACTGGTATAACAAATACCTCGGCACTGAGTGGGAGGGAACGAGCCCACCTTGGTTATATCACAAGTACACTGGTCATGACAACAACCGCGACGCAATTAATCTCAGCATGGTGGAGAGTCAGATGGTCGCCGGTGTCATGTATCGGGAGTGGTACCCCCAAGCATACATCGACTACCACCACATGGGCAGTTATGGCGCTCGCTTTTATGTCCCCCCTTTCAGCAATCCCATCGACGATCAGGTCGACCCTCTTATCTGGACCGAGCAAGAGTTCTACGGCGGCCTCATGCACGTGATGCTCGAGGCAGAGGGAAAAACGGGTGTCGAGTCCAACGCCACTTATCCCGGTGAGTTCATGCCGACGTTCAACTACGTGCCATGCTGGCACAACATCTGTGGGATGCTCACAGAGTCCGCGAGCGCTGGTATTGCCACCCCTATTTGGGTCCACTACCACCAACTCAAGGCTAGCAGTCGGGGCCGGCCAGAATACAGGACGCAGATGGGCTTCCCCCACCCCTGGCCCGGCGGCTGGTGGAGATTAAGAGATGTTGTTGAGCAGCAGAAGATAAGCGCCATCGCTACACTTGTGGCGGCTTCCCGATTCAGGGATACTCTCCTCAGGAACATGTACCTAAAGGCAACCCACTCACTCGAGAAGGGGTTGAATGAGACACCATATGCATTCGTCGTCAAGCCCCAGCAGCACGACGAGCTAACAGTATACAAGTTACTGAAGACCTTGATGGACATGGGCGTCGAGGTGCATCGGAGCCAAAGAGAGTTCACAGCCGACGATGTTACATATCCCCGTGGTACACATGTCATCTTCGCCTCCCAGCCGTGCAGACCCTACATAATCTCACTACTCAAGAGGACGTTCTACCACGTCGGACCTTGGAGCAAGAAGCCCGATGGGACGCCGCTCACCCCATACGATCTCGCCACATACACGATTCCCGAGTTCATGGGTGTGAGGCTGCAGGAGGTCGAGAAGCCCTTCAACGGCTCCTTCGAGATTGTTCCGAGCCTTAGATTTCCACGCGGCGGTGTATCAGACTCGGCACCAAACGGTTGGCTGCTTGATGTATCGGTAAACGATGGCTACGCTGCTGTCAACAGGCTCATGCGGCGAGGTGTAGAGGTGAGAAGGCTCACTTCCCCTACATATGTTGGCGAGATGACTTTTGCCCCTGGCTCATGGCATATCGTTGGGGAGGACGCACGCAACGAGCTAGAAAAGTTGTCGCGACGCTACCACCTAGTCTTTGAGGCCGCTCCTACTAACGGACTTTCCGAGAGGCCGACGAAGCCCCTTCGTATAGGCATCTACCAGCGCTATTATGGAGGAAATACCGATGAGGGATGGACGCGCTGGCTCCTTGAACAATACAAGTACCCATACAAGACCATCCTGGACAAGGACGTTAAGCGTGGCAAACTAATCGACAAGTATGACGTCATTATCCTGCCCTCTGACGCCAAGAGCATGATCACTGGCGAGGGCATAGAAGAATACTACGAGAAGAGGTGGCAGGGTGTCATGACCCTGCCAAAATACCCGCCGGAGTATAGGAGCGGTATCGGCAAGGATGGTGTCGGGAAGCTTAAGGAGTTTGCAGAGGGTGGCGGCACCATTCTCTGCCTCGGCGAGTCGAGCGACTTCGCCATAGAGGAGCTGAAAGTTCCTGTAAGGAATGTCCTAACCGACGTAAAGCCGACGGACTTCGTCTGCCCCGGCTCAACGCTTCACATAGACGTCAACTCATCGAACCCACTGGCGTGGGGCGTGCAGGATGACCTCCTTATTATCTTCAGGAGCCACGGTGCATTCGAGGTCAGGCCAGGGAACCACAATGATGAATGTGGCGTCATCCTTACCTACCCTGACGGGCGAATCATGGAGAGCGGCTGGCTGCAGGGTGAAGAGCGACTCGCACGTAAGGCGGCGATGGTCGAGGCGAAGATTGGGAAGGGGCGCATTATCCTCTACGGTTTCGCCCCGCAGTATAGGGCGCAGAGCGACGCCGCCTTCAAACTCTTCTTCAACCCACTTGTCGGCTGACCTATTTATCTCATCCATACATTTTCAGTCTTAATCCTTACAGAATCTTACATCGAAGACGTTTTATATGCAGACCCGCTTGGTTCAAGGATAAGTGGTTAAAATGGACGTTAACAAATTCGCGAAGAAGGAGTTGCAGGCAATGGCAGCTGGTTCCTCGACACGTGTGAACGTGGCCCCGGACCCCAAGCTTATCAATCTAGGTGCTGGTGATCCAGACTTCAACCAGCCCAACTTCATCAACAAGGCCGTATACCAGGCCATGAAGGAGGGTCACACTCACTACGAGTTCGCGGGCGTCCCCGCATTCAAGAACGCCATCGCTAATTACTACGGTAAGTACGGCGTCAAGATCGACCCCAACACACAGCTCTGCCTCGAGAGTGGCGGCAGCCAAGCGATCTTCCGCGCCTTCGGCGCTATCCTCAACCCCGGCGACGAGATCATACTCCTCGACCCCGCCTACCAAGGCTACTTCGCCCCCATATCCTACTACGGAGCAAAGATGGTCCGCGCTCCAATGAAGAAGGACAAGAAAGGCCTCTGGAGGCCAGACGTTAACGCCATCGCCAAGGTGTGCACACCTAAAACGAAGGCGGTCATGATCTGTAGCCCAGACAACCCAACTGGGGCTGTCTACACCGAGAAGGAGCTTAAGGCACTCGCTGACGTCTGTGTCGAGAAGGACATCCTCTGCATCAGCGACGAAATCTACACTGAGTTCATCTGGAGCAGGAAGCCCTTCATCCCGACAATGAAGATCAAGGGTATGGAGGACAGGACGCTCGCCCTCATGAGCTTCAGCAAGACTTTCGCCTGGACGGGTTGCCGAGCTGGCTACATCATCTCGAGCCCCGAGCTTATGAAACTCGTGCAAATGGTCCCGATCGGCATAATAGGTATGCCGGTTCCCTTCCAATACGCAGGCGCCGTTGCCCTCGAGAAGGGATGGGGTTTCGTCAAGAAGATGAGGAAAGAGTACAAGAAGAGGATCGACTTCAGCGTCAAGAGGTTGAACGAGATCAAAGGTATTAGCTGCCCCAAGCCCGAAGGCGCCTTCTACCTCTTCCCCGACGTCAGCGGCGTCGGCATGCCCAGTGCTAAGTTCTCCCAGGAGCTCCTACTTCAGGAGAAGGTGCGAAGCGCACCCGGCACCGGCTACGGTCAGGCTGCAGAGGGCTTCGTTAGATTCGCTCTCGTCGACAAAATGGACCGCCTCGAGGATGCTTGGAACAGGGTAGAGCACTTCGTAAAGAATAACGGGAAGAAGTAAACTTCCCAAACACCTTTTTACCCTAATTTTATTCTTCAACTACTAGTTAATAGTTTATCGATCGTAATCCGCCAAAACTCGTAACCCGGCTGATCTTTCTACTTCTCATCTCCCTAGAATTGTCGGCAATTGTGATAGAGTTCTTATTCCTTCTTTGGTTTAATACTGGTTAAGGTAAACGCGAATTCCTTTATTAGGTCCATGAAGAATATTGGGCGCCTAATCCTTGCCCCTGTTCTTCTCTGCATACTGCTTCGCCATCTCAAGTGGTGGCTGGATCTCAGCGGGGATGGGTGATACATACTTCTTCCCTGCGAGACGTTTCGCATGTTCATCCTTCGCTTTCTTTAGCAGCTCGGGTTTTATAAGAAAATCGAGTACAGTGCCGGCGGTGACCTTGCTGCTAAAGATGAGGCTCTTGTGGCCGAGACCCATAGCTCCACATGCGACCCACTGCCAGCTGTGCGCTGGGCTACCGAGGGGGTAGGTAGAAGTATTGTACTCGACGGCGGGCACCACCCAGCTAACGTCGCCGACATCTGTGGAGCCAGCGCTACAATATTCCTCCCCGAATGGGTCGAGGATGTCGTCCGCCATATCAATGTCCGCGTACCGCTCCCACGATGGCACTTTCTGCCTCTTCATGTCATCGATCTTCACCTGCCTGTCGAGGTCGGCGTTGATCTTCTTTGCGAAGGTCAACTCCTCCTTGGTGTACCTGGGAGCGCCTATCTCCTTCATGTTGCCGACTATGACTTCAGCAATAGCCCTGTTGGGGATGAGGTTGTAGAGGCCCATAATGAACTCGACCTTGAGAGTCGTATCCGTCATCATGGCTGCGCCCTCGGCGATCTTAATTATCCTCTTATAGATACCGTCTAGCTGGTCCCTCTGTGGAGCGCGAATGTAGTACCAACTTCGTGCATAGTCGGGGACAACATTGGGCTGTCCTCCGCCAACCTCGATGACATAGTGGAACCTCGCCTCCTGTATGACGTGCTCACGAAGATAGTTGACTCCGACGTTCATCAGCTCGACTGCATCCAGCGCGCTTCTGCCTTGCTCGGGGCTTCCTGCTGCGTGGCTCGTCTTGCCATAGTAGTGGAACTTTACACCATTGACGGCTGTACTGCTTCCTATCGAGGCGGAGTTTATCGAGTCGGGATGGTGGCTGATGACCGCATCCACTCCATCGAAAATACCGGCGCGGACCATGTAGACCTTGCCGACGAAATTCTCCTCGGCGGGCGTCCCGAAGAACTTGACCGTACCCTTGATGCCCTTCTTCTCCATCTCATACCGGACCGCGATAGCTCCAGCAACTCCACTTGTGCCATGTATGTGATGGCCGCAGCCGTGCCCTGGTGCTCCCTCCCGGAGCGGGGTCTTCTCGGGTATGATCTTGTTACTTATACCGGGTAAGGCGTCGAACTCACCCATTATGCCAATAACGGGTTTACCTTTCCCCCACGTAGCGATGAAAGCTGTAGGCATTCCAGCCACACCCTCCTCCACCTTGAAGCCGTGCTTCTTCAACTCGTCCTGGAGTAGTTTCGAGCTCTTTGTCTCAGTAAGACCCAGTTCGGCGTAACCCCAGATGGTGTCCGCTACCTTAATGATCCTCTTCTCGTTCTGGTCGACCCAGCCCCATGCAGTCTCTTTCGCCATAGGTGAAGAAGGGGTGTATTAGGATGTATAAGCTCAGCTAGTCTAATGTTTTCGGGACCTTAATCTTTGAAGGCGTCCTTTTCCCTAATCACGCCGACTATCTTGTGTTCCCCATCGACCACGGGTACTGCTCTGAAGTGGTATCTCTGGAACACCTTTTCCACCTCCCCCCGCATGGTTGACGGTTCGACGGTCACGACGTCTCCTGTCATTATCTTCTCGAGAGTAGTCTCCGGATCAGCTTGCAGAAGCTCGTTGATATCTAAGACCCCCTTCAGGTGTCTTTCAGCATCTACTATGTAAATATACATCGTGACATCACTCTTCGGGGCCTCCTTCCTAAATCTGGTAAAAGCGTCATCTACGACCGTTTCCCCTGGGAATGCTAGGAATTTGCGCATGGCTAAAGCAGATGCAGGGACGTCGTGGTGTGAAATTATCAGTTTTACCCTGTCGACGACGCTCTGATCAAGGATTTTCTCTAGTTCCTCGGCGTCATCTCGCGGCATGATCGAGATCAAGTCGGCGATCTCAGTAGGGGATAGATGCCTGAATATCTGACTGATCCTCTCGTAATTCGTCGTTGCAAGTATCTGCCTCTGCACTCTAGGCTCAGTGGCGTCAAGGGTCTCTGCAGCCATCTCGGGCTCAAGAGACTCAAACAGTTCCGTCCTCTGATCCTCCTCTAACACCTCGAGAATGTCTGCTACGTCTTCGGCCGGGAGCTCCGAAATCTTCTCTCTTAGGACCTTAAGTCTGATGTCCCCAGAGAAACTGCTGATGTTCTCAAGGGGTTGAATGTATGACCAGGGCAGCGTCGAGTCCTTGACTGCCTGCGGCGAATTATTTACGAGGAAGCCCAGTCTTATCCTCTTTAGCAGCCTCCCCCGACTGATGTCCACCGCGCTGACGTATATTTTCTCCTTCTTCTTGACCAGTATCAGGTCGTAGACCATCTCAACCTCGCGGTTCTGGACGTCGAGGATCTTCTTGTCTATGATAAAGTCCTTCAGAAGGAGTGTGCCCTCAGGTGGCTCCTGAGAATATTTTTCGACGTCTTCGATGTTGACAGTGATTTCATCCTTTGAGAAGGCGACGACGTTACCCCATGGTATAACTAGACTCGGGTCTCCAAATGGCCTTCCTACTAGAATAGCGGTTACTACTGGGGGTGCACCGTTTCCCTTCGCGATCAGATCCGAGAGTCTACCAAGCTTTTTCCCGTTTAGTTTGACGCTTTTATTCACGAGGTCGGTAAGGTAGAATTTTTCCTCGGATTGTTTGAGTTGAGGCGTTACAGTCATGCATCGATCACCAGTTTACCGTCGTAACGAACTTGTAGATCAGAATCACCACTAGGAAGAGCAGATAAAGCCTCAGGAAGACGAGCGCTATCTTTACCCCTCTCGACATCTTGATCTTCGGGGTACGATATCGTTCATTTATCTCCCTGACCTTGTTTATCGCCCTTTGTATAAGGCCTGTCTTTTCATTTTCACCCATTTATTATCCCCCAAACCACTGCGGGAATAGTGCACTGATACCATAAAGCGTGGACAGTATGATGATCGCGATTATAATGACTGAAGCGACTATATTCTGGAAGAGGGTGTTCTTGTACTTTCCTACCTCCTCCTCCTGGTTGAGCAGCAGCAACAGGAACGTCAGCGCCGCCGGTAGGAGCGTCACTGCTATGACTTGGACGAAGAGCGTGATTAGTATCAGAGGCGCACCGGGGATGAGCACTATTATCCCAGCGACGCAAAGAACAGCAAATCTAAACAAGTAGAACCAAGGCGCCTGTCCCACCTTGCTGTTCAGTGAGTGGGACCACCCGAATACCTCCCCGAGTGCCCAAGAGCTAGCAAGGGATATGCAAACTGCTCCTAGGAACCCTGCATCAAAAAGACCTATTGCAATGATCGCACCAATGTATTGATTTATTGGCATGATTTGCAGGGCTACTTCGGCAGCGCTCTCGACAGGGGAGCCGGGCAGCAGTGTCCCAGTTATAATGATTAGTGCAATCCCAATGAGTATTGTCCAGACTGAACCAAGGAGAGTATCCAGGCGCTCCCACTTGATGTCCTTCTCCTTCAGGTTCTTATCAACCACAGCACTTTGTTGGTAGAAGATCATCCAAGGGGCAATTGTTGTCCCGATATTAGCCATGATAAAGAAGAAGAACAAGTTCGTGTCACCGGATGGCCAGTGTGGAATTATCCCTTGATTGAATATCGCTGACACATCGGGGTTAACCATGAACGCCGCTGGAAGGTAGATGAGATTCAGCAAGCAGAATACGAGGACGATCTTTTCGAACGTCCAATATCTGCCTGTGACGGTCACCGCCATGATTGTGATGATGGAGATGATTACCGTGATCCAAGTCGGTATGCCGAATATGCTTAGGGCGGCCGTCATGCCGATGAACTCTGTAACGATGGTTAGTATGTCGGTTAGTGTGAGGTCGAGGAGGGAGAACCAACCCCAGAACGGGCCGAACGCATCGAATATCGCCTCGGCATGCCCGCGTTTGGTGATGGCTCCGAGTCTGACCGTCATCTCTTGGCAAACATATGCAACCGGGAGCAGGAGCAACTCGATCCAAATGAAGCTGTAACCAAATTTGGATCCCGTAACAGCATATGTCGTAATTCCACCCGCGTCGTTGTCAGCTATCATAACAATGAGGCCGGGTCCTGCGATGGCAGCAAAGATCCAGAACGCCTTGGCGAATCGTCGATAGTTGTAGTAGAGCGATGACAGTATATTCATGTATTTCTAGCCCCTATCTGTCAAATTGGTTGCTGACTGTAAACAGACGCGCGCGGTCACATTAATAGGGATTTTGATAGTCCGAGGATACGTCGCTTGGAAATTCGACGAATTTCTATTTTTTTTCTCCGAATATCGGTGTCGCTTAAGACACGTATTAACAGACAGTTTGTGGTAAAGAATTTGGGCTCTGTAGGTATGTGTAGGAAAAAGGGTCTTATTCGACTCGTCAAGTGAAACAAGCTCATTTCCCTATTTTGTGCTTCTCCACTATTTCCTTCAGCTTATTATAATCAGCCCTCAGGAAATCGTCTTGATCTAAATCCGCGAGTTCGAGCGGCACCATCCCTTTTTTCTGCGCCTCCCTTAACGCCACCCTGAGCTTCGCGGCCTCATGGAGGACGCGCCTACGTTCAACATTCGCTGGAGGATCTTGTACGAGTTCGCTGATTAGGTGAGCCTCCCACCTCGTCCCGAGGGGCTTGATGTACGAGATGTCGCGGCCAATCCCGCCGAAGCTGGGATCATGAGGCTCTACTTGGTACCAGTATGCGGTGCTCGAATAGTCCTCTTGGAGCATGTTGCTGCTGCCGTGCTCGATAGTAACTTTGATCTCCTTCTCAAACGGTACGGGATCGGGCAGGTGTAACCTGTACGCAGTGAATCTACACTGTAGGAGATCCTGAAAGCTCAAACCGTGGTATGGTGCGGAGAAGGGTCCATTGATCCAGTACCACCCGCCCTGGAAGTAGTCTTCTGTCCCTGTTCCCTTGATGCTGGCCTCCTCCTCGCCGTCGACCCAGATCATTTCGTCCCCCTCGAGGAATAATCGACTGCCCTTATCGTATGACTGCATATTCATTGCGACTCCGCAGTAGTGGCCTGCGCCCCTTGCCTCTAGGATCGTGTAATTCTTGTCG
>Ga0315286_10002403_pt1 | contig 17466 bp, 12 predicted proteins | sample YL17G10_0_MG_FD_205038 | JGI IMG/M metagenome (GOLD analysis project Ga0315286, IMG submission 205038) | Sediment microbial communities from Yellowstone Lake, YNP, Wyoming, USA - YL17G10_0 | ecosystem: Environmental > Aquatic > Freshwater > Lake > Sediment | place: USA: Wyoming | collected...
GTCGGCGGTTGAGTCCAGGAATGCGCCGAAGCGTCGGTCGCGCCCGGTCAGGAGGCGTGCGATGTCGCCATCCAGAAGATCGCACAGACCGCTCAGGAGGATACCGACGATTGCCACCCAGGGGTGGCTCAGAGTGAGCGCGGCTCCGGAAACGAGAGCAATGAGCAGGCCGATCGCGGTCAGAGCGTCGGGGCCGATCCCCAGCCCCGCAAGCCCTCTGGCGAGAGGGAGCAACGGCTGCCGCAGCCTCTGTTTGGTCTCCATCAGCATGCGTCCATCGCCTCTCGCGCGCCGGATGGCGTCTTGGGGAAAGCGCGCGACGCCGAGAGGGACCCGCGCCTCTCCCGCCTCGGGACGGAACGCAGCCTAGACGCCCGCGACCAGATCCTTGAGCTGCTTGGAGACCTTGAACACGGGAACGCGCCGTTGCGGTACCTGCACGGGCTGTCCCGGGTTCTTCGGATTTCGGGCCACGCGGGCCTTGCGTTGCCGGACCTTGAAGGTGCCGAAGCCTCGGATCTCGATGTGCTTGCCTTCGACCAACGCCTTCTTGATCGCCCCCAGAAACACGTCGACGGTGTCGGCAACATCCTTCTTGGTCAGACCGGTCCGTGTAGCGATGTCGTCCACCAGATCCGCCTTGGTCATGCCTTCCCTCCTTGGCACGGCATTCGACTTACCCGCCGTGCGCCCACGCTCGCTCACTGCGCGGCGAGTCGCCTCCTGCCGCTGCAAGCCCGAATGCCACAAGCAATTGCTACCTAACACGCCCCCGCAGGGGTGTCAACAGAAATGCCCGGCTGCAAGCCCTAGCGGTTGCGCAGCTCGTCCAGCGCCCGGGCGATGTTGAAGAGATCGAACTCGGCCATCCGGAGGACACACCGCAGTTCCTTGCGGTGCCAGAAGACGCAGGTCGCCTCCTGCTTTGGATTGCTCGGCTCGACCCAGACCCTGCCCGCCCGGCAGAGCTGCCGGGCAACGGGGCAGTAGGGGTACTCCATCCCCGCATCCATGCGCGTTGCCTCCCCGACCCGGGTCGCCCATTGAGTTGGGCGCCCCGCGCGTCACTGCAACTCCACCTCGAAGCTCTCCGGAAGCACGGGCTCGATCGCGACCAGCCCCGCCGCCTCCGGCCGGCGCAGCTCCACGCTCGCCATTCTCGAGTAGACCCCCCCCGGCATAAGGTCCCGAACATCGATCGAGATGCTCAGCTCGTCCGGACTCAGGGATTCGACCAGGCTCGCCGGTCCGCTGATGACGACCGTTCCGGTTTCCGGCGCCACCCGCTTCAGTCGAACACCGCGGGATCGTTGAACCTGCACCGGCAGACCGGCGAAGGTGCGGGTCAAAACCCTCTCTATGTTCACCCGAACGGTGACCTCGCTAGGACTCGCCTCGCACCCCTGCGGCACGATGACCCGGAGCCGGCGGGTCACGGTATCGCTCTGCCCCGAGACGTCGAGCGCAGCGCTGGAGACGACATCGAGCGTATCGAGGATGCCCGCGGGTCCGTTCACCACGATCCGGTCAGGTTCGGCGACCGCGTCACCATGAATCACGAAGCCGGGCGCCACCCGGCCCGCCACCGGCGTGGCGAGCGGCAATCGCCGGCTTCCCTGCCGGTCGAATCGGAGGGAGATCGTCCGCGGTTCGACGATCTCGATCGGTGTCACGCGCAGGTCGCGGGAAACGCTCACGTCTCGCGTCACCAACGGTCGCTGGTACAGGCCGGGGGCCGCCTCGCTCACGTCGACCCGCATGCGCGCCGAGCCGAGATGCGTGCGGAGTCTGAGCAGGTCGACACCCGTACCGCGGAAGCGAACCCGGGCGAGCGTCGGCAGCGCGCCCGACCAGGTCAAGGTGGCCGGCACGGACTGCAGCTCCAGAGGGACATCGAGCAGGACCTCTCGCTCCTGACTGGTGAAAACGTGCAGATAGAGGACGAGCGCCAACCCCAGCGCCAGGGCTTTGGCGCCGGAGTTGTGGAAGACGTGCTGACGCAGCCACCGGCGCACGACTCGGCATCCTCCCCGTTCCGAAGCGCCAGTATAGGAACGGGCACGCGGCGTGTCAACGCGACCGCGGCGCGAACTGACTGTCCGGAAGGAAGCTAGCGCGCCGAGCCCCAGCGACGCAGCAGGGTCAGATCGAGCGAGAAGAGGAGCGCGTCGTCCGCGGTCCGATCGTGCCACTCGGAATCGAGCGAAGCGAGAAGCTGCCACTCGAAACCGCGGCCCAAGCTGCCGCCACCGATCAGCGAACCGGACAGATAGGCATAGTCCGACTGTGCCAGGGAGAGGCTCAAACCCTCGAAATCGAAGTTGAGGGCGCCGTCGTCTCCCCGGTAGTCGCGGCGGCCGGCCTCGGCCGCGATCTCGAGCCAGGCCTGGCCCAAGCCGGTTCCCCCGCGCAGCGTGCTCTCCAGACGGGCGCCAAGGGCGTGGTACTCCCCCGCGCCGTCGCGTACCCAGAGCTGTTCGCCCGCCAGACCGACTGCCGGCTCGAATGTGACGAGCCCGCGTCTCTCCTCCGATGTGTCCCTGAGCGGGTCGCCACCGAAGGTGCGGCGCACCAGCCATTCCATCTCGAGCTCGAGGCGGTCTGCGGCCAGCGCGGCGAACACCCCGGTCTCGCTGGTATCGGCCACGGCGGCGTCTCCATCGTACAGCGTGCCGAATAGCCGCCCGCTCGCCTCCAGCCCCCAAACGGCACCACCCCGCAGCCATCTCGAGTCCGCGACGAGTTCACGGTACGAAATCAAGCCCCCGCCCGCCGGGTCGTCCGGCTGATCGAGGTAGCGCCGGCGCTCGGCCCGGACCTCGAGATCCAAACTGCCGGTCGGACCCAGCGCCGATCGCCGGGCCTCGAAGGCGAGGCTCTCATACGCGCCACGCGCCTCCCGCCCGGTCCATTTCCGGCCCAGGTCGACAATGAAGCGCGTTTCGCGGCGGTGGTTTTGGTGCAGCAGACCCACTCCCAGGGAGGCTCGCTGGTACCGGAGGTACCGGGCGCCGACGGCGGCGATCGAGTCGTCGTTCGCCCCGGCGTCCGCCCAGGAGAGGTCGAAGGCCCCCCGCAGCGTCGGCCGCCAGGTTCGGTCCGCCGGCGACGACCAGGTGAGATGCAGCAGATTCTGAGCGCTGCGCAGAGAGCCGTCGCTCTGCTCTTCGTCATCGGCCAGCACCCGGTTGCGGACGGTCAGGCCCGAGCGCGCGATCGCACCGTCGAGGGAGAACGACCGGCGCGTGGTTCCGGCGCGCGCCTCCAGATCCAGCCCGTCCGCTCCCGCCGAAGTCGATGGACGCAGGCTTAAGCCGGCGACGGCCAACGCTTCGAGCCGACGCTCGCGAAACCGCGCTCCCAGCGAGTCGCCTTGGACGACCACCTCATCCGAGCCGAAGATCGAGGCAAAGCCGAAGGATTCACGCCGTCCGTCGAACTGGATTCCGCCGCGCCATTCGAGATGCGCCGCTCGGGGATTCGTCCCGGACCAGGCCAGCAACAAGATCGCGGAAAGGGCCTGCCGGGCGCCTCTCAACGTACGTCCGCCGCGTCGGCGGCCTCACGCAGAAGCGCCTCCGCGGCGGCGAGCGCCGTCACCGCCTCCTGGGTCCGGCCGGTCGTGACCAGACGCCGCGCCTTCTCCAACTGCTCCCCGCTCTGCGCCAGCCGACCTCGTGCTTCCGCACTGCCGCTCGCCTCGATCTGAGGGGCGATCTCGCTGCGCAGCGCCTCCAAGTCCTCGAGTGCGGGCAGCAGGTCCGCTTCGCTCGGCTGCCGCTGCAGGCGCCCGAGCAGGCGCAGGCCGATCCCGCGTGCCTGCAGGCTCAGGTGCAGCGCTTGGCGCTCCCCGCCGCGGCGCAGCGCCTCTCGGGCGCGCGCCATGAGGCCTCCCGCCTCCGCGCGCAGCGCGGTCAGATCTCCGTCGGACGCCGCATCCGCCAGCCGGGCGTCGACCTCGGCCAGCAACGCCTCGGCACGGTCGATCGACGCCTGAACGGCCGCCGTGGCGGCGCCGGACCCGACGGCGACGCGTTCGGCACGCTCGATGAGGCTCAGGGACAGCGTCGCCAAACGCGCGGCGCGGGGATCGTTCGCCGCCCACGCCTGCCGGGCCCGGCGAAGCTGCTGCTGCGCCTGCTCGAGCAGACGCACGGCCAGCGTTCCCCCCGAGTCGCGCACCGTCGCCGCGACTTCCTCCGCCCGCGCCTCCGCGCGATCGATCAGGATGCGCACGCTCTCCAGGGCGCGGTGCTCGATGCCCGCGGCTTCGATCGCCTTCAGCGCCATCCTGCGCGCCTGCTGCGTCAGTTTCACCACGCGGCGCAGATCGGGCGCGAGCCGCCCGAACTCGATCCAGGCGTCCCGCTGGACCTCGGTCGCCTGACGCAGGCGCTCGTGCGCGAAGCCTCCCCGGGCATCGGCGACTTCATCGCGGGCCCGATCGATCAGTGCGTCGGTACGTCGCAGCTCGGTCTCGATCCGATCGGCTGCCGGTCCGGCGGGCCCGACGGCGGCGGCGAAAACCGGGGTCAGAATGGCGATCGCCAGGACGACCCCCGATGCCGCCCGGAACCTGCGTCGTGGCTGTACCATCAAGTTCACCCCCTGGACCGATCCGTACACTCAGGGCGCGAGCCCGTAGCGTTCCATCCGTGAGTACAGCGTCCGCCGCGTCAATCCGAGGAGTGCCGCCGCACGGCTCTTGTTGCCCCCTGCCTTTTCCAATGCTCGGAGAATCAACTGCTTCTCCAGCTCTTCCAGGACCAGCCCGCCCTCCGGGATCTCGATATCGACCAAGGGCTTGGCGGAGCCGGTTTCGACCGGCGGCGCAATCATCGACGGGTCTATCGGCCCATCCCCTGCCATGATGCTCGCCCGTTCCAGTAGGTTCTCCAGCTCCCGTACATTCCCGGGAAGCGGGTGCTCCAGGAGGGCTCGCAGCGCCTCGGGCGTCACGCGTCCCGAATCCAGGCCCTTGCGCGTCAAGAAGCGTTCCACGAGCTGCGGGATGTCCTCGCGTCGCTCGCGAAGCGGCGGGATCGCGATCGGGAAGACATTGATGCGGTAGTAGAGGTCGCGGCGGAAGCTCCCGTCCTCCATGGCACGCTCGAGTGCGCGATGCGTCGCAGCGATGATCCGGACGTCGACGCGAACCAGCTCCACGCCGCCGACCGGGATGAAGGAGCGCTGCTCGAGCACCTGCAGCAGCTTCAGCTGAATCGCCGGCGAGAGGTCCCCGATTTCGTCGAGGAAGATCGTGCCGCCGTCCGCCACCGCGAGCAGGCCTTCCTTGCGCCGCACCGCGCCGGTGAAGGCACCCTTCTCGTGTCCGAAAAGCTCGCTCTCGAGCAACGCATCCGGCAGCGCGGCGCAGTTGATCTGGAGGAACGGGCGGCCGCGACGCGGACTCGCCAGGTGGATCGCCCGCGCGAGCGCGCTCTTGCCGGTCCCGCTCTCCCCGCGCAGCAGCACCGTCGCGTCGGTGGCCGCGACGCGGCGCGCCATCCCGAAGAGATCGCGCATCGCCGGACTGCGCGCGATCAGGTGCTCGAAGGTCGCCGTCGCCTCGAGCGCGGCGACGCGCTCCGAGAGCAGCTCCCGGTCGCGCAGCAGACGCCGGCGTTCGGCGACCCGCGCCACGCGCAGCGCCATCTCGAATTCCTTGTACGGCTTCTCGAGGTAGTCGAGCGCCCCGATGCGGAGCGCCTCTCGCGCGTCCTCGCGGTCGGCGAAGGCGGTGAGGAGCAGCACCTCGGTCGCCGGCCAGCGCCGCCGGATGATGCGCAGCAGTTCCAGGCCGTCGGGCGGCGGCATGCGGATGTCGGTGATGACCAGCTCGAAGGGACGCGCCTCGAGCGCGGCGACCGCCTCCGCACCGCCGGCGGCGGTGGAGACCGCGTGCCCTTCCTCACGCAGCAGATCCTCGAGATTGCGTCGCAGCTCCGGCTCGTCGTCGACGACCAGGACCGCCAGCGCCGGCTCCCGCGCGGGCCGTGCGCCGCCCGCGTCGGAGGCGAGCCTTTCGCCCTTCATCGGTTCGATCCTCCCGTTCCCTCGGCCGACGGCAGCCAGAGGTCGATGCGCGTGCCGCGCCCCGGCTCGCTCTCGACCGCCACACGGGCGCCATAGAGATCGAGCATCGAGCGCACCACGGCGAGTCCCAACCCCGATCCACGCGGCTTGGTCGTGAAGAATGCCTCGAAGGCGCGCCGCCGCTGCTCCGGGGTCATGCCGACGCCGGTGTCGGCGATGCTCACGCGCACGTCGCGCCCGGCGGGGCGCACCTCGACGCGCAGGCGTCCGCCCTGCGGCATGGCGTCGCGGGCGTTCAGCAGCAGGTTGAGCAGCACCTGATGCAGCGCCGCCGGCGCCAGACGCACCCGCTGGTCGGGCGGCACCTCCTCGATTCTCTCGAGGGCGACGCCCCGGCGCGTGAGGTCCCCCTGCAACAGCGAGAGGACCGCGTCGAGCGTTGGGCGCAGCGTCGCCGCGTCCCCCGCCAAGTCGCGCGGGCGCGCGTAGGCCAGATACTGCGTCAGGATCGAGTCGAGGCGCGCCACCTCCTGGGGAATCGCCTCGAACCACTCGAGGATCTCCTCGGGCCCGCGGCCTTGGGCGATCTTCGCCCGAACGCGCTCGGCGCGCGAGGAAACGATCGCCAAGGGATTTCGGATCTCGTGCGCCAGCACCGCCGCCAGTTCGCCCGCCGCCGCCAGGGCCGAGGTCTCGCGCAGCGTGCGTTCGGCCAGCGCCTGGCGTCGCAGCAGTTGGGTGAAGAAGAGGGCCAGCCCGATGACGAGCACGATCCCAACCGCGCCGGTCAGCAGCACCTGGCGTTGCAGGCCCCGGAGCCCGCGGAAGAAGCTCGCGCCGCCCTCGGCGGCCAGCGCGCCGAGGACCTCGCCGCTGTCACCCAGCACCGGCGCGAAGGCGGTCTTCAGGTAGACGTCCGCCACGCGGTAGAGCTCGCTCGCCGCCGGCACGCCGGCAAGCGCCGCGGTCGCCGCGGCATAGTGGAGCTCGAGCGCCGGGTTGGCATAGCCCGCCGGGAAGCGGCCTCCGACGTCGAGAAGCTGGCTGTGCATCTCATCGAAGAGGTAGAGATCACCAACGTCGGAGTCGAGCTGCACCCGCTCCAGGAAACGACGGAGCCTCGCGGCCGCCGCGCCTTCCGGATCCGCCCGCAGGGCTCGCATCGTCGCGGGGTCGATCCCGGCGGCGGTCGCGGTGGCGATCGAGAGCAGCCGCTCGCCGAGCTCCGCCTCGATCGTGTGCCGCACCTGGCGGTAGATCAGCAGCACGCTGGCGTTGAGCACGAGCAGGAGCAGGATCAGGAAAAGACCGATCAGCAGCGGCCGCGCCGGCACGCCCAGACGACCTCCGCGTCTGCCGCCCGCAGACGAGTTCATCCCGAGCCTCCCCTCGGACCACCTCCCGTGGACAGCGGCCCGCACCGGATGATAGCCTGCCCGTTCCGCCGTCTCAGCCTCAAAGCTCGATCCGGCGGCGGGTGGTTTCGGAGCGGGAGGTCCCGGTGGGCGAGGAATCGATCCCCGCGCTGCGCCCGGTCGAGCTGGTGCCGCTCACCCATGAGGGCCGCCAGCTCTTCCTGCTGCGCGATCCGTCCGGCGTCGCGGCCGAGACGCTGGTCATGCCGCCCGCCTCCGCCGAGTTGCTAGCCTTCTTCGACGGGTCGCATTCGGTCCGCGACGTCCAGACGGCGATCGCGCGCGCCACGGGCCGGATCGTACCCGCCGAGCAGATCCAGGAATTCGTGCGCAAGCTCGACGAGAACTTCTATCTCGACAGCCCGGCCGGCGCGGAGCGACGCCGAGCGCTGGCCCACGCGTATGCGACGGCACGGGCGCGGCCGGCGCACTTCGCGGGTCAGGCCTACTCCGCCGATCCGACGGAGCTGCGCCGCGAACTGGATGCGCTCTTCGCCGCCCCGACGGGACCCGGTCGGCCCGCGGCCGCCGTCGCCGCCTGGCCCCGGGCGATCGCCGCGCCGCATGTCGATCCGGGTCGCGGCGCCGCGGCCTACGCCCACGCCTACGCGCCGCTCTGGGGTGCGCGGCCGCAGCGGATTCTGATCCTCGGAGTCCTTCACGGCGCGAGCCGAAACCCGTTTGTGCTCACGGGCAAGGACTACCAGACGCCCTTGGGCGTGATGCGGACCGACGTCCGCCGCGTGCACGCGCTGGCGCAGCGCCTCGAGTGGGACCCGCTCGAGGAGGAGGAACTCCACCGCGCGGAACACTCGATCGAGTTTCAGGTGCTGTGGCTGCAATACGCCCTGAGCGAGGGCGGCGTGGACCCTCCCGATCCGGCGCCCGAGGTCCTGCCGATCCTCTGCGCCTTCTCGACCGAGGCGTTCGGCGAATCGCTGGAGGCGGCGGCGCGGCGGGTGCAGATCGACGCCTTCCTCCACGAACTGCGCACGCTGCTCGCCGAAGACCCCACCCCGACGCTGATCGTGGCGGGGGTCGACCTGGCGCATGTCGGGCCGCGCTTCGGGGATGCGCGGGAGATGTCGTCCGCCTGGGCGGAGGAGATCGCGCGTCGCGACCGGGAGACGCTGGCGCGGCTGACCGAGGGCGACGCGGATGCTTTCGTTCACGAGGTGGTGAGCGCGGGAGAGGACCGCCGCCTCTGCGGCTTCGGCGCGCTCTACGCGCTGGGGGCGTTGATCTCCTCGGCGCGCGGCCGCACGCTCCACTACGATCAGAGTCGCGACTCGACCGGGCTGGTCAGCTTCGCCGCGATCGCGTTCGAAGACGAAGTTGCGGGATGAGCGACGGAGCGAGACGCCGCGCCGGCGGCGGCGGTTCCGGCTTGTGAGCCCGACCGGCTCTCGGATAGACTGAGCTCCATGCCAGAGGGCCCGATGAGCTCGGTGCGCGCGGGGGCGGCGACCCGACCCGCAATCAGAGCGGCTGAGGGAGATCGATCGCGGTGAAGCGGGACCGGAGGCAGATCGACCGAGCTCGTCCCGCCCACGCCGGCAAGGCCGAGCGGGCCGTGACGCGATCCGCGCCCGTTGCCGCGACGGGCTGGCGCCTCGGGCTTTTCCGCCGGGTCACGCTGATCCTCCCGCCGATTCTCTTCCTCGTCGTGCTCGAGGCCGGGCTGCGCCTGGGTGGGTACGGCTGGCCGACGGGCTTCCTGGTCAAGATCCCGACCCAGGATGCCTACACGACGAATCCGGCCTTCGGCCTGCGCTTCTTCCCCCGGACCCTGGCCCGCACGCCGCAGCCATGCTATCTCCCCGGCCGCAAGCCCGACGGAGCCTATCGGATCTTCGTCTTCGGCAGTTCGGCGGCCCTCGGCATCCCGAAGCCGGCGTACGGCTTCTCGCGCGTTCTGGAAGTGATGCTCGAAGACACATTCCCCGGCACCGAGTTCGAGGTGATCAACGCGGCAATGACCGCGATCAATTCGAACGTCGCGCTCCCGATCGCGCGGGATTGTGCCCGGCACGATCCGGACCTCTTCGTCATCTACATGGGCAACAACGAGGTGATCGGCCCGTACGGACCCGGCACCGTCTTCGAGGGATTCTCGCCCAGCCTGGGCCTGATCCGAATCGGGATCTGGTTCCGGACGACGCGCACCGGCCAGCTCCTGACTGACGTGGTGCACCGGCTCGGCGGCGGGAAGAAGAACCCCCAGACCTGGGGGGGGATGCAGATGTTCCTGCAGAACCCGATCGCGGCCGACAACCCTCGATTGGCCGGGGTGTACGGCCATTTCCGCGCGAATCTCACCGACATCTGCCACGTCGCCGAGCGCAGCGGCGCCAGCACGATCCTCTGTACCGTCGGGACGAACCTTAAGGACTGTCCCCCGTTTGCCTCGGTCCACCGGAAAGACATGACCCCGGCGGACCAGACCCGCTGGCAGGCACTCTACGACCGGGGCATCGCGCGGGAGAGATCGGGAGACCTCTCGGCCGCCACAGAGATCTACCGTCAGGCCGCGGAGATCGATCCCGGCTTTGCCGATCTCCAGTCCCGCCTCGGGCGCTGCCTCTGGGGATTGGACCGCTTCTCCGAGAGCCAGGATCACTACCTCCAGGCCCGCGAACGGGACGCGCTGCGCTTCCGTGCCGACACCGCGATCAATCGCGCGATCCGCGAGGTGGGGGCGCGGGAGAAGGGTCGGGGCGTGCATCTGGTCGATGCGGACAGCTCCTTCATCACCAGCGACAAGACGCTCCACGGGGTTCCCGGCCGGGAGCTCTTCTTCGAGCACGTGCACATGAACTGGGATGGCACGTACCTGCTGGCGGAGGTCATCTTCCGCCAGGTGGTCCCTCTGCTCCCGGATCGAATCCGGCAACGCGCGGGGCCCGAGGTCGTGTCCCCCTCGCCCGCGAGGTGCGCGGAACTGCTCGCCCTGACCGATCGGGATCGCTTTGCGATCGCCTACCAGATCAACGCGATGATGAACAACCCGCCGTTCAGCAATCAGATCGACCATGAGTCTTCGCGGGAGCTCCGGCGCATTGAGCTCGAGAAGTTGAAGACCGCCCTCACGCCGGATGCCCAGCGTCAGGCGTACCAGATCCACGTACAGGCGGTGACGCAGAAACCGACGGACCTCTACTTCCGCGAAGCCTCGGCCGAGTTTGCGTACGATTCGGGGGAGTATGCACAAGCGGCTCAATGGTGGCGGGCGCTGCTGCAGCGCTGTCCGGGCGTCCCCAAATGGCGTCTGGAATTGGGCCGGTCTCTCTCGGACATGGGCCGGTCCTCCGAAGCGGTGGCGATCTTCCGCGAGCTGGTGCACGAACCCCTGGCTTCGGTGGAGGCGCTGAACGGCCTCGGTCTGGCGCTGGACCGGGAGGGCAAGGCCGAAGAGGCGATGGTGCAGTACCGGCGGGCGATCCAGTCGGATCCGCGCTGTGTCGAGCCGCGCTACAACCTGGGCCTCGCGTTGGCCCGTCAGGGCAAGGCGCAGCAAGCACTCCAGGAATACAGCCGGGCGCTGGCCGCGGATTCCTCGTTCGTCGACGCCTACATCGGGATCGGGAACCTACTCGAACGGCAGGGGAAGCTGGACCCGGCGATCGAGCAGTATCGCCGCGCGCTGCGCGCGAATCCGGTGGCGCTGAGTGCCGCCAAGCTGCTGGGCGTGGCTCTCGCCCGGCGGGGGCGCCTGGGGGAGGCGATCCAGCAGTTTACGAACGTGGTGCGCATGGATCCGCGCGACGGCGACGCCTACGTCGATCTCGGCTCGGCCCTGGCCCAGGCGGGCCGGGCGGAAGAAGCCGGCGCCGCGTATCGCTCCGCCCTCCAGGTCGATCCCAATCTGCCCGGCGCGCACTACGGTCTCGGTGCGCTGCTCGGGGACACGGGGCGGGATGGCGTCGCGGCGGCGGAACACCTGCGCGAGGCGATTCGCCTGGCGGGCGACTGGGTTCTCGCGCTGGACCGCCTGGCGGAGCTGCTGGCGACGGATCGGGACCCGCGGGTGCGCCGCCCGGCCGAGGCGGTCGCCTTGTCGGAGAAGGCGTGTCGGCTCACCGGCCGCGGCGACCCGATGCCGCTGCAGACCCTGGCGCTCGCCTACGCCGCGTCGGGTCAGTTCGACACCGCCGTCGCGACCTGCGATCTGGCGCGGAAGCTGGCGGAGCAGGGGGGCGATAGGGCGCTGGCCGCGAGGCTCGAGCAACAGCTCGCGCTCTACCGGCAGGGGAAAACCATTGCGCGGTGAAAAGGCAATCCCCCCCGTCTCGACACCGCTCGCGCGACGCACGCGCACCGCGGCGTGGCTTCTCCTCGGCCTGCTCGTCGTGCTCTTCGTCATCGACTTCTACGCCGATGTCCGTGGGCGCGACGCCTTCTCCTGGATGGATCCGTATCAGTACTACTATTTCGCCGCCGACCTGGTGCAGGGGCATCGCAGTTTCAATCAGTTCGAGATCCCGTCCATCTTCCCGTTCTTCATCCTCCCGTTCCTGACCGCGGGGGTCGCGATCCCGGCGGCCCTCTGGGTCAACGTTTTCTTTCTGATCGTCCTGTGCCTGGCGTTGCACCGGCTGTGCCGGCAGCTCGAGATCACCGTCCCTTCCGCCCTGGTCGGCGCGGCGGTTCTCGCGTCGCCGGTTCTCATCGGTCTCTCGCGGGAGCTCTACATCGAGTTCGCCTTGACCGCCTTCACCGCCGGGGTCTTCGCGCTCTGGCTCGATGAGCAGCGGCAGCCGAGCCTCCGGCGCGGGATCCTGCTCGGGGCCGCTTTCGGTCTGGGGGTCATGATGAAGATGACCTTCCCCATCTTCTTCATCGGCCCGTTCCTCCTGGTGGCGATCTCGCTGGCGCGATCGAGGCGGTATGCGCGCCTGGGGCAGGAGGTCGCGGCCTTCGGCGCTCCGCTGGTAGTCGTGATCGCGCTCGCATATCTCGTCTTCCCCAGATCCTTCACGTACTACTTCTCTCTGGGGAACACGCGCATTCCGATCATGAAGCTGATCGGCCCGGGGGGGATCTTCTCGGCGGCGTCGATCCTCTACTACGTTTCCAACATCTGGAAGACGATGCTCCTGCTGCTGACGCCCTTCCTGGCCCTGGCGCTGGCCTGGAAGCCGTCACGCGCCCGGCTCACCGATCGCACGGCAGTGTTCCTGTGGGCCTGGCTGGCGGGCCCGCTGGTCCTGCTGACGCTGGAGCCGGTCAAGGAACCGCGACACGTCGCCCCCTGCGTCGTGCCGGCGGTCATGCTCATCTTTCGGGGCATCTCCGGCACCCGGCCCGCCCGCGCCCGTCACGCGGTCGCCGCGTTGGTCCTCGCGGTCAGCCTCACCCAGTACGGACTCGTCACCCGACACGCCATGGACGCGCCCTACTTCCTCGACCGGCCATCGCGGGTGAGCGAGATCACCGAGATCATGCGCCAGGCGGACCCGGGGCGGCAGCGGTTCCTCGAGAGCGACGGCTGGTTCAACAAACTCCGGTGGATCTATTCGAAGAATGTCGTGCTCCAGGGCTTCGAGCCGAACATGGCACTGCTCTTCGCCTGGCAGTTCCATCCGGCGGTCGTCTACGACCTCGATCTGCTCAAGGAGGATCACCGGCAATCGCGGGAGGTCGCCTACGGCCGGTTCGAGGACCTCTATTTCCTCAGCGTCTTCAATCTCTACAATCGGCGCTGCCTCTGGCGAGACTACTACCATACCTTGGACGCGGACACGGTCCTGGCGAATGCCGACTTCGTGCTCGCCTCCCGGGAGCGCGGGAGCGCTCGCGGCGCGCCGCCCCCGGGGTTTCGGTCCGTCGGGGCGATCGGAACGGGCGCCGCCGAGGTACGAGTCCTGGAGGCGACGACGCCCCGCGGGCGGTCGTATCGGTCGATCTACGCGCGGGAGTTCCTGCGTTCGGGCCATGCCCTCGCGCCGCAGGACTCGGCCACGGTCTATTCCGATCTGTCGATGAACGCATTGCTGCGCGGGGATTTCCCTGAAGTGAAGCGCCTTCTCACGGAATACCCGATCGAGCGAGGTCGCGCGGCGGGGGTGCGCAACATCCACTGGACCGGGAATGACACGCAACTAAAGGAGATGACGGGTGCGGCCTTCCGTTCGTACGCCGCCTGGCTGGCACGGGAAGGGCGACAGCCCGAGAACTGAAACCCGTACGAGCCGGGGCGACGCGCCGCCCGAGACTCGCGGCGTGGACGGTGATGCCCGGCCCGTGCGTCGCATCCCCAATGGGTCCGTCCTCCTGGGGATCGGGCTTCTCGCCCTCGCGGTGCGTCTGATCGCTCTGGTTCAGTTCCGATCCAGCGATCTCTCGGGGCTGCTCCTGGGGGACGCGTCGACGTACGATCCGTGGGCCCGCGCGATCGCGTCCGGGGACTGGCTGGGTCACGAGGTCTTCTATCAGGCGCCGCTCTATCCGTACCTGCTCGGTGCCGTCTACGCCGTCGCGGGTCACAGCCTGACGGCGGTTCGCTTGGTCCAGGCGGTCCTGGGCAGCGGAGCCTGCATGCTCCTCGCCCTCTCCGGCCGGAGCTTCTTCGGCCGGCGCGCCGGGCTCCTCGCCGGCCTCCTGCTGGCGCTCTACCCACCGGCCATCTTCTATGACGGTTTGCTCGAAAAGACGAGCTTGACCGGCTTCCTCCTCGCCGCCCTGCTCGCCCTGGTCGGCCGATTGAAGGATCGACCCACCCGCGGACGGGCGGTCGCGACCGGCGCCGTCCTCGGCCTGCTCGTCCTGGCGCGCGAGAATGCGCTCATTCTCGCTCCGATCCTGCTGGCGTGGCTGCTCTGGTATTCTCGCGATTATCCGCTTCATCGGGCACGCGCCCTACTCCTCGCCCTAGCTCTGGGGCTGATGGCGGTCCTCTCACCGGTCGCGGTCAGAAACAGCGTGATCGGCGGGGAGCTGCACCTGGCGACCGCCCAATTCGGACCGAACTTCTTCATCGGAAACGGGCCCCAGGCCAACGGCACGTACGTCCCGCTCGTCGCCGGTCACGGGGATCCGTCCTACGAGCGCGCCGACGCCACGCATCTCGCCGAGCAGGCGCGGGGGCGGTCCTTGACCCCCGGTCAGATCTCGGCTTACTGGACCGGCCGCACGGTGCGCGAGATCGCCGCCCGCCCCGGTCGTTGGATCGCGCTGCTCGCGCGGAAGACGGCGCTCTCGCTGAACGCGGTCGAGATCATCGACACCGAGGACATGTACACCCACGGGGAATGGACGCCCGTGTTGCGCTGGCTCTCGCCGTGGCTCCACCTCGGTGTCGTTCTCCCCTTGGCTCTGGCGGGCGTCGTTCTCACCGCCTCCCGGCGCCGCGAACTGATCCTGCTCCACGCCCTCGTCCTGGGGTACGGTCTGAGCCTGGTCCTCACGTACGTGGTGGGGCGATATCGCTTTCCGCTCGCGGTGCTGGCGATCCCCTTCGCCGCCGCAGCGGTCGACGAGGTCTGGCGCTCCCGCCGGCGTTGGGGCGGACGGCGCTGGCTCACCGCAGCGCTGGTCGCGGCGATCGCCGCGACCGGTGCCAACTGGCCGCTCGTCGATCGGTCGTCGTATCGCCCGATCACGCAGTGCAACGTCGCCCACGCGCTCATGCGCCAAGGCGCGCCGCCCGAACGCGCGCTGGCGCACGTGAACGATGCCCTGCGGGCGGATCCCCGATGCGCCAACGCCCACCACCTGCGCGGGGTGCTGTTGCTAAACGCGGGCTCCCCGGCCGAGGCGGAGCGGGAGCTGCGCCGCGCGATCGAACTGGAACCGGATCGCGCGCTCACCTACGGGCATCTCGCGGGGTTGCTCGCGACCGAGGGGAGGCGCGACGAGGCGATCCCGCTGCTCGAGAAATCCCTCGCCCTCGATCCGTACGATGCAGAGGCGCAGAACAACCTAGCCGGCATGCTCCTCGAGGCCGATCGCTGCGCGGAAGCGATCGAGCACGTCCGGCAGGCGATGCAGTTGAAACCGGAGCAGCCGGAGATACGCTGCAACTACGGTCTGATCCAGGCAAGTTGCGGGCGGGCGGAAGATGCCGAGGCCGTCTTCCGGCAATTCCCTCCCCACTCTCCACTGCTGATCACGACCCGCCAGCGCCTGGCGACGATCCGCTTGCGACACAACCAGCCGCGCCGTGCGATCGAGGAACTCGAACGCCTCATCTCGAACGAACCCGCGGCGCTCGCCCCGCAGGCGCAATTGGCATGGATCCTCGCCACGCATGCCGATCCGACGGTTCGTGACGGGCGCCGTGCACTCGCCCTCGCGCAGGCGCTCGTGCCGGCGAGCGGCGGGAACGATCCGCAGCTCCTCGACGTGCTCGCGGCAGCCCAGGCGGAGACCGGCGGCTTCGAAGCCGCCCGGCAGACGGCGAGCCGGGCCGCGACCGGGGCGCGGCAGAGCGGGCTGACGGAACTCGCCCGGGAGATCACCCAGCGCGGTGAGCTCTACCGCCGGGGCACGCCCTACCGGCAGGCATCCTGGTAGATTGGGGACTCGCGGCTAACCGTCCTGCCCCTCGAAGTGGAATCCGCACTCGGTCAGGTGCTTAATCGAGGGCGTCAGATCCTCCCGTCGCACGTGCAGGGTGATGTTGACCGGCTCGGTCAGTTCCTGGCGGATCGCCTCATAGACGACGTCGAAGCCGACCACGCCCACACCGCACGCCTGGTGCAGATCGCGCGCGCCGTCGTTGTCGTGGAAATGGAAGTTGACGATCCGGTCGCGGAACTGGCCGATCCACTCCTCCGGCGCGAACTGAGAGAAGCAGGCGGCGTGCCCCACATCGCAGCAGAAGCGGAACCAAGGGGAATCGACCGCCTGGAACAGGCGCGCCAGCACCTGCTCGTCCGACTCCCAGGTGTTCCGCAGCGCGACGATCACCTCTTCCTCCTGGGCCCGTCCCACCAGATCCTCGAGACCGACCACGCACTGCTCCACCCACCAGTCGACATCGTCGGGCTTGACGTGATTGCTGAAACCGCTATGGAAGATGGCGATGCGGGCCCCGAGGATCTTGCCGATCTCGAGCCCCTCCTGGAGCGCATCCAGACTGTGCTGCAGGATCATCTTGTCATGGCTGGCGAGCTTCAGATCGTGATGCGGCAGGTGCGCCAGGACCTTGATCTTGTTCCGGCGCAGCGCGATCGCCAGACGCTCCAGATCCTTGATCTGGACCGTGGCGTTGTAGGTCGTGTCGGAGAGATCGACCTCGACGTTCAGCCCGTGGGTGCGCAGGAACGCGATCGACTCCGACAGGTCCGCCAGCTTGATCGGATACGAGAGCGGAAAGACCAGCGATCGCGCCTCGGTCTCCGCGACTTCCGGCTGCCCGTTCGACGCCGGCACGGCCGGCCCGGGCTGGGGATCGTCGGACCCGGCCGCGAGGGTTTCCCGAATCACCGCATTCACCGCCTGAGCGATCTTCTGCTTCGCCAACGTTCTCTCTCCTCTCGCCACGCGCCGCCGCGTGCTACGCCTTGGCCCGGCGGATTTCCTCGACGAGCGCGGGCACCACCTTGAAGAGGTCCCCGACGATGCCGTAGTCGGCGACCGTGAAGATCGGGGCGTCCGGATCCTTGTTGATCGCCAGGATGCACTTCGCGGTGCGCATGCCGGCCAGATGCTGGATCGCGCCGGAAATGCCTACTGCCACATAGAGCTTCGGCGAGACCGTCTTGCCCGTCTGCCCCACCTGATGGGCGTGGTCGATCCACCCGGCGTCGACCGCGGCGCGCGAGGCGCCCACCGCTCCGCCCAGCGCGCCGGCGAGTTGCTCGATCAGCCCGAAGTTCTTCGGCTCCTTCATACCCCGCCCGCCGGAAACGACGATCTCCGCTTCCTGCACGTCGAGCTTGCCTTGCTCGCTCCGGGCCATCTCCACGACTGGCGCGCGGGGCGCCGCCGGCAACTCGACGGCCAGGGCCCGAACCGAGGCCGGGGTGTCGCTCGGTGCGGGGGCCGGGTACGCGCTCGGTCGCACCGTGGC
>Ga0315286_10002404_pt1 | contig 17457 bp, 14 predicted proteins | sample YL17G10_0_MG_FD_205038 | JGI IMG/M metagenome (GOLD analysis project Ga0315286, IMG submission 205038) | Sediment microbial communities from Yellowstone Lake, YNP, Wyoming, USA - YL17G10_0 | ecosystem: Environmental > Aquatic > Freshwater > Lake > Sediment | place: USA: Wyoming | collected...
CCGATCAGTTCGATGCAATCGGGGATGGCGGGCTTGCCCGCCGCAGGGCGGGCTTGCCCGCCGCAGGGCAGACTCGACCATTACACCGTCTCCTTACGCGCGATAGATTTTGACCACTACCGGATTACACTCCAGTCTGGGACCGCCGATCAGTTCGATGCAATCGGGGATGGCGGGAAAAACAGCTTCGAGACATTCTTTGATCGATTTCGGTTTGCCCGGCAAGTTGACAATCAGCGCCTTTCCGCGGATACCGGCCGTCTGTCTGGAGAGTATCGCCGTCGGTACATACCTGAGAGAGACGGACCGCATCAACTCCCCAAACCCGGGAAGCATCTTGTCGCAAACAGCAACGGTTGCTTCGGGAGTCACATCGCGCGATGCGGGACCCGTGCCGCCGGTTGTAATGACGAGACAGCATTTCTTTTTGTCAATCATCGACCGCAGCTCTCTTGCGATGCGCGTTTTGCTGTCCGGGACAAGCCGGTACACTTCCTCCCACTCATTCATCAGGTACGAATTAAGAAGTTCCCGAATTGCCCTGCCCGAAAGATCTTCGTAGACACCCTTGCTCGCCCTGTCGGACGCGGTGAGTATACCTATCCTGGTTTTCATCATTGCTGTCTCATCCTGTTTTGATCGATCGTGCCTGTTTGTACCGTTTTCCGTCACTCAGAACGTGAAGCTTACTTGAGCATTGAAGAGAAGCCGCGACCGCCTCTCCAGGGGAAAGAACGGCGTGAGTTCCAGTCCAACGTTGAGTTTTTTTCCCACATCAATGTTTACCATTCTCATGATCTCGACCATGTCGAGAAACATCGACAGAGCAAATCCGCCCCGCCCGACATCCACATCAATGGGCGAGCTGACGCCAAACGTTCCGACCCCCACGTTGACCGGGAAACGATGTCCTGTTTCCTGGTTCACGTAGTACAGACGAAACATTGCGCTCGTGCTTCCATAGTTCACCGAATCTTTGGCCCGAGTGTCGTACAACACTTTGGGTATACCCAGGGCAAATCCTGTTTCCACCGTTGGTCCTTTTACGCGAAAGTACCGCGTCAGACTGTTTGTGCGGTCATATTCCCCGATTTTGATGGAATAGTCGGGTTCGACCTGGATCCTGACGAGACCCCAGTCCGGCAGCGAATCCACCTGAACCCGGATACGGTCGAGTTCTTCTGTGCGAATCGCGGCTTGAGTACCATAGGCCATCCGATACCGCACAAAGAGCACGCGGTCTTTATTCGCTTCGCCATGGCTGCGAAATGTCAGCGCGCGTCGTTCAAATGACTGCACGGTGGATCCATCCCGCGCCTGAACGCTCGTCTTGACAACAACAAACTGTGGGCCCATGCGCCAGCGAATGCCTGTGCGTTGAAATGTCACAAGAAGATTCCGGATCTGATCCCGCTCAAGCGTCACAGCGGTCGAGGGATCGATGCTTCCGGATTCAGGACCGATATTCACATAGCTTCCGATCCGCTCGACGGCCTGGAATTCTTCGACGAGAACATCACAGTCTGTTTGATACACAATGCTGCGGTTCTGGCTGTCGACAATTTTTATGCGGACGGGGTAGGAACCGGGGAGAACTTCCGGAGGGAGAACGGCTACGTACTCATCCTTTCCCGCCGGCTGCAGCGCCGTTCCCTCGATGGTCACAATTGGTGTAATCGTATCTCGTGCACGGCTGTCTTCCCGGCGAATAGTCAACCGAACTGTGTCGCCCGGGAAATAGACCGGCTTATCGACTGCGACAGTAACGCTCTCGTCGCCTGCCACGGGCTGCAAGAGAGAACCTTTTTTGGGCTGGCTGTGCAGGCTCACGATGCAAAGAAGTGTGATCAGAGAGAGTGCGAAGGTTTGACCTTTGTTCATGGGGATTCTAAAAAATCGGGAGTTGAACTCTGCATTATGGTAGGAAATCTTGCCATGATTCTCAACCCTGGGGGAATTCACACGGATTCGACTGTTTGTTTCCAAAGACAGGCCGGACGCGCCATCGTTGGCAACGAAAAACTTGCTGGAAGCACAGACGAAAACCCTCTTTTTGCCACCCCCGAAGGGGTCCCTTTGGGACAAGGCACCAAGTCTCAAAGAAAAAGGATTGAAAAAGCAATGCTTTCACATGTGTTGGTGCCTTCGTGACTTGGTGGCGGCACTTTCCGACCGACTTTCCAGTATTTCGGAGATTGGTATTCCGACGGCTTCGATAATGACTGCAAGCGCTGGAGTTCTGATTTCGAAGTCCGGGGCAAGAAGCAGGGTGGACGAGGCTGAGCGGCAAACAGAGAACTCGCTCAAACAATACGTTGACCTCGCCGCCAAAATGGGATATCCAGCCATTTACCGGATGAGCATGGGTACGGAGCTCCTGGCGGAAGCAGAGCGGGTAAGTATTGAAATCGCCAAAGAGCATCCACGGGCAATCTTCTTTGTCGGGAAACTGATCTTCCAGAAGGAACGATGGTATCAACGCCTGCTGCATAATGAAACTGCGCTTCAATTCCAGCGCGGCGTGCAATTTGCCGGATTGAATTCCATGGTTCTCCCGGTACGCGTGTTCGAGACTTCCCCCGCAACGACGTAGGATTCCGGTCACCGAACGATTCCCCTTTCGAGAAACGGCGGGAGATATTGCCTCCGCCGAATATCGCATTTCTTCGAGCCCTTTGTTCCGTCCGTACGCTTGATTGACAGTGCAATTTTGGTTAAGTTTTATGCCCACTATTGAATTTCTTGCACTTTGGCTAAAGGTTTTTCAGCGATGATGAAATCTCTCATGTTGTCCCTTGGTCTTTTTGGCGCACTCCTGCTCGCCGGCTGCGGAACCTCCAACCACGTTGTTGCCTCTCTCGGCAAAGAGGAGATAACTCTGCAGGATTTCGAAGATAGCTATGCCAAGAACAACGGCGGATGGGCGAGCGGCGTCTCCTCGACGCTCGAGGAGCGTCAGCGCTTCCTCGATCTTCTGATAAAATTCCGGCTGAAGGTTCAGGAGGCACAAGATCGCGGACTGTTGAAAGATTCGGCTGTTGTCGAGGAACTTGAATCCTACAGACTTTCGGTTGCTCAATCATACATGCTCGATAAAGAACTGATCGAGCCGCGGATCAAAGAGGCCTACAAACGAAGTATCGAGGAAATACGTGCCAGTCATATCCTTATCCGTGTTGCCGAAACGGCCTCGCCGGCAGAAACACTCGCCGCCTATACTAAGGCCTTGAAACTGGTTCCCTTCATTCCTCTTGCCGGATTTGATACATTGGCAGCGTCGAATACGGAAGATGTCGGAACAGCGACACGGGGAGGTGATTTGGGTTTCTTTTCCGGCGGAAAGATGGTGCCGGAGTTTGAGGATGCCGCCTACTCCCTCCAAGAGGGGGAATACACAAAAATCCCCGTTCGCACAGCCTACGGCTATCACCTGATCAAAGTCACAAAGCGCCAGCCGGCCCCTGGAGCACTCCGCGTGAGTCATATTCTGAAGCTCTATTCCCGGACGAAACCAGACTCGGCGGCTGTACGTGACACCGTCCGCTGGATCATGAAGCAGCTCCGGAACGGAGAAGATTTCTCAAAACTGGCGGCACTCTATTCCGACGACGCAACAACGCGGGAACGCGGCGGAGATATTGGATTCTACGAACGCGAACGGCTTCGTCCTGATGTTGCAAGGCTACTCTATAGTCTTCCCATTGATTCGGTTTCTGAGCCGTTTGAGCAGGCGTATGGTCTCCACATCTTCAAGGTAACCGCACAGAAGAAGATGCCGACGTTTGAGGAATCGGAGAAAGATCTCCGGGCACAGTACCAACAAATGCGGTACCAGAAAGACTTTGCCCAATATGTAAAAAATCTCACGCGTTTGTACGGTATCCGGATCAACACCGACGTGCGATACCAGCTCCGGAATGCGTTTGATTCAACCAAGACACCAAGCTCCGAACGTTGGAGCGACACGCTTGCGAACCCACTGCTGCCACAATCCTTGTTCCAATGTGCCGGACAGCCATTCACAGTCAAGGAATTTGTCGAAAACTTCAACCAAAGCGCTGAATTCAAGACTACTCTCCTCACGCCCGGCAATATCGACCTCGCGATCGACAGGCTCATCGAACTCTCGGTGCTCAAGGAACACGCGCGCAAAGCTCCCGAGCGCCACCCCGCCTTCCTGAAACTCATGGACGAATATCAGGACGGAATTTTGCTCTATCGTATCGAGCAGGATGAAGTGTGGAAAAAGGTCGTCGTCAATGATTCGCTGCTCAGAATTTTCTACAACAGCACGAAGGAAAACTATCGTTGGCCAGATCGGGTCAACTTCGCGGAAATCTATGTCGCCACCGACAGCGCGAAAAAGGCGGTTGATTGGAAGCTTGCCTTCGGCGAGGATTTCCTTTCCGTCGCCGAGGAATACACACTCCGAACCGGGTACCGGGACAAGCTCGGGATCTGGGGATTCCAACCCTACACGCAGAATGAGCTCTCGCAAAAAGCTGCCACGATGGCTATCGATAGCGTCTGCAATTTCTTTGCATACCAGAACGGCTGGTCCAGGATCAAGACGATCGCCAAAGACAGTGCCCGTGTAAAGACATTTGAAGAAGGAGGCGCCGAACTCTCCAGCGCCTATCAGGAAGCGACCTCGAAGAAACGAGAGCAGGAGTGGATTGAGTCGCTGAAAAAGAAGTACGGTGTGTCGGTAAAAACCGAATTGCTGCGAGAAGCGTTCAGCAGGAGATCTCGTGAGAAGAATTAGCGCGATCTGCATTGTGCTGACGGTGATCATTGCCGGCTGTCAGCGCCAGCCGTCGACCAACATGCCCGTCGCGAAGATCGATGACCAGCTGCTGACCGTCGATGATGTTCACTTCCGGTTTGATTCATCGCGCGGATTTTCTCAATCGCAGCTCCAGCAATACCTTCAACGATGGATTAGAGACGAGCTGCTGTATCGCGAAGCAGTTGCGCGTGGACTGGGCACCTCAACGGAAATCGGCGAACAACTTGAGAGGGCGCGACGCCAGTTGGTCATCAACGCACTGCTCGAGCAGGAGGTCTATAGCGAGAAATCGGAATCTAATACGCCGGAAGAAATCCGCTCCTACTACGACACGCACAAAGACGAGTTCCTCCTCCGGAGCGACATGGCGCTGGTAAGCTACATGGTGTTTTCTGACCGGGACGCGGCAAACAGTTTTCGCAACACCGTGCTCAGGGGGACTCTGTGGGGGGATGCGGTCCGTCAGACTCTCTCCAACTCCGTGCAAATGCTGAAGGTCCTTACTAAGGGGGATTCTCTGTATCACACGCAGGCTTCGCTACTGCCGCCCGAGCTCTGGCGCGTGGCGTCTTCAACCCCTGCCAACCAGCCATCCTTCCCCGTCAAAACATCTGAAGGATACTATGTGATCCTGGTGTGGAAATTCGCAAGACCGGGGCAGCCGGCGGATGTCCGGTTCTTCGAGGGTGAGATCCGTAGCAGGCTTTCCATGGAACGGCGTTCAAAACTGTACAATGCGCTGGTGGAGAACCTTCGGGCCAAACATTCTGTTCAAATACTCGTGGGCTCGTCCGAAGATTCGACACAAATGAAATCCGCAGAATAGTGAACCGGGCGATCTCCCCGAATGAGGGGTCATTGGAGGTATTGGGTATATGAGGCAAACGATGAAGAGAATTCTGTTCTTGTTGATCTTTGTGCCGCTGTTTGGTGTGGCTGTGCACGGTCAGACTGCCGTTGACCGTATCGTGGCCGTCGTCGACAAAGAGATTATCACCGAGTCTGAGCTTCTGGAGCGCGTCAGTTTTTATGCCTTCCAGAACAAACTGGATGCCTCCAAAATCGAGCTGAAGCGGCAGATGCTGGAAGGTATGGTCACCGAAAAGCTGATTCTCGCCCAGGCATTGATCGACAGCATCCAGATCACTGACGAGGAGGTGACTCAAACGCTTGAGCGCCAGATACAGAATCTGATCCGCCAGGCGGGTTCGGAAAAACGGCTGGAGGAGTATTACGGCAAGACGATTAGCCGCATCAAGCGGGAATTTCGTGAAGACATGCGCAAGCAACTCCTTGTGCAGCGCGTACGCCAGAACCGCGAAGCATCCATCCAGGTGACCAGCCGCGATGTCGACGAGTTCTATGTGACCTTCAAGGATAGTCTTCCTCAAGTGCCGGAGGAATACACGCTGAGCCACATCTACATCGTTCCCAAGCCCGATTCATCGCTCGACCTGCAGACCCGCGCGAAAGCAGTAACGATTCTGGACAGCCTCAGGGCGGGGGGCGATTTCGCCCTCTTCGCGAAACGCTATTCCACCGATGGCACGGCCTCCGGCGGCGGTGATTTAGGCTGGTCCAAGCGTGGCGACTTCGTCCGCGAATTCGAAGAAGCACTGTTCTCACTCAAAGAGAACCAGATTTCCGATGTCGTCAAGACTCAATATGGGTACCATCTCATTCAACTCCTGGGCAGGCGGGGTGAATCGGTTCACGCCCGCCATATCCTGTTCCGCGTAGAGAAGGGTGCGGCCAGCGACACGGCTGTTGTCGAGCAGCTCCGAACGCTCCGAACGCGGGTCATCAACGGTGAATCATTTGCCGAGCTGGCAAAAAAGTATTCCGAAGATGAAGACTCCAAGCCCCTCGGCGGCGACCTCGGTGAACTCACGTCAGAACAACTCACGTCTACCTTTGCTGACGAAGTCAAGAACCTCAAAGCGGGGGAAATCAGTCAACCCACCCGCGTGGTGCTCGGCAACAATTACGGATACCAGATTGTGTGGATGCGAAAACGCACACCGGCGCACACACCGACGATCGCAGGCGACTATAAGCATCTCGAGCGGCTGGCGCTCTACGTAAAAAAGAACCGCCTCAATGCTGAATGGCTGGATGAAATACGGAAGAATATCTTTCTCGATATCCGTCTCTAACCTCTCAATGATAGCTTCACAATGACAAAAAGAATCGGAGACCGGGTCTCGTTGTGTTCTTCTTCTGGTTTCTTCGCGTCGTCAGGGCAAACGTAATGGCAAAAAAACAAGTCCCAAAAACAGGCGATGTTGCGGCGGTCAAGCGATTGGCCGAGTCATACAAGGATCTCCGCTCCGAAATCGGCAAGGTCATCATCGGTCAGCACTCAGTGATCGAGCACCTTCTGATTTCTCTTCTTTCACGCGGACATTGCCTTCTGATCGGTGTTCCCGGTCTCGCCAAAACGCTGCTCATCAAGACGCTGGCAGAGACTCTCGACCTCAAATTCAGTCGAATCCAGTTTACTCCCGACTTGATGCCGAGCGACATTACCGGAACGGAAATCATCGAAGACAACCGATCCACGGGAAAGAAATCCTTCAAGTTCGTTCAGGGCCCGGTCTTCGCCAATATTATCCTCGCCGATGAGATCAATCGGACACCACCGAAAACACAGGCGGCACTCCTCGAAGCCATGCAGGAACACCACGTTACGGCAGCCGGCCAAACGTATCCATTGAAAGAGCCGTTTTTTGTTCTTGCCACACAAAACCCCATCGAGCAGGAGGGAACCTATCCCCTTCCCGAAGCACAGCTCGACCGGTTCATGTTCGCTCTCTGGCTTGACTATCCTTCCGCGGAAGAGGAGCTTCAGATCGTGAAGTCCACCACGAGTCCATATGTGGCGAAACTGCAGCACATACTCAATGCGAAGGAGGTTATCGCGTTCCAGGATCTTGTGCGCCGCGTCCCTGTGGCCGAGAATGTCATTCAATATGCTGTTCGGCTTGTCGGCAAGACTCGCCCAAGGTCACCGGAAGCTCCGGCGTTTATCAGGAATTGGATTCGCTGGGGAGCGGGACCCCGCGCCTCGCAGTTTCTGATCCTCGGGGCCAAGACCCGTGCGATTCTGCAGGGGCGTCATACACCCGATATCAATGACGTGAATTCGATTGCCGGTCCGGTTCTGCGACATCGTCTCGTGACGAGCTTCAACGCAGAGGCCGAAGGAGTATCAACGATTCAAATAGTCGAGAAATTGCTCGCGGAAACAGTCTAAGGGGATTCCGATGAGACATTCCTGGCGAATACTACTTTTCGTCGTCGTTGGAGGTCTTTGTGCCGCCGATCGATCCGACGCCCAGACAACCGCTGTCAGGCATTACTGGCTCTCTCTAACGGAACGCGCTTCCACGCCCGCGACTCCCCAGCAGCTCGGTATCACCGAGCGTGCATTGAAGCGACGAGCAAAGGTCCTTCCACCCGACAGACTGATCGATGGGCTCGATTATCCGGTCTCTCAATCCGCAATCGCACAGATTCGATCCACCGGTGCGACAATCAGGACCGAATCCCGCTGGCTGAATGCCGTCTCCGTGGAAGCAACGGCCGAACAGCTTCGTGCCATTGAGGCAATCTCTTCCGTCGCCTCCATTCGCCCGGTTGCGCTTAGTATCGCACGCAAACGCGATGAGATTCAGCCGCAGGAATCTTCCGCGATCCTCAGGCGCTCCGGCTCTCTCGCCATTGATTACGGTCCGTCGCTGACACAAATAAATAACATGAAGGTGCCGGAGCTTCACCAGATGGGAATCAACGGATCCGGGGTCCTCCTTGGAATGTTGGACGATGGATTCAATAATCACAGAACCCACAACGCGCTCAAGAGTATCCGTGTGTTGGCCGAGTATGACTTCGTTCAGAAAGACAGCAATACCTCGCGCCGTCCCGATGAACATTCGGTGCAAGGCAATCATGGAGCCGGCACCTTGTCTTCCATAGCCGGCTTTGCAAACGGACAGCTGATCGGTGGCGCATACGGTGTCACAGTCGTCCTCGCGAAGACGGAAGTTGACAGCGTTGAAATCCATGCCGAAGAAGACAGCTATGTTGCTGCGCTTGAGTGGATGGAGCGCCTCGGTGTGGATGTCGCTTCCAGCTCGCTCGGCTATCGGGATTTCGACGCTACGACGAACAGCTATACGTACGTGGACATGAACGGGCGAACAACGATTGTGTCAAAAGCCGCCGTGACCGCAGCCCGAAAGGGACTTCTCCTGGTTACCGCCATGGGAAACGAGGGGACACAGTTCAAAGACTACACCTACGCCGCCGGGACACTTGTTTCCCCGGCCGATGCCGACAGTATCCTCTCTGTCGGTGCAGCATCTTCGGATGTTTCCTTTCTGGCGAGTTTCAGCGGCACGGGTCCGACATCCGACGGCCGAATCAAGCCGGAAGTTCTTGCGCAAGGATTGGGGGCCTACTGGGCCTCCGGAAGTTCTACGACCGGCTACATGTATGCTCAGGGCACCTCCGCGGCAACGCCGCTGGTGGCCAGTGTCGCGGCCCTGGTCTTTTCCGCACATCCGGAACTGACTCCTATGCAGGTGCGCGAGGCCTTGATGCAAACAGCCGTACCGCTCAGAGGGTCTTCCGTCACCTATCCGAACAATAATTACGGTTATGGCTTTGTCAACGCCGTTGAGGCGGTGTTCTACAATGGCCTCGCGTTCAGCAATCGACCCATCGTTTCCATGGCCGACACTGCGCTTATCGTCACCACGTGGCTTCGTTCAAAAACGGCGCTCGTCGGCGACTCGGTGGCTCTTTACTACAAACAGAAATCGGGCGGGTCGTTCACACGTGTACCGCTGACACCGAGCACGGATGTTTCCGGCCATCCGTACGAATACTCCGCGCGTATATCGGGGAACCTGATAGGAAAATCTCCCGTTGGCTACTTCACCGCGCGTGACAGTCAGGGAGGTCGCCGAAGTCCATACAACGCGCCCGATAGTCTCTTCTCGCTGGATCCGACGCCAGACAGTATCCTCAATGTGTTTCCAACGCCGGACCTCGAGAGCGTTCCCCGCGACTTCGTGCTGTACAACAATTATCCCAACCCGTTCAATCCCGGCACCACGATTCGGTTTTTTGCGCCCAGAGCCGAGCAAACTGAGTTGGTCATCTTCAATCTTCTCGGCCAGCGAATCCGAACATTGTTCAACGGTGTGTCTTCGCCCGGCGTTAACACATTTCAATGGAATAACTCCCGCGACGACAACGGACGGCCGGTTCCGTCGGGTGTCTATCTCTACCGACTCAAGACCCCGGGATCCGTTCTCACCAATAAGATGCTCTATCTGAAATAAGCAGTACCGATGCCCGACTTCCATCTTGCCATCACGATCAAAGCGGGCCTCCTCATTCTCGCTTTCGCGTCGGCGGTTGCTCTTTCGTTCTGGGTGTATCGTTACACAATTCCTCCCATTTCCCGGCGTCTTCGGTCCGTCCTCATTGCACTCCGATCTGCTTCTCTCTTTCTGATCTTCTTCCTGCTGGGAGAGCCGCTCCTTTCTCTGCTGGTTCGTTCAACGGAAGAGCCCCGGCTCGAAATTCTGGTCGATAACTCGAGAAGCATGGCGATCCGCGATCGCCAGGGAGATAGATCTGGCGTCCTGGCGAACATTCTCTCATCAAGCGCAATCTCAAACCTCGGCTCTATCGGCAAGCCGCATTATACCCTCTTTGACGCAACACAGAAACCGCTCTCGCAATTTTCACCTGATTCCCTGACGTTCGCCGGCGATGGGACAGACATCGGCTCTGCCCTGAAGTCTCTGCGTGGCGCCGCAGCAGCACAGAACACGCAGGCAGTGCTCCTGCTGACCGATGGGAATGTGACAAGCGGTATGAGTCCGTTGTACGAGGCAGAAGAGCTCGGCTTGCCGGTGTTCACTATCGGCATCGGTGATTCGACCGAACAGAAAGACCTTCTCGTCCGCAAAGTGCAGACGAACGATATTACCTATGTCGGCAGTCGTGTTCCTGTGACGGCAACGCTCAAGAGTGCGGGTTACGGCGGTGAGCGTTTCGAGGCAACGCTTCGCGACGGCCGGACGGTGCTGGATAGAAAGATCCTTGAGCTCGGTACGGGGACTCGAGAGTACTCAATCCCCTTTTCCTTTGTTCCCCAGAAAGAGGGGACACAGAAATTTACGATCGACCTTTCGCGTCTTCCCGGCGAGTTGACCGATCGGAATAATTCGCTGAGTTTTTTCACCAAGGTTCTAAAGAGCAAGATGCGTGTGCTGCTGGTTTCCGGGAGCCCAAGTCAGGATGCGGCGTTCATCCGTCGGGCGCTCGAAGGAGACAAGAACATTGAGGTCAAGGCGCTCCTCGGACGAACGGGGGGTGAATTCCAGGGGGGTCCGCTCACGCCGCAGCTTGTCTCAGACGCCGATTGTGTCGTCCTCGTCGGTTTTCCCGATGCCGCCACGTCTCCATCGTCCCTCTCGATCATTCGTGATGCCCTCAATGATTCAAAGCCGTTTCTGTTCGTGTTGAGCCGGACGATGGACTTTCAGAAACTTCGTTCGCTGGAGTCTTCATTGCCGTTTCTGATCGGCCAGACGACGATCAATGAATACCAGGCATTCCTCGCCATTGCTGAACCACAACTCAACAATCCAATTTTCAAGCTCACGAAGGGATCCGCCGACAGCTGGTCGAGAATCTCCCCTCTGTTCAAGCTCCAGGCGTTGTTTCGTGCAAAACCGGAATCCGAGATCCTCGGTACCTCCCGCATCCAATCCGTCGCTTCTCCCGATCCGTTTCTCGTCAGTCGGAATGTGAACCGGAAAAAATCTGTCGCCGTGTTGGGCTATGGCCTGTGGCGCTGGAAGATGTTCGCGGATCCTGCGAGCGGCACGGAAGACCTTCTCGACGAATTTTTGTCCAACACGATTCGTTGGCTTACGACGCGCGAGGATGATCGTCGCGTGAAGATCCAGGCAGTCAAGTCTGCCTTCAATGGCCAGGAACCGGTAGAGTTTTCCGGACAGGTATATGACGCCAACTACCAGCCAATCGACGACGCCACTGTTCAGGTACGCATCGCGCATGGGACACAGGCAGCAACATTGACGCTCGGATCCATCGGGAACGGACAATATTCGGGATTCCTCGACCGTCTGGATGAAGGCGACTACGCCTTTTCCGCAACCGCCGAGCAGTCTGGCAAGGTGCTTGGCGAAGACAAGGGAACGGTTTCCGTTGGCGGATTGAATGCCGAATTCCTTGACAGCCGGATGAACAAGCTTCTCCTTCAACAGATGGCGATTCGGACCGGCGGTCAATACTATGACGTCGATCGCATCGAGGACCTGCCGAAGGATATCGCTGCCCTTCCAAATTTCAAGACGCGCGAACTGACCCACGCTACGGAAATTGAACTCTGGAATTTCCAGTGGACGCTTGCCGTGATTGTGCTCCTCCTGGCGCTTGAGTGGTTCCTACGGAAACGAAACGGGATGGTGTAGAGCATACGGTATTGGAATGGTCGAAGGAAACGAAGGAGAACGATTGGAAAGTGTGGTGTCAGGACTTTTTTATCCGCCGTCATGGTGAGCGAAGTCGAACCAGTGGCGGACGTCCTGACACTGAACCGCCAGTTCTCTGAGAATACATATGATAATCTCAGGAGGGAATGGCGCGGCGCGCTGTCACCTTTGGCGCCATGGCTCACATGGAGCAAGGCGCCACTCCTGACGCCACCAGCCTCCTGGAAAGGAAATTTATGACCAAAACCAAGCTAGCCCTCCTTTTTGTAGTTCTCGCGTGCACCGGCGCGTTTGCCCAGTCCGCCGCCACCGTCGACAGCTTCTACACACCAAGCCTGGGGAAGTTCAAGCGCTATACACTCATCCTCCCCGCCAAGTACGACAAATCAATCCACTACCCGATTCTGTATCTCCTCCACGGCCATAGCGGAGACCATTCTGACTGGATCAAACGAACCAAGATTGCCAATTATGTGAAAGACCTTCCCCTCATTGTCGTTATGCCGGACGGAGAGAATTCCTGGTACGTCAACTCGGTTGTCGATCCCGCCCACCGGTTCGAGGACTACATCATCACCGATCTATTACAGCATTTGCAGCAACGCTATTCCATCGATACCCTCCGTCAGGCCATTGCCGGACTTTCGATGGGAGGCAATGGATCTGCTGTTCTGGCGCTTCGACATCCGGGACGATTTCGATTCGTCGGTTCGCTCAGCGGCGCGATCACGATCCCGAGAGCCATGGACGACACGTCAAAACGCGCAGGGCGATATCTCGGCCCAACCATGCGCAAAGCATATGGCGACAGACCGGGCCAATTCCGTCGTGACCACGACGTTTTCCAGCTTTCCAGACAGCCGAGACGGGATACGCTTGTCTATTTCTACTTCGTGGCCGGTATCCAGGACGAATTCAACGACTTTCTCCCCGCCCATCGGGAACTGATGGAGATTCTGGGAACGAACAAGTATGCTTATGAATACCACGAAATGCCCGGACGACACAACTGGCAGTTTTGGGACAGAGAAATACAGCCGATTTTGAAGAGGATGAAAGAAGTGATGAAGTTCTAAACACGAATTCGCGAAAGTCTAGACCAAAATTCCTATTGTGAGAGGTTGGATATGAAACGTGAAAAGAAAAGAAGTCTGGTGGGACTGGGAGGGAAGACGGTATTCATTATCGCGGTGTTCCAGGCGGTGGCCTATTTTTATGCGCTAGCGCAACAGCCGGGTGTTCTCCCGAGACCATTGCCTGCGCCGAAGTCATGGATGCCGCTCATCGGTGAATATGCTTCAGCGACCGACACACTCTATATCGCGGAAGACAATGCGCGGCTTCTTCTTGTCACAAAGAAGCCTCAACGCTTCCCCTTGAATCTAATCTCCGGACTCACGTATTCCTTCCCCGGCGGCGACATGTTTCACGATTCGGTTGTGGTGTTCAAACGATCCACGTCCGGTTCGGTGTCGGAGCTCCAGATTGGATCGACGTCGTTCAAGCGGCTCATGCTTGGCGGAGAGCATGAGAGCAGCTTCTCGATCACGCCCCTGAAGCCCATTGCCGAACTCCGGAAGATTGCCCTCGCCTCATTTCCTCCCGTAGAGAAGGGGAACTTTCTGCCTGTCGATCTTGTCGAGCTTTCATTCCTCGACCGGGAAATCAAATACGATATCCGCTATGCGACAACAAATAACTTTCTGGGCGAACCTGTGTATTCGCAGGCAAAGGCCTTTCTCCAGCGTCCGGCAGCCAGGGGACTTCTCAGCGCACAGCGCTGGCTCAAAGAACGGGGATATGGACTGTTGATTCACGATGCATATCGTCCGTGGTACGTGACAAAGATCTTCTGGGATGCGACGCCTGAGGACAAGAAAATGTTCGTAGCCGACCCAACCAAGGGTTCGCGTCATAATCGGGGTTGCGCGGTTGACTGTTCACTCTATGATCTGAAGACAGGCAAACCCCTGGAAATGACCGGTGGATACGACGAGATGTCCGAGCGCTCTTATCCGGCTTTTCCCGGCGGGACTTCGCTCCAGCGCTGGCACCGGGACCTTCTACGGAAGGCAATGGAGAGCAATGGATTCGCCGTCTACGACTGGGAATGGTGGCATTTCGACTACAAGGATTGGAAGAAATACCCGATCGGCACAAAGACGTTCGAGGAAATTTCCCGGTAGAGACCGATTCGTAATCGGTCATAGCACGTGCGGTAGAGACCGATTCATAATCGGTCATAGCACGTGCGGTAGAGACCGATTCGTAATCGGTCATAGCACGTGCGGTAGAGACCGATTCATAATCGGTCATAGCACGTGCGGTAGAGACCGATTCATAATCGGTCATGAGGGTGTCCGGTAGAGACCGATTCATAATCGGTCATGAGGGTGTCCGGTAGAGACCGATTCATGATCGGTCATGAAGGCCGATTCTCAATCGGCCCTGAGAGCGTCCGATTCTGAACCTGACTCTACAAATACTATGAACTTCTCCATCATTACACTCGGTATTGTCTTTCTTCTCATTGCCCTGCGGCAGATCGGCAATGTGAGGCTCCATATCTGGCAAATCATGATTGCCGGAGCTGCGGTTGTGGTTGTCACAGACCAGATTTCAACCAGCGCCGCGCTGGCCTCGATCAACGTCGTTGTCATGCTCTTTCTCTTCGGCATGTTTGTCGTCGGTCACGCTCTCGATGACAGCGGTTACCTCTCACACATTTCCTATAAGTACTTCCGCAACGCCAAATCGATTGACGCCCTGATGCTCTACGTCCTGTTCGGTTTCGGCATCGCCTCCGCCTTCCTGATGAACGACACCCTGGCCATCATCGGCACGCCTGTGGTGCTCCTATTGGCGAAAAAACACGACATGTCCCCCAAGTTACTCCTGCTGGCGCTCTGCTTTGCCGTCACGACCGGAAGCGTGATGAGTCCCATCGGCAATCCCCAGAACCTCCTTATCGCACTCAACGACGGGATCAAGAATCCATTCGTGGATTTCTTCCGATGGCTCTTTCTCCCCACCATGGTCAATCTTGTGATCGCCTTTTTCTTTCTAAGACATTACTACCGTGGCGACTTTCACGATGCGGAGCTTTCGCATACGCAGGAACCGATTCGGGACCATAAACTCGCGCTTCTCGCAAAGATCTCGACGGTGGTCATCCTCGTTCTCGTTGCACTCAAGATCATTCTCGTTTCTTTTTCGCTGCCATTTGATTTTCCGCTTACATTCATTGCTCTTGCCGCCGCGGTTCCGGTGCTGGCCGGGAGTTCAAAGCGTTGGAAGATACTGCAGGAGGTCGATTGGCACACGCTGATATTCTTTGCCGGCATGTTCGTGCTGATGGAGAGTGTCTGGCTGTCGGGATTTTTCCAGCAGGTCTTGCGTGACCTTCAGGTCAATGTTGCATCCGTTCCGATCATACTGTCGGTCAGCGTGGTATTCAGCCAGTTCATTTCGAATGTGCCGATGGTAGCGCTGTTTCAGCCGGTGGTTCTTCATGCCGGCGGAGCGATCAAGGAGCTGATCGCTCTTGCCGCCGGCAGCACGATTGCGGGGAATTTGTTCATACTCGGTGCTGCGAGCAATGTGATCGTGATTCAGAACGCAGAAAAGCGTTCCCGCGAGACGATCACGTTCTGGGACTTCGCGAAGATCGGTGTTCCGATGACATTGATACAGTGCCTCGTTTACTGGCTTTCTTTCCGATTCCTATAGTCGTCCGCAAGGGGGCCGCTTGCAATTGGCTGTGGCAATGTAGAAATTACAGGCGAAGAAGCAGCAATGGTTGGATAATACGAGATTCGTTACATTATCCGGCATAATTCAGTATAACACTAGTTAGCCCGCAGAAATTAACAGTGAGGTAAATATGAAATATATCAAAGTTGTATTTGTTGTCCTTATGTTTTCAATGACTTCCTGTAAAGAGGAAACTGTAACTACAATCATAGAAGAGAACATCGTTCCAGTTGATGTCGATTTGCAATCAGGATTTCAAGATAAATCAATAAAAGTATTTTTTAATAATCAGGTTTCTTTCCAGGCAATGTTGTCGGGGTTAGTTCCGTTATCAGGTCCTATCGCAAGTTTTAGCACTCAATTAGAACGTGGGTCAACTTCACTGAAAGTCAGATGGCAAACAAACAATTCTGGTTTGGTTTTCAAAATAGATAGCACTTCCATAGTTTTAGGTAAATCTGCGAAGTACTACATTGGTATTGAAATAAAAAATGATTCAGTGAAAACAAGAGTTCAAGAAGTACCATTCAACTATTTCTAATTGTCTGCGGGCTAACCAGTCATTCAAGCTGACGTTGCAACTGCGGCTTCAAAAAAGTCTCAAGTGTCGTGAAATCTAAACACAACATACGATTCGTCAAGAGATCGGCAATTTAATAACCAACGCGCGTGGCCGCAGTAAAACGTTGCAACGCAGCTTAATTCCAGTCCGTTAGGTGGCATTTCGAAAAGAAGGAATACAATATGAATAGTTACGAGTTTATTTCTTCCCTTGTCAGTTCACTTGCTTGGCCCTTCTTTTCTTTCCTTATTATCCTCGTATTGCGAAAATACATAGGCCACATTTTTAAATCACTAGAATCGTTTAAATGGAAAGATGCAGAATTCGGATTCAAGAAGGATCTTGCCGAAGCTGAAAGTGATGCACAGAATTTAAAACTCTCATCTACAACGAATTTGAAATCATTTTCTTTGGCTCCAAAATCTCTCTACGAGCAAGCTATGTCATTAGCGGCTATTTCTCCAAGAGCCGCTGTGGTCGACACTTGGCGTACGGTAGAATTGACAACAATGGAAGTCGCTAAGGAATTGAACTTAGAAATCTCTGGGAATATCGCAGGCACCAATGTTATTCGTAAATTAGTAAATCAATTCAAACTGGATGGCGCAGTCCTAGGACTATATGAAAAACTAAGAAGGATAAGGGCTGAAGCTGCTCATGCTCCAAATTTCCAAGTAGATTATGACGAATCCGTCAAGTATGTAGAGTTAGCTTTAAGTCTTGCCAACAGGCTAAAAAGTCTAGTCTCAGAAAAAAAGAAATGATGAAATGCCGCCTAACCAGCGGCTCCCCGCCACAAAGACGGCGGGGTT
>Ga0315286_10002405_pt1 | contig 17456 bp, 11 predicted proteins | sample YL17G10_0_MG_FD_205038 | JGI IMG/M metagenome (GOLD analysis project Ga0315286, IMG submission 205038) | Sediment microbial communities from Yellowstone Lake, YNP, Wyoming, USA - YL17G10_0 | ecosystem: Environmental > Aquatic > Freshwater > Lake > Sediment | place: USA: Wyoming | collected...
GCTGTGACGGCGCCTACTTGGCCGGCGCCGGCGGCGTGAACACGCGCGCCGCGAGCTCTTTGTCGAGTTGATAGAGGCCGGCCGGCTGGTCGCCCGCCATGCCGAACTTCTGCACCATGTCGTTGGCGCTCTCTTCTTCCTCGACCTGCTCGGCGATGAACCACTGCAGGAAGTTGTACGTGGCGTGGTCCTTGATCTCCAGGGCCAGCGAGGCGAGGTCGAAGATGCGCGCCGTGACCTTCTCCTCGTGAGCCAGCGCGTCCTTGAACATGTCGAGGCCGCCGGCCCACTCCGTCTGCGGCTTGGCGATCGCCGCGAGCGTCACGCGGCCGCCGCGCGTGGTGACGTAGTCGAACATCTTCTGCGCGTGCGCGAGCTCTTCCTGGTACTGCACCGTCATCCAGTTCTGGCCGCCCGTCATGCCCGTTTCGGCGAACTGCGCCGCCATGGAAAGGTACAGGTAGCCGGAGTAGAGCTCCCAGTTGATCTGCTCGTTGATCGCGTCCTGCATCTTCTTGTCCAGCATGATCCCACCCTCTGTCTCGTTTGCCACCTATCTACCCACGCGGGGCAGGGGGACTAAACCGCAGCGCGTCGAAGACGTGGTGCGACCCCGACGCGGACGTGACGAGATGAGCCGAGCATTCGTCAAGGAGCCCGACGAGGGGGCACCCGACGAGGGCCTCCCCGAGCGGCAGATCAGCGATCACCCCAACTACGTGACCCCCGCCGGCCTGCGCCAGCTCGAGCAGAAGCTCGGCGAGCTGGAGAGGCGGCGCCTCGAGCTGCTCGCCGTCGCCGCCGACGACGACGCCCTGGCGCGGGGCCAGCTCGACTACGTCGACCGCGACCTGCGCTACTTCACCCGTCGCTTCGAGACGGCGATCCTCGTGGACCCGCGGCGTCAGCCGCGGCGCATGGTGAAGTTCGGCGCCGCCGTGACCGTCGTCGAACTGGGCGGCGCGCGGCGCGCGTTCACGATCGTCGGCGAGGACGAGGCCGACCTCAAGGCCGGCAAGATCAGCTACGTCTCCCCGCTCGCCGAGGCCTTGCTCGACGCGCGCGTGGGCGCCACCGTGCTCTGGCGGCGCCCGGCGGGCAACCGCGAGCTCACGATCGCGGCCATCGACTACGCGGAGGAGTGAGCCGGCCGCCGAGAGGCGCCCCGGCACTTGACACACAGGCACCAAATGACCAGTATAGTCATATGGTCGTGACCACCATAGCCACACTCAAGGCATCACTCAGCGAGTTCCTCACGGGCGTGAAGGCCGGCGAGGAAGTCATCGTCACCGATCGCGGCCGTCCGGTGGCGCGCATCGTGCCCTACGCTTCCGGCGGCGCCGAACTGGACGACCTGGTTCGCAGCGGTCATGTGCGCCGTTCCCGTGGCCCTCTGCCGCTCGGCTTCTGGGCGCGGCCGGGGCCCGACGACCCCGAGGGCAGGCTGCTGCGGGCACTCCTCGAAGAGCGCGAGGCCACCCGATGAGATTCTGGGACTCCTCGGGCCTGATCCCCCTCTTCGTTCGCGAAGCGCACTCCCCCAGCCTGGAGGCGTTGGTGACCGACGATCCAGACATGATTGTGTGGTGGGCCAGCCCCGTGGAGTGCGGAAGCGCCGTGCATTGCCTGCGGCGGGAGGGCGTTTTCGACCCGGCAGAGGCTGCCCAGGTGCTCGCCGGGCTCGCCGACGCGCTCGAAGCCGCCAACGTCGTCCAGCCCGGCGACGAGCTCTGTGCCATGGCCCTGCGCCTGCTCGGCGTCCACCCACTGCGGGCCGCGGACGCCCTCCAGCTCGCCGCCGCCCTTCTGTGGGCGCGAGGCAGACCTGCCCGCAAGGATCTCGTGTGCTTGGACGAGAGGCTCAGGACCGCGGCCATCCTCGAGGGCTTCGCAGTGCTCCCCGAGATCGTCTGAGCTCGCGGTTCTCCGAACGTGCCTGCCGGGCTCGGGCGGGCGCTCACGTGCGCGAACTACCGCGTCACTCGAGGACGGTACCCAGATACGCCGGCGTGGGTTCTTCCCCGAGCAGCAGGCCGGTGACGCCTTTCTGCGTGTCCCAGCCGTAGGCGCGGTCCGGGTTGTCGTCGCTCAGCACCGCCAGGGCCCAGCGCTTCTGCCCCTTCTCGAGCCATGCCGCTTGCAGCATCAGCCGGTTGTCCAGGCCCAGCCAGCCGCCCTTGAAGAAGGTCCTCCAGCCGGCCGGCCCCGCGGCGGCCGGGATGCCCCAGCGCTGCATCGGCGTGATGCTGGCCAGCAGCTCGCGGGCGAAAGCGCGCCGCCGCGCCGGCACGTAGCGCTCCAGGTCGAAGAAGAAGCGCGCCTGGTCGGCGGCCGAGACGCGACTGTCGAGCCAGCCGTCGCCCGGCTCGAAGTCCTTCATGCGCGAGACGGAGGCGACCTTCTTCAGGCCATTGGCGCCGACGACACCGTAGATGGTGTAGGCGCTGGCATTGTCGGACTCCTCGATCATCGTCGTGGCGACGGCGTCGAGTGACGGGTTTGGCGCGGGCCGCGCGCGCAGGTAGGCGACGAGCAGCATGGCTTTGACGAGGCTCGCGCCTTCGAAGGTCTCGTGGGCGTGCAGCCCCGTGACGTCGCCATGGCTGTCCACGACGGCCACGGCGACCTTGCCGGAACGGCCGGCGGCCCAGTCGAGCGCCCGGGCGACGGCCTTCGGGCCGGGGAAGGCGGGCGGAAGCGGCGGCAGCACGCGCAGCTCCGCTGCACCGGCCGCCGCCTCCGTGCGCCCGGACGGGTCGCGCAGGTGAACGAGGTACGTGTAGCGGCCGATCGGCAGGTCGGCGCGCACGGTGACGCTCTGGGCCGCGCCGCCGGCGCGGGGCGCGGCCAGACGCTGCGCTTTGACCTTGTCGCCGTCCGCCGCGAGGATGACGAGCGTCGCCGCCCATGCGTCGTCGACGGCGCCGTCGATACGGTAGTGGAGCCGCGCCAGCTCGCCGCGGTGCACCTCGACGGAGGTGAGGGCGGTGGTGCGCGGAGCCGCGGCCGGCGGTGACGGAGTCGCCGCTGCCGGCCGTGGCTCCGCCTGCTCCCCGCCCGCGCGCCAGAGTACGACGGCGGCCGTCCCTCCCGCGGCGGCGAGCACGAGCACGGCCAGCGCCGCCGCGAACAGCCTGCGGCGGCGGCGGCCCCGCCGCCCGCGCGACTCGTAGATCGTCCGTGGCGTCGTGCCGCTCATCGCCGGCGGAGGCGCTCGGTGACGCCGTGGCTGGTGTCGACACAAAGAGTGACAGTCGCCGCCCGTATACCCCGCCGTCCGCGCATGCCCCGATTCTACAGGTACGGCGCGGAAGGCCGGTTCGGGCAAAGCCCGCCGGAGCCGGCCTTCGAGCCGTCGCTGGTTGTTCAGCAGACTATCGAGACCTACAATGGGATCGAAAAGACCTTCAGATCTCACGTATCTAACGACTCTGACAGACCAGCTCGAGGCCAAGATCCCGAAGACACTGCGCAGGAACGCCCTCGCCCCATACATGACGAGGTCCTTGCCGACGGCCCCGATCGCCCGAGTCGGGATCGTCGAGCGGAGAAACGGTTGCGCAGACTAGGTCGATCACTCCTGACGTGGCAAGCCGCCCTCTGGGCCGGCAGCAGTCTGGTTCTGATCCTGGGGGCGCTCGCGATCGTCGTTTTCACGGGCGGCCCGTCCACCGAGACCGCGACCGCCACCCTGCCTCAGGTCACTGCGACCGACATCACCTACGGGCCGGAGGGGGCCCCGGTCGTGGTGGTGGAGTACTCCGACTTCCAGTGCGAGGCCTGCGCTCGGTTCGCCCCGATGCTCGCCGCTCTACGGGCGAAATACGGGGATAGGGTCCGGTTCGTGTCCCGGTTCTTTCCCCTCATCAACCACCCGTACGGCATGCTCTCCGCCCAGGTGGCGTACGCGGCGTCCCTGCAGAGCAAGTTCTGGGAGATGCAGGATCTCCTGTACGAGCGCCAGTCCGAATGGTCCGACGCACCGGATGCGTATCCGTACTTCAAAGGCTACGCGAAAGGCCTCGGCTTGGACATGAGCCGGTTCCGCAATGATCTGAATGCCCAGACAACGAAGGATTTCATCACGAGACAGATGGCGGAGGGTACAGACGCCGGTGTGAACCATACCCCGTGGTTCGTAGTGAACGGCACAGTACTGGTGCCCAATGACATCGCCGACTTCGAAGCTCTCATAGACGCAGGCCTCTGATGGGTCGGAGACAGCGCGTCGTGCGGGTAGCCCTGGTGGTCCTGGCTCTTGCAGGGTTTCTGATCTCGTTCTACCTCACCCTCACGCACTACCGCAACCTGATACCTCCCTGCTACGTCACGAGCGGGTGCGAGTCGGTAGTGACCAGCCGCTACGCGACCATTCTGGGCATCCCGCTCTCGCTCATCGGCACCATCTTCTTCGCCGTCATGTTCTATCTGGGAATAGCCTTGATAACGGGGCCCCCTAACAAGGTGATGCGAGCATATGAACTGCTCGCCTTCGCGGGGATCCTCGTGGCCATCGTCCTGTTCTTGCTTCAGGCCGTCGTTCTGAAAGCCTACTGTAGCTACTGCCTCGGCACTGAGGCCATCGCCCTGTCGATATGGGCGGGCAACTTGATGGTGGCGTCGTCCGGTGACGGTGGAGCGATGAGCGAGGCCGGGTCCGGGCGGCAGCGATGAGCTCGTGGAAGACGGTCGACCCCGTTCCGGACCGGTCGTCCTTCGGGGTGCGGCGACTGCGGTGGCGAGGACTCGGGGACTGCCGCTGATCGTCAAGGCGGACACCGGGGGCTCGTTCCGGCCCCGCCCCCTTTGCGGTTGGTGTGCCTCGTAGTCGGGACTCGCCTCGGGCTTCATTCCGGCCGGGCTTCGCGGTGACGCCGTTGCCTCCGGCCCGCAGTTGGCACCACCGCCTCCCGCAGAGGACTTCACCTCCCGACCTCTGCCCGTGGCGGGCGTAGACATGGCGAAGCCCGGCTATCGACCGCCGGGCTTCGCCATGTTGGCTCGGACTGAGTCCTCGCAAGTGGATGTCAGGTAGACCTCCCCAAGCGCCTACCTGATCCTTTGCCTGAAGCTGGCGCTGGTGCTGGCGTTGAAGCCAGCGTCGCCGCTGTAGACGGCCGAGACGTTATGGCGTCCCACCGTCAGGGTGTTCGTCGCGTATGCAGCCTGACGGCTCGAGTTGAGCGTCAGAAGGCCACCGACGTTGGCGCCGTCGATGCGGAACTGAACCGTGCCGGTAGGAATGCCCACTCCGGGCGCCACGGCGCTGACCGTAGCGGTGAAGACGACCGTCGTGCCGACATTTGCGGGGCTCCCGCTGCTGGTGACGACCGTCCTGCTCGCCGCCTTGTTCACCGTCTGGGTGAGGATGGCGCTCGTGCTGGGTGCGTAGTTGATCGAGCCGCTATAGGCGGCCGAGATGGTATGGGTGCCAACGGTCAGGGAGTTGATGACGAGCGTTGCCCGGCCGGTCGCGTCCAGGGTCACGGGACCGCCGACATTCGACCCACCGACCTTGAACTGGACCGTGCCGGTGGCCGCCACCGGAGTCACCCTGGCGGTGAAGGTCACGCTCTGGCCGAAGCGCGACGGGTTGACGTTGCTCGTCACGACCGTCGTCGAGGCTGCCTTGTTCACGACCTGGACGAACGTGGCGCTTCCGCCCCCGGAGAAGATCGCCGAGCCGCCGTAGGTGGCGACGACGTTGTGGGGGCCGGCCGAGAGGGAAGCGGTCGAGTAGGTAGCACTACCGGTTGGGTTGAGCGCTCGGAGGCCACCCACGTTGACGCCGTCGATGTTGAACTGGACGGTGCCGGTCGGAATGCCGACCCCGGCGACCGGGCTGACCGTGGCGGTGAAGGTGATGTTCTGGCCGAGGTTCGCCGTCGGGGTCTGGTTGCTCGTCACCACGGTCGTGGTGGGCCGCAGCAGCGGACCGACGGACTGGGTGAGCGTCGAGCTGGTGCTGCCGAGGAATGCCGCTGGATCACCACTGTAGGTGGCGATCACGGCATGCGCGCCGACAGTGAGGGCGCTGGTCGTGAACTTGGCCTGGCCCGTGACGAGCGTCACGACACCGACGGAGGCGCCGTCGATGCTGAAGTCGATCGTGCCGCCCGCCGTCGACGGGCTGACCGTGGCGGTGAACGTCACGCTCTGACCGAAGACCGACGGGTTGACGTCACTGACCACGACGGTCGTGGTGGCCGCCCGGTTCACTGTCTGGCTCACCGAGCCCGTGCTCGACGCGAAGACGGCGTCGCCGCCGTAGGCGGCCGTCATCGTGGACGCGCCGGCCGGAAGCGCGGCCGTAGTGAAGGTCGCCACGCCGGCCGCGTCGAGCGGCACCGAGGTGGTCCCGCCGTTGGCCGTGAAGGTGACCGTCCCGGATGGCGTCCCACTTGCCTGCAGCGAACTGACCGTGGCGGTGAACGTCACGCTCTGGCCGAAGGTCGACGGGTTGAGACTGCTCGTGACGGCGGTCGTGGAGGCCGGCTTTGGCACGGTCACCCCGACCGGACCATCGTAGGCCGATGAGGCGACGGCGTTCACCGCTTTGACCCGGTAGCTGTACGGGCCCGGGAGCACCGTCGTGTCGGTGTAGGTCGCGTCACCGGGAGCCAGCGTTGCGAGCACGCTGAACCCTCCGGCGCCCACGGCGCGTTCGACGACGATGCTCGTCGCGTTGGTGGCGATGTTGGTCCAGTCGAGCTTGACCTGCGAGCCGCCGGGCAACACGGGCGCCGACTGCAAGGTTGCGGTCAGACCGGTCGGAGCCGCGGGCGCCCCTTCGACCGTGATCACGTTCGAGGCTGAAGCGCCCGCTTTGTTCCAGGCGGTGACCTTGTAGGCGTAGGTCGTCGTCGGGTCGGGCGGGTTGTCGGTGTACGTGGTGGTGTTCGCCAAGCCCTTCCCGATCCCGATCTCCGTGTATGTCTGAATGACGCCACCCAAGACCTCGGCGCGCTCGATGCGGAAGCCGATCTCGTTCCTGGGGTTGGTCCAAGTCGCGGGATCGAGGTAGTTGACGGGGGTGCCGTCCGTCCAGTTGAGGATGACGCTGCCCCGGGCGAAGGTCAGCACGGGTGCGTCAGGGGCGATGCTGGCCACGGCGACCGTCACCGGCCGCATCATGTCCATCTCTTCGTGGCTGAGGATGTGGCAGTGGAAGACGTACTCCCAGCCGAAGTTGACTTTCTGATTCGCGATGGGCGCGATCGGGCCCCCGTTCGCGTCGGTGTTGTTGAAGCCGGCTTCGGTCCCGTTCGGGCCGTTCACTGATCCCTTGGCGCCGATGGGCATCATCGGGTTGAGCGGACGGCTGCTGTCGGGGACCCCGAACGGGATCGTCGGGACGATCGGCCGCACCGCGACGATCGTGTCCTCGAGCGGGCTGACCCGGACGGTGTCCTTCCAGCCGAGCTCGGTGGGTTCGGGCGGGATGATGATGTTGTCCCAGGTGACCCGGTTGATCAGCTGCACGTCGTACAGGTGGAAGTGGATCGGGTGCGTGTCCACCCCGTTGTGCGTGAGCTTCCAGATCTGGGTCCCGTCCGCCGCCGAGGAGATCGGGGTCACGTCAAGGCTGCTCGGCAGCCCGGTGGAATCCAGGATCTCGGTCGCCGGGTTCACGTACGGGTAGAGGATGATGTTCTGAAGCAGTGGCGTGGCGCCCGGCGCTTCGAGACCCAGGTTGGCGGTCATCCGCCCCCATTCGTCGAAGTTGGCCGAGTTCATCTCGTCGTGCATCCCCTTCGGCTGGAACGGGATCTTGAGCTTCCCGACTCCGGGCGCGAACGCGCCGTTCAGCGCGTTGAACCCGAACAGGTCGGTCGGCTGTGAGCCTTCCGCGATCCGCGCGAAGCCGTCGCAGTTCGTCGCGTTCGGATTGCTCGGGCTGTTGCACCAGCCGCTGGCCACGAAGTTGGTGCCGTAGGCTGAGTTGTACGCAGCCTGCCCGACGATGATCGGGTCCACCGAGGACTCGAACACGCCGGCGGGCTTACTGGTCGTTGGATCCAGATGGTGCGCAAAGGCGGCCTCGAGCGTGCCCATGCGGTCGTTGGTGGTGTTCGGGCGGTCGAAGGCGACCGAAGGCGCCGCGGTCGACACTTTGACCTGCATGATGGTGCGGGTGTTCGGGCCATAGCCCGGCAGGGTGGTCGGAGCGCCCACAGGGGACAGGTCTGGGCCGCCGGTGTAGTAGTCGTAGCCGGGCACGCGCGCCGGGAACGCGGCGGGCGCGTCGTTGTAGAGGATCAGCGTCTTGCCGCGGAACTGCGAGAAGTCGACGATCACGTCGGCGCGCTCGGCCGGTGCAAGCAGCAAGGAGTGCTGGTCGACGTTGCCCACGTCGAAGCGCGTGGGGTCGGTGATCCACGTGGTCGGCTGGGCGGGGACGACGACCGGAGCGGGCAAGAACCCGCCCTCGGTGCCGATCTGGATCCAACTGGGACCCTTCGGGCTAAAGGTCGTGTCCGGCGTCGGGACGACGACCGGGTCGGTCTGGGCGGCCGCGAGCTCGACAGGGTTCAGCGCGACTTCGCTGAGGGTCCCCGTCCTCGGGTCAGCCACGTACCACGACAGGTTCCAGAAGCGGTCGTTGGCGGCGTTGAGGATCCGGTAGCGGTAGGCCTTCGGATCGACCGTGGTGGTGGGGTAGACCGTGCCGTTGATGAGCGGCGTGTCGTTGAACGCCTCCATCCCCACCGAGATGTTCGGCGTCGAGGGGATGAGCGCCGGCTCGCAGAACGCCGCGACATTCGGATCGCAGGCCGCGTCGTAGTAGGGGTTGGCGATCGGCGGGTACTTCGCGTCCGTCGCCGGCGGCCAGAACCAGGGGCCGTACATCCAGCGTCCGAACCCGCTCATGCCCGAGGGGTCGCCCGGGTTCTGCGCGGGCATGTAGACGTGCGGGATCCAGAGGCTGCCCTCGCTACCCCAGCGGGTCGCGTCCCAGGTCGGGTCGGTTGCGGCGATGTTCTTCGGCACGAAGGTCTTGTCCTGGATGACGAGCGGCGTGCCGACGCTGAGGCCCGCGAGGGCGCCGGCCGGGGCGGTCAGGCTCGTCTCCATGGAGTCGGTGAGCAGGTAGCCGGCGGCCTCGCCGGCGTACACGTTCAGGCGGGTGATGCCCCACGCATGGTCGTGGTAGAACATCAGCCGCGCGCTCTGCTGGTTGGTGTAGAAGAACGTCTGCGCCCCGGGACCCGGGTCGGGCATGTCGGGAACGTTGCTGACGCTGACGCCCTCCGGGTATGCCGTGACCTGACCGTCGGGGGTGATCCACTGGTGCGGCGTGCCGTCGCTGATCCAGGGAGTGATGCCTCCGTGCAGGTGCAGCGTGGCGCGGTTCTCCGCGAAGCACATCTCTGGCTTCGGGTTCTCACCGCAGGCGGGGTTCCGCACCCCGTCGGTGACGGTGCCAAGATTCGGCGCCGCGTCGTTCGGCACACCGTTCGCGCCGAGCGTGATCATGTCCGGACCCATTCCCGAGCCCATCAGCGAGGTGTCGACGGGCAGGAACAGATTCCCGTCGGCACCGGTAGGCAGCAGGTTGCGGAACAGGATGCGGACAGGCCGATTCTTATTGGCGACGATGGTCGGCCCCAGGTAGTGGGGGTTGTCGACGCCGAGAACGCCCACGATCGGGGTGGCGGCAACATTCGGGTCGAGGTTCGCGTTGCTCAGGGCAACCCCGGCCCCGGGCACTAAGCTCGTGGAGAGCTGGACGTAGCCGCGGAGCAGCGTGGCCGGCAGCTGGGAACTGAACTTCATGCGGTACTGGACGACCCCGATCTCGTAGTAGTCGGAGCCGGGGTAGGTGCTCGTGTCGGGCACGGCCACCGGAATGTAGTTGCCGAGGTTGTTCGCGGCCGTCGGCCCGAGGCCGGAGAGCTCGTCCACGAACTTCTTGAGGCCCGGCGTGAGGTAGCCGGCGCCGGGGGTCGTGACGTTGATGGCGGTGACGGCGCCCTTGACGGCGACCGTCGCGGTGGCGCTGGCGCCCTTGTCGGCGACGCCGACCGTGTCGTTGATAGCAACCGTGGGCGGGGAGTCGTAGCCCGCGCCGCCGGAGGTCACGTCGATTTGGCCGATGCCGATCGTCGCGACGGCAGTAGCAGCGACAGCTGGCGTCGTGGCAGGAGCGCCGCCATCCCAGATCGTGACCGTCGGAGCGGACGTGTACCCGGAGCCTGGGTTGACCACGGCGACCGCGGTGACGACTCCGCTGGCGTTCATCGTCGCTGTGCCCTCCGCCGAGATGCCGCCGGGCAGGTTCGGGGTGGAAAACTTGACGATCGGCTGGATGAGGTAGCCGCTGCCGGGGTCGATCAGCGTGAGGTCGTCGACGCCACCGCTCGCAATGGCCGTGGCGTCGAGGCCCGGTGTGGGGTTGCCGCCCGTGATGGTGATGGCAGGAGCCGTGAAGCCGAAGCCGGACTCGTTCACCGCGATGCTGGTGACGACTCCGGTCGCGATGACGGCCGTCGCGCTGGCCAGCGTCGTGGGAGTCGCGCCCGCAGCCGTGATGGCGACGTCCGGGGCGGACGTGTAGCCGCTGCCCGGGCTCGTGATGGTCACACCTGTGATGCTGCCGGTCTTCGGGTCGACGGTGGCCGCCGCCGTTGCGGTCGCCACGGTCGTTTCGCCGCCGGCTGGGGTGATCGTGACGATCGCGTCGGCGAGGACCTGCGGGCTGTTGGCCCAGTTCGAGTACGGTCCGAAGTAGTGGGGGACCTTCGTTTCATCTATCGCACTCCCGGGCGCGCCCAAGCCCAGAGTTGCCGAGCCCAGCACGACGGCGACCGTCAGTGCCAGGGCCATCAGTACGATTGTAGTCCGTGTCTTCATCACACGCACACCTCTCCTGTTTCGTCCCTCGAGTGGCTCCCTATCGTCTTCCCTCTCTCGTTCTCGACTTGTTTGAGGCCGTCGCTCCGGACGGCCCTGGTCGTTGACAGGCCGTCTACCCGGAGCGGTGCGTCTACCAGAATGTTGCGAAGTCGCCCATGTCCTCCCCCTTCGATCTCTTGCCGTTAGACGGCGGGCACGGCTGAGACACTCCCGCCTGGTCTACGAACCCAGGCAAGGGCGGCCTGTCGGAGGCCCTGCTCCTCGGCCATCTTGTGCGCAGCCGACCGCCACGGATACCGCCATTGGGCCTGACTTCACCTAGACGAATGTCGTGACTTCGAGCCGCGCGAGGCGCGCTCACGGTGGGTCGGAAGTACAATGAGCCAACGCGGAGGGGCGTCTCGCGCCACACGTGAGAGCCGCCGCCCGTCGTCTGGAGTCGCAGCGAGCGTGAACGTGCCGGAAGTCTTGATGGGCGTGGCAGCAGGTATCGCTATCCACGCCGCCGTCACCCACGGCCTGGTGGGGCTGTCGCGGCGACCCCGCGATCCCGTGCGGATCGCCTTCGCCGCGGGCGCGAGCGCCGCGGCGGTCGGGGCCCTCGCGGTGCTCGCCCTCTACGCGGTCGATGACGTTGCTGCACACACCGCCGTCATGAAGTGGGCGTTCTTCCCGGCGGGCGTGGCCTTGACGGTCGCCACGGTCTGGCTCGTCGCCTTCTACGCCGACGTGCGGCCGATGCGGTGGCTCCTCGCGCTGAGCGCCGGCTTCTGCGCTGTGGTCGCACTCGACCTCGTCCTGCCGTACGGACTCCTGCACCACGAGCTGGGCGAGATGAGCACGGCCCGGATCGCCGGCGCTCCGGTCATGGTCATGTCGAGCGCTTCCCCGCATCCCCTCAACGTCCTGATCGACGCTCTGACCATGGTCGCCTTCGCCTTCCTCTTCTACGCCGTCTACCGCGTGTACCGGCGAGGGGAGCGCGGCAAGGCCGGGTGCCTCGGTCTTGTCGTCCTGCTGCTCTCGCTTACGACCCTCGTGGACGATTTCACTGACTACGGGATCGTCTCGAGCCTGTACCTCACGCAACTCAGCTTCGTGGCCGTAGTCTTGGCCGTCAGCGTCGCCCTGCGCCGTGAGTCTCTCCACGCCGAGACCGAGCTGCGCGCCTATCGCACGCAGCTCGAGTCCCTGGTCGACGCGCGCGTGAAGGACCTCGACCGGGCAAACGAGCAACTCGCCGAGGAGGTGCGGGAGCGGCTCTCGACCGAGGAGTCCCTGAGGGAGGGCGAGGAACGGCACCGGACCATCCTCCAGACGGCCATGGACGGCTTCTGGCTGGCGGACACGCAGGGGCGACTCTTGGAAGTCAATGAGGCCTACTGCAGGATGAGCGGCCACAGCGCGCAGGAATTGCTGACCATGCGGATCCCCGACTTGGAGGCCGCCGAAACGGCCGATGACACCGTCGCCCACATCGAAAAGGTCATGGCACAGGGCGAGGACCGTTTCGAGTCCAGGCACCGTCGCAAGGACGGAAGCGAGTTTGACGTCGAAGTCAGCGCCCAGTACTGGCCCTTAGAAGGCGGGCGGTTTGTCGCTTTTCTCCAGGACATCACCGAGCGCAAGCAAGCCGAGCGTGAACTCCGCAAGTCGGAGGCCGGTCTCCGCGCGGCCCAGGCGGCGGCGCACATGGGGAGTTGGACCTGGCACATCAAGACCAACCGGCTGGAATGGTCGGATGAGATGTACCGCATCTTCGGCATCGACAAGGCTACTTTCTCGGGCGATCTCGCCGAGGCCATCTCACGGGCGCTCCACCCCGAGGACCGGCACATCGTCGAGCAATCGAACGAGTCGGTGATCCGGCACGGCAAGCCGGTGCCGGTGGAATACCGCGTCGTCTGGCCCGACCAGTCGGTGCACGTCATCTGGGTCGAGGCTGGTGAGCGTCTCCTGGACGAGGCTGGGAATGTGGCCACCTTGTCCGGATATGCCCTGGACACCACCGAACGCAAGCAGGCCGAGTCGTATCAAGAAATGGGCCGGGCAGTCCTACAGATACTAGACGAGCCTGGAGATCTGCAGGATTCGCTCCAGCTCGTCCTCGCCGCCTTGAAGACGACGACCGGGTTCGATGCCGTGGGCATTCGCCTCCAAGACGGGGGTGATTTCCCGTACTTCGCCGAGGGAGGCTTTTCCGAGGCGTTTCTGCTCACGGAAAACGCGCTGATCGAGCGTGCGGCGGATGACGGGGTGTGCCGGGACAATGACGGCAACGTCTGTCTGGAATGCACCTGCGGTCTGGTCATTTCCGGCAAGACCGACCCAGCCGATCCGTTCTTCACGCCGGGGGGAAGCTTCTGGACGAACGATTCGTCTCCGATGCTGGACATCCCGCCCGGCGAGGATCCCCGGCTTCATCCACGCAACCGATGCATACATGAAGGCTATGCCTCCATAGCCCTGGTGCCCATTCGAAACAAGGACGGGATCGTTGGTCTGATCCAGTTCAACGACCGGCGCACAGAACGTTTCACCATCGACATGGTCGAGATCCTGGAAGGGATCGCTTCGCATATCGGAGCGGCGTTGATGCGCAAGCGGGCCGAGGAGGCGCTGCGCCTCCGAGTCTCCGAGCTGGACTCCCTGCAGCACATCACGCAGACGCTCGCGGGCAGGTCGGACTTCGGTGGCGCGCTGGACGCGGCCAGCCGCCAGATCACCGATCTCTTCAAGGCCCGCGACGCCCGCGTGCACCTGCTCGCCGACGAAGCCGCCCACGGGCAGGACCCCGCGTTCGCAGACGCGACCGTCGTCCAGCAGGCGCTCGCACAGCACGGCGTCGTCGACGGCTTAGGCTGGTTTGGTCAGCCGGCGGACCTGCGCGAGAGGGTGACGACGGACGGCGTGCGCCACCTGCTGGTCGTACCCATGGTGGCGAGGTCCGAGACCGTGGGCGTGCTGGGCATCGCGCGGGACGCGGACAGCGCCGCGTTTTCAATCGGAGAACAACGGCTGGCACGGACCGTGGCCGATGCTCTGGCGGCCGTCGTCGAGATCGAGCGCCTGCACGAACGGGAGACCAAGCAGGCGGCGGTCGAGGAGCGCCAGCGCCTCGCCCGCGATCTTCACGATGCCGTGACCCAGAGCATCTACTCCGCCAGCCTGATCGCCGAGGCGCTGCCGGCCGTTTGGGAGCGGGATCCCGACGAGGGCCTCCGCACTCTGGTGAGGCTCCGCCGCCTGGTCCGCGCCGCCCTCGCCGAGATGCGCACCCTCCTGTTCGAGCTGCGACCCTCGGCGCTCGACGCGGCTCCCCTCGGTGCGCTGCTCGAGCGACTCGGCGACGCGCTCGCCGGGCAGATCCAGACCCCGGTCGACGTCCGGGTGGCCGACGGCGTGACCCTGCCGCACGACGTGAAGCTCGCGTTCTACCGCGTGACGCAAGAGGCTTTGAGCAATATCGGCAAGTATGCGCATGCGACGCGCGTGACAGTCGCGGTCGACGCCCACGGGGATGGCGTGTCGCTCACCGTGCACGACGACGGCAAGGGCTTCGACAGTGACGCGGTCCCTCCCGAGCACATGGGGCTGCGCATCATGCGCGAACGCCTCGACCGCGTCGGCGCCTCACTCGCCATCGACAGCGTGCCCGGGCGCGGCACGACGCTGTCCGTCGTGTGGCGTGACCCGGGTTCGGATCTGGCCCCTTCGGAGAGAAAGGGAACGTGAGCAGCTCCGGTCGCATACGAGTGATGATCGTCGACGACCACTACATGGTCCGTGAGGGATTGAAGGCGTTCCTCTCCACCAGCGACGACCTCGAAGTGGTGGGCGAGGCCGCGAACGGCGCCGACGCGGTCGAGGTGTGTGTGCGCGTCGAGCCGGACGTGGTGCTCATGGACCTGCTCATGCCGGTCATGGACGGCGCCGAGGCGACGGCCCGCATCAGGGAGAGCTGCCCGGGCGTCCAGGTCATCGTGTTGACCAGCTTCGTCGAAGACGACCTCGTCGAGCGGGCGCTCGACGCGGGGGCGATCAGCTACCTGCTCAAGGATTCCCGGCCGGAGTCACTGACGACGGCGATCCGGGACGCCTTCGCCGGGCGAGGGACCATCGACGGCAGCGCGATGCAGGCGATCATGCATGGACGGCAGGACAACGTAGGCCGGGACCTGACGCCGCGAGAGCGCGAGGTGCTCGCCCTCGTCGCGGCGGGGCTCAGTAACAAAGAGATCGCCGAGGAGCTGACCTTGAGCGTCGGCACCGTGCGCCTGCACGTCAGCAATATGCTTGCGAAGCTGGAGGCTCCCAACCGGACGAGCGCCGCCATGATCGCCATGAAGCACGGGCTGGCCTGACCGGCCATCACATTTGTCGAGGTCAAGACAGGCCGAATGCTCCGTAGCGCGCGGCGTCGACCCCGACCATGATTGCAGCAACAGGTCCATCATGGACGCTTCGAGCGGGAGGGGACTCCAGATGCGCGTCCTACTGGCGACAGACCGTCCTGATCTGGGCAGCGCCCTCAGCCTCTTCCTGTCTGATCGGCAGATCGACGTGGTCGGCGTCATTGCCGACGCGTACTTTCTCCACGCCCGAGCCGCGAGCGTCCAGGCGGACGTCGTACTCCTCGACTGGCACCTCGGCAGGACCATCTCGACGCAGGCCGTCGCCGATCTCACGCGCGGCGACGCACCGATCCCCGTGATCGTCCTGGCCAGCAGCCAGGAGCAAGGCCCGGCGCGCGCCTCGGGTGCGGCCGCTTACGCCACTCTGGGCGACCCGCCCGACGACCTGCTCGCGGCACTGCACGAGGTGGCCCGCGCGACGTCCTGAGGCGCGGGCGGCGTCGCAACATGAGCCCTGCGATCGCGGAGGATCACGTAGCCACGCAGGCTCACGGTCAATTCCATGCAGACAGTAGCGTTGAGGAGGCCCAGGGGCAAGGTACAGCCGAGGCAGCGCTGGCGGAGCGACATGGGAGTCGAACCCACCCAGGACAGGATCACTGCCCCGCAGACGGTTTTGAAGACCGCGGTAGTCACCGGACCACGAGCCGCTCCGCTCGCCCCATCTTCGCACGCCGGCCCCCGGCGGTCACCCGCGCGTAGTCACTCAGCCGGCGGGCTCACTCCTCCTCGACCTGGCCGCGCCGGCGGCGGGCGAGCAGTACGATCACGACGAGCGCGACGACGAGCGCAGCGGCGACGCCGATCACGATCGCCAGGGTAGAGCTCCCGCCCGTCGCGACCACGCCTCCGCCCTTCGGCTTGAGGTTGATGTAGCTGTCGCGCACGAAGCTCGTGTAGAAGGCGGCGCCGGTGCCGCCGTACATGCGCGTCCAGCCGTCCCACTTGGCCGTGTTCACGGCCTCGAGCTTCTGCGGGTAGTCGAGCGCGATCTGCGGTGACTGCTCGTAGAAGATCTGCTGCGCCTGCCAGACGAGGTCCTTGCGCTTCTGCTGGTCGAGCTCGCTGTTGGCCGCGTCCACGACGCGGTCGTACTCGGCGTTCGACCAGCAGGGCTCGTTCCAGTTCTGGATCTGCGCGGTGGTGAAGCTGGCCAGCGTGTCGCCGGGGTCGGCGTAGCCGTCGTAGTACCACAGGTACATGTCGAAATCGGGGCTGTACGTCTTGCCCTTGTACGCCCAGATGCTGTCGTAGTAGATGCCGTCGTCCATGACCTGGTACTGGATCTTCAGGCCCAGGTCGCGGAACCAGCCGGTGAGCAGGCTGCCGGTCTTCTGGCTCTCCGGCGATTCGGCGCGCGCCCACAGGCGCAGCTTGATGGGCTTGCCGTCCTTGCCCTCGCGGATCCCGTCGCCGTCCGTGACTTTGTAGCCGGCGGCGTCCAGCAGATCCTTGGCCTTGGCCGGGTCGTACACGAACAGCTGGTCGGGCGGCGGCTGCCAGTGGAAGTCGGGGTCGACCCACGAGTCGGGCGTCATGATCGTGGACCCGGGCGCGGCCTTGCCCGCCCACGCGAGGTCGACGACGCGCTGCCGGTCGATGGCCCAGTTGAGGGCCTGGCGGAAGGCGACGTCCTTGAGCACGGGGTTGCCGCGGCTCTCGCCCGTGTAGCAGTTCAGCGACAGGTAGTCCCAGGTCAGCAGGTTGTAGGCGATCCCCTCCATGGCCGGATCGGCGCTGACCTTGGGGAACTGCGCCGACGGGATGCCCCAAGCTGCGTCGACGGTCCCGGAGAACAGGTCCTGGGTCATCGTGTCGGGGTTTTGGTAGGTGATGAAGAGGATCTCGTCGATGGTGGGCTTCTCGCCCCAGAACGTGGGGCTCGCGACCATCCTCACGTAGTCGCCCTTCTTGACCTCGACCGTCTGGAACGGGCCCGTGCCGATGATCGGCGGCTGGTTGCGGTAGCCGGCGCCGGCGAAGGCAGGCTTGACCTTCGACCAGACGTGCTCCGGCAGGATGGGGATCCAGGTGCGCAGGATGTTGGCCTTGGGCTTGCTGCACCTGATCTCGACGGTGGTGTCGTCGACGGCCACGACCTTGTCGATGAAGGTGGTGAGGCTGGAGTAGGCGCCCATCTGGTTGTCGATGATGTAGTTGTAGGTGAAGGCGACGTCCTTG
>Ga0315286_10002406_pt1 | contig 17456 bp, 22 predicted proteins | sample YL17G10_0_MG_FD_205038 | JGI IMG/M metagenome (GOLD analysis project Ga0315286, IMG submission 205038) | Sediment microbial communities from Yellowstone Lake, YNP, Wyoming, USA - YL17G10_0 | ecosystem: Environmental > Aquatic > Freshwater > Lake > Sediment | place: USA: Wyoming | collected...
TATTGACTATTTTTGAAGATGAATGGCAGGACAAAAAGGACGTAGTCAAAAGTCTTATCCTAAGTAAACTCAACAAAGCAGAGACATCGGTGTACGCTAGGAGCTGTCTTATCCGGAAGGTGGCAAAAAGGGAGTTTCAGAGATTTTTGGGGGACAACCACCTACAGGGGGAGACTTCTGCTGCTACCACCCTTTGCTATGGTTTATATCACGATGACAAGCTCGTGCAATGCATCACTTTTGGTTTCGGTCACAGACAGAATATGGATAGCAAAGTGATGTATATCGACCGGGTTTGTACCAGGGTCGGTTACACCGTCACAGGTGGAGTTAGCCGCTTGCTTAAGGCTGTGCGTGAGGAGGCTACCATGCTTGGTAGATGTGGGTTGCGCACTTATTCAGACCGAAGATACTCCGATGGGGCGTTGTATAAAGCTCTTGGCTTTTCTTTGGTTGGTTCTCTTCCGCCTAGCTACCACTACGTAAAGGGTGGTGTAAGAAAGTCGAAACAAAGCCTAAAGCTAAAACCGGAGGAAAGGGCGCTTGGAGTAACCGAGGCAGCCCTAAGGCTATCACATGGATATGGGCGTATTTGGGATTGCGGGAAAGACGTTTGGGAGACAAGATGGTAGAGTTCCAAGTGTATTTAGGGACGCACCGACATATCCCCACCTAAAGTCTCAGCCATCCCGTTCCGAAAAGAAAGCATATCTTAGCAGAGGGGGTACCAATGAGAAAGTTTAAGCGCGTCCTTAAGGTTACTAACCTTGATGGGGATGTTTGCAGTCAGTGTGATATTGGGTATCACGAGAGGTGTCGGGGTGGTAGCTGCGGTTGTGGGTGCAGGAGTTAACGCGCCTCTAATTGGTCCTTGGCTTCGGCAATCCAGCGCCGGAGCAAGGACGACATATTTCCATCTGCAAACCCTTGTATCTTTACATTTTTCCGTTGAGGAGTGGACGAACCAGCACACTGTTAGTGTCGCCGCTAGCATTCCCACAGCAACCCACCCAACGACCAAAATCAACTGATACCAATGGTCGTAATCCCCTATACTCTCAGACATGCGAATCATTTTCACCACCGGACAAAGAACCGGTTATCACTTCGTTAGTCCCCTACAACCGCAACTTTTCACACGCCCCTTTATTAGGTCTGGAGCGCTTGCAGCGTAAATCCTACCACACACGCACCGACACTGGTTAAGGCTTTGGCCTTTGCTTTTAAAGGCACGCGGCTCCACCACAGTCAAAAAACCGTACACTTCACCTGCGTTAACCGTTGCCCCAGCCACAGACCGCCTCACTAGTCGTCGGTTTTACCGACACGTCACTACACAAACTTTGTCGGACAAAGCCCATACCACATCAGAACAAAAACTTCACCCCAGAACACAGGAAAGGGGCCTAGCTATACGCGACTACACCATGCCCATACTTCACCATCACCGTACTCTATTCCACAGCACATCACTGCATCCGGCCTACACAACACCAAACCTCAACGTCCTCAAGACCACCCATCCGGTAATGTTTCTTTGTAGTCTATGGCATCAAGCTTGTAGGCGTAGGCCCCTTTGTTGCCAGAACCGCGCCACTGACCAAGACCGTTGTTTTTGCCATAGTCGAGCAGCTTTTTCAGCACGTCTATGTTATTAAGCGGGGAACTTTCCCTGATACGTAAAGTGCAGGAATATTCGGTTCCCACCGGGAGCATTTCGCTGCGGGAAATAGCTGTTTCCACCTTGCCCATTCTTTCAAACCTGATTGGGCGTTCCAACAAAAATGGCTTGCCGTTTCCATCTTTAACCACGTCCTGCGATGGACGCAGAAAGCCCTCTATCACTTTTATGTCTAAGGCTCCCATTTCCCCCACAGACACTTTGGACTTTGCAATGTCTTTATCACCGTTGTTGGTGATGATTCGTAGGTTTTCTTTGATATTGCCGAGAATCATGTGGCTGCTAATCATTGGATGTCCGGTCTCATCCCTCATAAAGACCGTAGGGACACCTCCGTCTACGGCACAGAGTTCGTCCCACTCGGCCTTCACTTTTTTAGCTACTTCCAGTAGCTCCGACACATCATCAGGTAAGTCGTGTTTAACACCAGTACGCGACATGAAGGCATTGATGATACCTTTAAGCTCCGCAATCTCTTTATTTTCACTGAACTCCACACCTTTGTATTTTTCAACGCTTTTGGAAAGCTTCTTGGTAAGCCGATTGGCTTCCGCGAGTTCTTTCTTGGCCTTCTCTTGCACGTGCTTAGAATAGATAGACGCCTCGGTGCAAGTGCCGAGCTGTTCGGTTAAAAGCTTCAACTGTAGCCTGTAATACTTAAAAGCGCTCATACATTTCCCACGCCAAATGTGGCTTCAAAAAGGGTTTAAACCGACCCTTTTAGCACACCCCGTTATGTCTTGTCAATTATATATAGGAGATGGTGCTTAGCTTGAACTTTAACCCGTGTAAGGCTTTGTAAAGCTAAGTTGGCTTCGGACCGCGTTTAAGCATCGTAACAGCACTTGCAAAAGCCTGCCCAAAGTTGTCTACCCGCATCATGATAGACCCATCTTGGCTTATTCCACCGACGAAACTACCCGTGACAGGTCCGCCGCCCGTTGTCGCCGTTTGAGAAGTAGGTGTCGCTGGTTTGGCCCCAGCTGTCTGTTGTTGCGTAGCCTGATACTTTTGGGCGTTTGTTATGAGGTCTTGGGTTTGAGATAACTTAGTAGCCATTGCTATATTCGTATCTTTGGCTGGAGTCGGTTCATTTAAGCCAATATAATCTACTAAATTATTACCATAGCTCTCAGCAAGCTCTCCAGCGCCATATGCAGCGGCAGCACCACCAAGTACGGTTCCTACCCCAGGCGCAACGAGGGTACCAGCGGCGCTACCAGCTATACCACCAAGCACACCACCTGCTACACCCGCAGCTATGGGAATACCCTTAGCTAGCGCTCCTTTAACTCCACGTTCTTGGTAGCCATCATAAACTTCCTTACCAGCAAAACCAAGTGCGGCAATACGACCAAATACCCCGGCTACTTTAAGCCCCTTACTGAGCTTGCTAGCCGACTTTAGCCCTTTTCCCACTGTAGTAGCTGTCTTGGCAACCCCCTCCCCCGCCTCTTCAACTGCCAAAGCGCCCTTTGCAGCACCACTTGCGGATTTGGCTGCTTTAGTTGCACCCTCCGCAGCTTTTTCACCCCCCACTACAGCGCTGCTAGCTTTGGTTCCGGCTTCAACACCTTTTTCAACCTTAGCAGCGGCTTCCCCTGCTTTTTTTGCACCCTCTGTGGCTTTCTCCGCTCCAGCAGCGAAACCGCCAGTTCCTGGACCTGCGGGTCCACCTGGACCGCCTCCCTTAAATTTGTCGGCGATAACACCAAGAAGGCCCTTTTCGGTAAAAGCCCCCGTAACTTTTTTCCCAAAAGTTTTAGCCAACATCCCTTCCACATCCAGGCTTCTTTGACCAAATAGCAGACGAGCACCAAGTTTTGCTGTTAGAAGACCAGCTATACCCATCAAAATATGGTCAATTGTAGCTAACTCAGTTAACATACCTTTTAAGGTGCCACCGGTACTGTCGCTGTATTCCTGAAATGAGTTTAGTAATTCGTTGTTGATTTTCTCTACGGTGCCTAGTGGGTCTTCCCCAACCAGCTCAATAACCTCTTTTTGAAGCTGTTTTTGTTTAGCCTTTAACTTTGCCTTCTCTTCCGGGTTGCTAGCTAATTTGATTTTGTTTTCTAACTCAGCAAGTTCCTTCTTTTTCGCGTCGGCCTGCTTCCGTCTCTCAGTGGCGGAAGCCTCATTATCAATATCTGCCAGGACCTGCTTTTTCTCCTTGATTTGGGCCTCGATAAGGCCCCTTTCTTTATCTCCTATAGGGAGCGCCTTGCGAGCCTCCAGTTTTTCAATGTCAGCGCCTATATCTTTTCTACGTTTCTCTATTCTTGCAATGTCTTCTTGCACCCGTTTTTTCTCGGCTATTATGTCCTTTGCTTTCATGTTCTGTCGGACAGTTTCTTTGATAGCTTCAGGATCTTTTGCTATTACGGCGGCGTACTCTTTTGATATCCCCAATTTTTTGGCCAGAGCCGCAATAGATTCTTTGGTACCTTTTTTGCCAAGAGCCTCGGCTTCATTGGTTGCGTCTGTTATCTCTTTGAAGTGCTTAGCCTGGTCTACCATGCCAGCTGCTTCGGTTTGAGTTATCCCAAACTGCTTAGCTAAGGTTATAAGAGACCCATGAGTTCCGTCGTAGAGTTTAAGGATCTGTTTATTCATGGCCTGTGCGCCAATTTCGGTCTGGGCCGTTAGCTCCTGGATGTACCTGCTGCCCTCGTACCTACCTATTTTGCCAGCTTCTATATCAGCTAGAACTCCTTCCACTTTTTTCTTGAGGCCCGGTGACGCTGCCTCTAATTGGTCGCCCATTTCAGCTGGTAATTCTTTCCCGATAATGTTCCCAGCTTTATCCCTGACAGCAGTGAAATTATTTAGGAAATCAGTGGTAATATCTTCACCAGAAAGGACTTGCATCCACTCTGGAGCTTTTCCTGTAACCGCCTCTGTGAAGGCCTTTGCTTTTCTACTTGCCAGGTCATACGAGTCGCCCTGTGCCTGTAGCCTCGCAATGTTATCCCGTAGTATGTTACCAACGAACCGCTGGTCTATTGCATAAACATTCGTCTGTTTAGACAACTCTAGTAGTGTTTTGGCTACATCATCTGCCCTAACCACTGTACGGCCAAAGGCATTGTTGGTTTGCTCAGCCTCTACCCGCATATTGTTCAAGGAGGATAAAGCGGACGCCGCAGTTCCACCGAATTTATCCATTCGTGTCGATACAAAATCAACGGCCTCTGGAACAGTTATTCCCAGAGACCTCGACACCGTAATGGCCCCTTCGGTTAGCGTTTTAAGTGCTTCCGGTGTATGGTTACCGGTGATGCGGGCAAAGTGCGCCATAGTTTGCCCGGTATACTCGGTGGACACGCCCATCCGGATGGCCGTGGCGTTGGCTCCGGCTAGCGCTTTATCCATATCCCTGGAAAAGGCAGCTGCAGCCGCCATTCTATTACCAAGCCCTTGACTTGCGGTCCCCAAGCCCCGGTAGCTGTGTATAAGAATCTCTTGCTTTACTTCGGCAGCTTCTACGTGCTGTTTCCATGCCTTCATGGCCAAAGCACCAACCGTAAGGCCCGCTGTGAAGCGTCCGAATGTGCCGGTCAGAGCCGTGTATGCCTGCCCAACTAGGGTGTTTTCTCTGAAGTTCTGCCTTAGGGCCGCATTAATTTTCTCAAGCTGGTCTTTTTCAGCCCTGTATGCTGCCGCCTTGGCCTTGGCAGCCCCGGTTATTATCTCCTCAGCCTCTTTGTGGGCCTCGGCGTTAGCCTCAATTTCCTTTGTCAGCTGTTCTAGAGAGGCAGTATCGCCTTCCCTGGTCTTTTTCAACCTTTCTTCTAGGTCTATTCTTGTTTTTTCGGTTTCAATGTATTGTCTTGTGGCTTTTTCCAGCTTGATGATATTGACGAGAGATGCAGTGTCTCCCCCGACCATGGCCTTGGATTTGGCGTTGCCAAGTTCGGTGAGGGCTTTGGTCAAGTCCTCGATTGCTGGAGCTTTCCCAATTAATTCGTCTAATTGGTTAGTAACATCGGCCATGAAATAGCCTTATAGGTGTTTAAGATTGTCGGATGGCTTAATATCAAAGAGTTTTTTAAATTTTGCCATCTCCCCCCAAGGCCCAGATATCTCGATAACTCGCTCGGCTAGCTCTTTTAACCTATCACTTTTTTGCTCTAGTTGTTTTTCAGCTTTCTTTTTTTCTTCACCTGAGAATTTTTTCATGTTTTTTCTCAGTTCTTCCATATCATCCTTCACTCTCTCGACTTCGTTGCTGGGGGCGTCTACGTCCACTTTTAACTCATGTAAACCATTCTGCCCCAGGAGTTTTATCATTGCTCTACGAAGTACTTCCTTATCTGCGTCACCCATGCCATCCAATTCGCCAATTTTTTCAAGGGGAACATGCATGGTAACGTTACCAACTGACGAGAGGTCTAGAGTTTTTAACCAGCTGGGGTCTTTCTTCAAAAACTCTGTCATAGCTGTTAATCCAGCCACGTCCAGTTTTCCGGACTCAACACCTTTTTCTAGGTATTGCATCATGTTTTTGTCGCCCCTGATGCTGTCCTGCAAAGCTTGCATGTTTTTGTAGTTAAGCTGCAAAAACCGCTTTAACTCTTTTTTGTCTTCGTTCTCGGGCAGTGCTGTTTCAAAGATGCGAGAAAGGAACCCGGCAAATTTTGGAGCAAGTTTTTGTTTGCCGACGTTGGACAGCTCTTTCATAGGGTTTGACGACGTCTTTGGGTCGGCAGCTAACACCGCGTGTTTGGCTTCCGGGTGAGTGAGACGGATACACTTCAGTATTTCCAGTTCTGACTCTGTTAGCGGGCGCTCTTCCACATCACCTATTTTTTCTACCAACCCGTCTATTTCTTCCTCTGTCAGTGCGATACCCTCGGTTCTCTTCACCCCATAATTGGAAGATGCTCTGTAGCTTAATAGCAGGGCAGCCGCAGACTTGTCGTATAGAAGGTATTCTGCTGGGCTAAAAAGGACACAGGTTACCATTAAGCTCATTCCTCATTAGATGTTCTGTGTTAAACTAATTCGGAGGCAAAAACATAATGTGTTATTTTAAAAACGGATGCCACTATATTGAACCTGGGAGATATAATGGAGTTTGTCACTTTAAAACCCTCAACTAGGTTTTTAGTAGGTTTTATTTCGGCCCAACTGTTTCCTGTTGTAAAACTCGCGCAGAATGGTGCCGTATCTCATTTCAATATGATGGTTTTGGTTGGGGCTTGTGTGCCACCCATCCTATTAGGGACAGTAATAGGCATATATGCAATAATAGTAGAGAGTAAGGAGAACGATGTGGGCAGGCTATTTAGGGTGTGCGTATCCTTACCAGCTCTCATAATAAATTTGAGCGTCGCAAACCAATCCGCTACGTCATACGGAGCAGCTACTGCAGCCACTATGGCAGCTTCTCCTTCACCCGTGGTTGTTCCAGAAGGGAAGGAATTAACCTGTACTCCGAAGGATTCGATTGAGGTGGGTCTTCAAACCGCCGTTGGCGCTATGGCTAACGATACCCCACCAAACTGGTGGGTTCTAGCAGAAAAGGGCGATAAAACAAGAAATTGGATAACAATTGATGGCAAAAAGTGGTACATAGTTGGAAAGTCAAAAGAAATACCAACAGATGGAACAGTGTTATACGATTGCATTAAATGCAGACTCATAATTAAGCCGCAGCAATAGGTTATTTTGCTACTAGGGTGGTAATAACACATGGCAGATGTGGTTTATAAGCAATCCTTAGAGGTTATCGTCGGGAAAAACCCCGATGGTGGTGGCTCTATCATAGAGAAGGATTTTGTCCTTTCTCCCCCAGAAGTTCTAGTCCTAGCCAACCTGAATGAAGATAGCGCTTCTCGCTTCGTTATTCCCGATGGTACAGTTGACCAACCAATATGCACGGGTACGGTGGAAAGTATAAGGGTTTTACTCGTAAAGCCCGATGCAAACATCGACCTGAAGCTTATTAACAGCAATGGAACCAGCCAGAACATAACATTTGTTGGTGGCTGTTGGTCTGTTCTTCATGTCCAACTGACGGGAATCCTTGTCTCCAATACTTCCGGTTCACCTATCAAGGGTCGAATTTTAACAGTCGGTGATTAAAATTTTTCCGCCGTAGGGAGACTATGAAAAAACTTGCTGAATGCCATGCGGGGCAATTACCGCAGGAACCTTCTGTATCCTCTTCTCAGGATGAGATTTCCGCAGAAAGCATGAGGCTCCAGCTTAAAATGCTCAACAAGGGCATAGTGGTGCATGTCATAGACGTGCAAGACACAAATGAATCAAGTGATCTCGTGGTTGTTAAGCTACAGATTTTAACTGAAGTGGGTCACATGTCCACGTTTGGCAATGTCAAGCTACGACTTGCTAAACAAGCAGCCGGAAAACTCTAAGCTGCTTTATCCCGTCTAGATTGAGGGTGGTTTACTGAGATCTGGTCATACAACGGACTCGGGGGAGATCCACTTGTCCGTAAACTTCTTATTATCCCCGCAATGATATTTGAGCATAATTAGCTAACGTGTCTGGTACAATGTTCACTGTTACCACTAGTATTTGTCCAGCTGTTAGCAACTGATTTATAGTAGAGGACGCAGAGTTCATAACTCCGGCTCCCACTGCAGGAACTACCACTTGGAAAGACCCGGCCCCCGGTGGCGGGGAAAGAGGAAGAGAGCTACCAGGTAAAATATGGAACTGAAAGTAAGTGGCTGCAGACCCACCAAAACCACTGTCACCAATATCAACAGTGGCCTTAGTGACAGTAACTGTTTCCTGTACCGTATAGACAACAAACGCTTTTCCGCTTCCAATTCCGTCTTTGTTGTAAATAAGCCAATTATATGCTGCCTTTACAAGCCCCTGTGGTCCTGTGGGTCCGCCAAGACCTTGTATACCTGTGGTTCCTCTCAACCCGGTTGCCCCCTGCAGACCAGTTGCACCGGCAGAACCCAGCCCGGTAGGACCAGCAACACCTGTCACACCTTGTGTCCCTTGTGACCCGCCCGAACCTTGCGGCCCGGTAATCCCAAGACCAGTGGCACCTTTAATACCAGTGGCCCCCTGTATACCAGTTGGCCCACGTTGTCCGGTTGTCCCGTCAACACCTTGAGAACCTTGAATACCCGTGACCCCCTTGAGACCCGTTACCCCAACTGCCCCCATTATACCGGTGGCCCCCTGTGCTCCCTGAAGCCCGGCAGCGCCAGTGGCTCCTTGCTGCCCTTGCTGCCCTGTAGCACCGGAGGCACCAGTAGAACCAGCATTTCCAGCTTGACCAGTTAAACCAGTAGCCCCGATTACTCCGGTGGGCCCAGCCACCCCAGTGCCCCCCTGAGGACCCTGGGTACCGGTTCCCCCTTGTGTTCCAGACAAACCAGTGTATCCACGCAACCCGGTCACTCCGAACCCTGTGATACCCTGCACCCCGATAGTTCCGGTTGCTCCCTGCTGTCCGGCAACCCCAGCCCCGGTTGCCCCCTGAATACCTGTTGGACCGTCAACGCCAGTGGGCCCAGCCACCCCGGTACCTCCCTGGGTCCCAGCAGTGCCTTGGGCACCCGTAAGGCCCCTCGGTCCTGTGGCCCCCTGAACCCCGGTGTCACCAGTAATGGCATTACCGGTTGCCCCCTGAATACCCGTTACCCCAAGACCGGTTGCACCCTGCGCACCCTGCGCACCCTGCGCACCGGTAACGCCCTGCGCCCCCTGTAAACCGACGCCTGTTACACCCTTAACACCAGTGGCTCCCTGTGACCCAGCGGTCCCTGCTATACCGGTTATACCCTGTTGCCCCTGGTTTCCCTGGGTGCCTTGAATACCCTGGGGACCGGTCATGCCAAGTGCACCCGTTGCACCTTTAGCCCCAGCGGTGCCTTGTGGACCGGTTGTTCCTTGTTTCCCAGTAGCCCCATGTAGACCTGTTTGACCCACATCGCCAGATATACCAGTCACCCCAAATGGACCGGCTGGCCCAGTGAGCCCTAAAAGCCCCGTTTCCCCCTGCGCTCCCTGCAGCCCGGTCGCCCCTAGAGACCCTGCTGTTCCTTGCTGCCCTGCAGCGCCAGCATTTCCTTGTGCGCCGGTTACGCCCTGACCACCTATTAAACCTTGGGCCCCAGTTGTGCCCTGTACCCCGGCTACCCCTTGTACCCCGGTTGCACCATTGGTTCCGTTAGTGCCAGATACCCCTGTTACCCCTTGTATTCCCTGTAGACCAGTTATGCCCCTTAAGCCAGTCAGGCCGTTTAAGCCAGTTTGCCCTCTGGCTCCTGTTAAACCAGGAACACCAGTTATCCCCTGGCTTCCCTGGTTGCCCTGCAATCCGGTGGACCCTTTTGAACCGGCTGGCCCCGTGAGCCCCCTTAGTCCAGTAGCTCCTTGTTGTCCGGCCCCCTGTACCCCCGTTGCCCCCTGCGTTCCCTGTACTCCCGTGCTCCCAGCACTAACTGCGTCTAGGTTACGGAAAAAATCGATGTTGGTGGCGATGATTCCGAGAGCAACGGGGGCGTCCGGCGTCACTTCCATGAGTGTGCGGTTAGGAGAGGCCTGTCCTATGATACCGGTGCCAAGTGTGGGTTGAGCAGCTGCTCCAGCATCATCCCATACCAACTTTAAAACCAGTGGGCTGACGCTAACAACATCAAACACTTTATACCTATTTTTGGACGCATCGACAACTATGTTGCCTACTTCGATATCGTTCTCATCAAAAAGACCCCTCATATCTGAGAATGTGCAAACTACCTCATAGGGGCTTACAACAAATGTGACGCTGCTTACTGTAAGAATACCGGAAAATCGTTGGCTCATTAGTCACCCAGTCGAAAGGGATTGTCTTTAGATATAAGATAAAAGGGGCTGAAGCTTTTTATATCCACCCTTCTTCCCCACCTTCCCCACCTTCCCCACCTTCCCCACCTTCCCCATCACACCACATCACATAGATTCTCCCCTTCACACCCGGATTAACACAGAAAAACTTCGTTTTTAGTTTAACGAACAGAACAGCCCGCGTCGGACGCGGGCTCTGAGGCGTACCTGAGGTCCACGGTCCGCATTGCACCTGACACATTGCTCCAAAATAGTAAAAAAGGTGAACATATATTTGCGTGAGGGTGACATGAAGGTCTTTTTGGTTTACGTGATGCTCTCATTGTTGCTAGGGTGCGACAACTGCACCAAGGGTCACACCGAGAACACACTCAGAGAAGCGCTTAAAATTTGTGACAGCAACGGCGGCATTGGTAGTATTAGCGATGTGTTCTTTACCGGGCGAAACTATGACATTCGTATCTCTACTCGGTGCAAAGATGGTCTACGAGTGGAAAAATCTATCAAGAAATAGGTGCCTGAAATGAAAACGACGTTATCACTTAATGGTAAAGACATTTTTAGTATGACGGGCAACATTGCTGCTCTTGCTGTCGGTAATCGAATAACCTTAGGTCAATGTTCCTACATGGTTATTGGGATAACACACATAATTTATCAAGATGATGAAATAGGCACTGTTGCAGAACTTGTAGAACTGAGTGAGTAGGGGGTGTCATCACACATGTCGCATTTTAGCTTCGACAACATAGTCACATTTTCTGAAGGTCTATCATCACTTGACCAGGCTATTCCACGGATAAACACCTTTATCCGTGATGGGATGGCCAGAGAAGGATTTGCGCGTAAAACCTTGAAACACCATGCTCTGAAAAAGGGCGACGTGGCTAGGATAGCAGTGCGAAAGAAAGACGTGGGACCAGGAACATCTCAGGTGCGCCAGACCTACGTGTACCCTAATGACTTTATGCTTACAGGCAGTGTTGATGTGGAAAGCATAGATCTAGAGCAAGACCCAGACGTCATGGTGGATGTCATCATCCAAATTCTTGAAGCCACCTTGGTCAAAGAAGATATGACATGGAAAAAGTTGGCGGACCCCGTTACCCAAACAGTCCCTGGAGGGTCGTTAGACATTCTGCTTCCGAAGATGCTGTCTGTCCTAAAGGGAAACAACGTTCCAGCGGGGATGTGGCTTTTTGGTTCCAAGGTATATTCAGAACTGATCAGTGATACATCAAAAATACTGGACCCAGCAACCAAAAAAGACCTGGTTGATGGGAAGGAGATACATCTCTTTGGCATGCCATTTCATAGTGACTATGGCAGGGATGAATCCTTAAGGGTGCTGTCCCCAGGCGATGTCTACTTAATAGGTAAGCCGGAATTTGTGGGTGCCATTTTTGAGCGGAAACCTTTGACATTGGATATCCAAAGTGGAGCTGCTATTGGGAGACCCATCATTAACATATTTTGGGAACAAATGGAGTCCATTGGTGTTGCTAATGGCAGAGGGATAGTAAAAAGTAGAGTGTAAAACAAACAGCATGTGGTGGGCAAAATGGTTCTAGAGACTTTAAATGGTGTGAGCGAGTTGGGTGGCTTTCCAGTGGTTGTTATGGATGAATTACGTACTAAGTTCCCAGAAAAGTTTAATGAATCAGGAGCGATGGATTGGGAATGGTTTGAGAAAGAAGTTAGACCTAATAACTTCGTTTATGTCAGGCAAGATAAAAACTCTATCGCATTCACGTTGCAAAATGGGCCAGTCAAAGAAGTAGGCGTTAATGGATGCCAAGTAAGTGCCCTAGTCCATGCTGCCAAGGTTATTCTAGGCGGTGTTAATAAAAAGTTTCCTTGCCGAGAAAATTCCGTTGCCTTTACAAAACTTGAAGAGGCAATTCACTGGCTCGACGCGGGAACAAAGAGGCAAGAAAAGCACATGGTTGAGAGTACATAAGATGGGCCCAAGCCAAATAAAAGTATACGACGAAATGGGCAGCAAGCAGCAGCCCAAAATCATATCAAAGGACCTGTGATTAGGGAACAGCTGCTGGGATGATCAGGTGGAACTCAATAAACAAGCAAGTCCACACAGGTTGGTGATAAATGATCTTTTTAGTAAACTTGGAGACAGAATAGCACGACGAGATGTTGCTGCAGCTGTTTCTATGATTGACCAAATTAAGGAGAAGTTATGAGTAGAGCAAAAGAGTTATTAGATTTGGGAAAGAACCCTTAGCACTTCAGACGCTTGTTTGAACTGGTTGCGGTCTAACATTTCCTGCGCATCGGACAACTGCGAGATAACCGACATACGATCAAAGGACTCGGTCAGTCGTTCATTCTTTAGTTCCAACCCGCTTAGGTTCAAAGGGAAATGCTGGTACAAATCATCACTGTTAGCTTTGTTACCCTTCATTTCAACACCTAAAACCTTCATCCAGGCAGACCAAGAACTTTGCCAGTCTCTATTTTGTTTCTTGTTTGCAGTCTCCCAGCTTAGCCATTCTGCTTGAATAGCATCAATAATCTGATATTTGTTGAACCCGGTGATGGTAGCCATAGTTCCGGAGCTTAAAGAACGGATCTGACTAAGCACATCGTCAACGGCTTCCCCTTTAAGGTCGTCCTTAGCCAATTGATCACCAATCTTCGGATAACACAACGTACCCAAACTGAGCAGCGGTGGACTTGACTAGGTCTAAATTCCACTGCATAACATGCGTTCTCCTTTAAACACCTTCTTTACCACGACTCGGTTGTCGGTGTCAAGGATTATGTTTGGTAAACCGTCTGAGTTTTAGGTTATGCTCGGTGAACCAAGCCAATACAGAAAAGGGTCACCACAAGCGACCCTTTTCAATGCTTCGTACTTGGTTCGTTTAGGTGGTTCGTTTACGGGAGACATAAATCATGTTGCAGTTCAATTTGATTTTCCCATCGCCTTCAGCCTCCCAGGCGTTGGGATTTTTCTCTGTAAACCAACAGCCGAAATAAGACCAACAGCGGTAAACGGTATCACCTTTGAAGAGCATTTCCTGCGCTGTAAACGGGTAATTTTGGTCTGTAAGGTCTTCCCACACATTAGCGTAGCCCAAAGCTATTTCAAGCTCCTGGTCCCATACTTCGCCACGTGTGTACGTGACGTTGAAGTTTCTAGCAACACCAGGAACCGCGTCAACTGGTTTACCGAACGTGTTGTAGTTCAACTCGTACACGTGGGTAGCGTCCCTGTTGTAAGCGCCAGCCGGTTGCCATGAGTCGATACGACCCACGATTTTGGAATTAACCACGACCGTTCCGCCGTGGTAGAGCTGACTTAAAGGTGTACCCGGTTGGTTGAAATCAATAGGTAGTGTTTTCACACCGAAAGAGTTCACTGCAAAAGGTGTTGGATCTGCCATCGTTTACCTCCGAAAGGCGCGTCCGACGCGCTTTTTGTTGTATTACACAAGGCCATTAAGGCCCAATTCATCTCTCAACGTCATAACGTCGTCACTAAAAACCAACACTCATTCTTCTATACTATGTTCTTGTACCGAATTCTTTGTCGCGTTATGTTATAACACCAGCCAACCCGTAAAAGATAGGCGTAAGGTCAAAATAAAGTGGTGGTAAAACGTGACAATCAAAGAACATGGGTACCAACAGAGGGTGAAAGCTCTAGCCTCGCTAGGTCTTCATCTTGAAAGATATGATGGCCATAGAACCATGATGTTGGTACGCTGCTCGAATCACCACATTTTTGAACTGCGACCGAAAGTGCTTAAGAAAAAACCGTGGTGCCCAGTCTGCCGCAAAACTGAAGAAGAAGCTACTCTACAGCGGAAAATCGAATCTGCTATGCAGAACAACAACTTGTCTGTCATAAAAATCGAAAAAAGGGCTACTCAAACCTTTGTTAAATTCGGTTGCTCTTCGGGGCATGTCTCATCTAGAGCCATTCCATTATTCCTTGCCGATCACCGTTGTCACATCTGTTCTAAAAATAGCGGACTAAGCACCCACGAAATTGTAACTGAGGACCTTGCTCGTCGTGGTTTTTCCCTAGTTCCTGGTCAAACCATTACAAGTCTCAAACAAAAACTGGCGGTATTGTGCCCCAAAGGACACAAAATAGAGACCACACATACCGTCTTCATGCGCACCAAGAGCGGTGGGTGTAAGCACCCATACTGTGATGCGACTAAGCCCAACCTGAACAGGGTTAAAGAATCTTTCGTTGTACAAGGTTATGAATTACTAACCGAGTATAGAGGTGCACACGCCAAGATGGAAGTAAAGTGTGACAAAGGTCACATTTTTCACACTAAGTGGAATAGATGGAGTAATGGACACCTGTGCCCTACCTGCTTTGCCACGAAAAAGTACACCGTTGATGAGATACATGCGGTGTATGAGACCGCCGGGTACACGGTGCTCAATGGAACTTACAACGGTCATCACTCAAAGATGAAGGCGCTTTGCCCCAACAAGCACGAATATACCATGTCGTTCAAATCTTTCCTGAATGGTAGACGCTGCCCCCGTTGCCAGACCAACCGACCAGAAGATTTCCTCTTTGACTGGTTAAAACAGCTTGGTGTAGAGTTTCTCCATCGTGACCGAACAACCCTTTCTGGAATAGAGCTTGACTTCTTTCTCCCGCGACAAAGGCTAGCCGTAGAATATTGTGGGTTATATTGGCACTCAACTGAGTACTTACCAGCCGACTATCATATAAAGAAGCTGGATATCTGTCGGAGGGACAACATCAGGCTCATCACATTATTTGAAGATGAATTCCTGTTTGATAGGGGCGCTGTGTTACAAAAGATACTAGACCGAATCGGGGGTATGCAACATAGTCCTCCCTCTCTGTTACTAGACCGCCGGTGGGACCATGAGGACGATTGGGTGCAGCACGGGTACCAACTAAAACACCTTCTGCCACCAAAGAAGTGGCACTGCAGGCAGCAGCGGCGATATGGAGAAAAGCCCAGCCAATTTTCAGTGGAAATATTCGACTGCGGCTACGCGGAAATAGTGTAAGCCTGACAACACACAGTGGCAGGCGGCTTAGTAGAGCCCATGATTTTGTCAAAGTTTTCATAAAAGTTGCCGAACACAACCATTCTGTTCTTACTTTGAGGTGTCCGCAATGGGGGTGTTGTCATATTTTAAAATCCAGACGATTCCGTTATTCGCACTTTTTTCGGTTAGAGACCAACCATAATCAAACAGGTTCCCTTCCTCAAAATTAGGTGGGAGTTTAAACTTCTCACTACTGTATTTCTCCACAACCAGGGACGCATCCCCCGTCAGGTCATTAAGGTGCTCTTTAATTTCATCTATGCTATAATGTAATTCTTTAATCTTTCGTTTGCCGTTGTCCAGGTTAGTACGAGAAGAGATCCCAAAAAGAAGAGCCTTGAGATGGCTACCTATCTCGGCTTTCCAGTGGTTTCTGGCGTTAGCCGTAGGCATAACCATTACTTTGATCATCTCCTCTGCAAGGCGTAGCGGTAGGTCGCTGTCCATGACTTTTTGGGCCATTTTTCTTGGTCTTTTTGGCATCCCCAGCACAGTTTGCATGTTCACACCCTCTCCCGGCCCCTTTTCATGCATGTGGGGTTCATTTTTTAATATAGCACAATGAGTTTTCTCGCGTCAAGGTAGGGTGGGAATATATCTAAAGGTGGAAGTTACCGCACCTTGCCTCTTTACCGTTTTTAAAGTCGGTTACCGCGTCAATATTGTCATAGGCCAAAACACCGTTTATAAACACTTTTGTGGCACCTTCGCTTGGGTGGTGGAAAAACAGGTTAGTGATTAAAATATCAGACCCATCTGAGAAGTATTGTTCCTCAATTTCGAGCCCATGTTGGACCACTTTCGTTGACTTATACATAGTCATAACGCTACCCCATAATGTTAGAGGGCTGACATATATCCATCCCACCCTACAGTTCCTTTTCGGCTTGGGAATGCTGGAACTTTAGTATTTTTTCAAAAAGTGGGGGATGTAAATGCGGAAGACATTAATCAAGGCTTTAAGAAGAGTGCTGGCTGCCGATGTTAAAGAATATACTCTTTTAGCATGGGGTTTTGACGAGAGGCTATGGAAACAGGCATACCACATCGGTAAACAGACCATAGACAAAGCCAGTATCAAAGAAATCAAAAGCCGCGATGATTTCGGCATTCCGGCGGTGGCTTGGCCGCATATTAGCGCGGCGTTGGTAGCCGGGGTCATCCCCAGACCAGTTTTACATAAAATGGAGTTGGCTGCTGAAGCCTTAGCACCTACCATGGAGATTGATGGGGTAGAAATACTCCCCGGAAGAGACGGCTCATTTTTGACCCTCAAATTCAAAAGCAATTACCAATTTGATGCTTTTTTTGAGTTTGCGGTGGAAACTTTTGGGCGAGACAAAGTTGGTGACTATCGAAGTTTGTATAACCCACGCCACAAACCACATGCTAGCCTGCTGGCAGTAGCCCATGAGGATGCTGCCAGGTTGGAAAGTTTAGTACCAGAAATAATTAAGGGACTTAGTAGCAAAGGGTTAATGCACCGACCTGTTAAGGCCGAAAAATTACTCGCAATGGAAAAATTTGACGTGTCTAAGGTGCATCAATTCTAGCCACGTCAAATTTTCCATTACATGTTTTTATTTCCAATCATGACGTTTCTAACGGTAGATTGCTCGTTCACAGCACGGTTGAGCCTGAGGTTTTTGCCATCCTCTTGACCGTTAATGAATGCACTACCATCAAAATGGGTTTCGCGAGCAGCCTTTGCCGACTTTAGTTGCAACTGTGTCATAAAATTGGTAATGTCGGCATCCGGAACTATAACCAGGCCTGTCTGTTGTTCGACGTCAGTTTTGGTGGTTTCGAGTTGCGCACAAAGACCGACATATAAGCCGTGATAATATGACTTGCGTGATTTTTCTGAGGCGTCATG
>Ga0315286_10002407_pt1 | contig 17454 bp, 12 predicted proteins | sample YL17G10_0_MG_FD_205038 | JGI IMG/M metagenome (GOLD analysis project Ga0315286, IMG submission 205038) | Sediment microbial communities from Yellowstone Lake, YNP, Wyoming, USA - YL17G10_0 | ecosystem: Environmental > Aquatic > Freshwater > Lake > Sediment | place: USA: Wyoming | collected...
CCCCCCGAGAAGGGTGAGGGCCCGGCGAACCCGCGCGGCCGGAAGGACTAGCCGCGCATGGGCGTGGCCGTTCCGCGGCCTCCATTCGCGCTGGCCCGGGTGGTGGGAGGGGAAGCACTCGGGGTAGCGCTGGGGCTGGCGCTGCGCGCCCGCGGCGTCGCACACGCCGTCGACCTCGTCACCTCGGACCCCGAGGCGCTGCGGGCCGCGCAGGCCGCCGGCCTACCCGCTGCGGGCCGGGCCGGTCTGCTCAGCGGGGAGCCCGACGCCGTCTTCCTCGCCGGCTCTGTGGCGCAGGCCGAAGTGGAGGTCGGCGAGTTCGCCCGCCGGGCCCCACCGCCGCTGGTGCAGGACCTGGCCGCGGTGAAACGGCCGCCCCTGCTCGCCGCCGCCCGCTCGCTCGAGCGGCATCCCGGCCTGCTCTTCGTGGGCGCCCATCCGCTGCTCGAGGGGCGGACCCTCCTGACCCCTGCCGCCGAGATGTTCGCCGGCGTGCCCGTGGTTCTCTGCCCGCTCGAGGGTGTGACGCCAGCCGCCCTGGCCTCGGCGGAGCGCGTCTGGCGCCTGCTCGGCGCCGAGCCGGTCGTCCTCAGCGCCGAGGAGCACGACCGCTGCCTGGCGCTCACCGCGCAGCTACCCTGGCTGGCCGCGGCCCTGCTCGCGGAGATGGCAGCGGCCGCCCTGGCCCCCGCCAGCCCCGAGGAGCAATTCGTCGGCCCGCGCTTCCTGCGGGCCACCGCGGCTGCGGTCGACGGCGAACGCGAGCGCGAGCGCGAGGCCTTGGTCCGCAACGCCGACTGCATCGCGCCGCTGGCGCGCCGCCTGGCGCGTTCTCTGGACGAACTCGCCGACGTGCTCGAGCAGGCCCCGGACGACGGCATGGCGCGGGCGTTCTCCCGCTGCGCCGCCGCCGCGGCCTTTCGCCGCCGCTTCGCGGCGGACTGAGGGAGCCCCCGTGCGCCTGACCCTCGGACCTTCGGGCCCCCTGCGCGGCCGCCTACGCATGCCCGGCGACAAGTCGGTCACGCACCGCGCCTTGCTGCTGGCTGCGGGGGCGCAGGGCGAGAGCCGACTGACCGGCGTCAACCCGGGTGGCGACTGCGCCGCGCTGGCCCGCGCGCTGCGGGAGCTGGGAGCCGTGGTGAAGCCGATCGGCGTCTGGCCCGCGCGAGGGCAGCGGTCCGCTCCGCCACCTGCCGGCGGCGATCCGCCGGGCTACGTCGTGCGCGGCACCGGGGGGCGCTGGCACGAGCCGGCGCGCGTGCTCGACCTCGGCAACTCCGGCACCGCCCTGCGCCTGCTCGCCGGCGCGGTGAGCGGTTCTCCGATCTTCTGCGTGCTCGACGGGGACGCCTCCCTGCGCCGCCGCCCCATGTCGCGGGTCACCGAGCCACTGTCGCGCATGGGAGCGCGCCTCGATGGCCCAGAGGGCGGCTCGCGCGCCCCCCTGGCGGTGCGTGGCGGCGCGCTGCGCGGCATCCGCCACGTCTCGCCGACGCCCAGCGCGCAGGTCAAGGCGGCGGTGTTGACGGCGGGACTGGCCGCGCAGGGGGAGACCTGGGTCGTCGAGCCGCACCGCTCTCGCGACCACACCGAGCGGATGCTGCCGCACTTCGGCGCGCGTCTCCTGCGGGCCGAGCCGGACGCGACCGGGGCGCCGGCCGTCGGCGTGGCCGGCCCGCAGCGGCTGGCGGCATGCGGCATCGACGTGCCCGGCGATTTCTCGGCCGCCGCTTTCTGGATCGTCGCCGCGCTGCTCGTGCCGGGCTCGGAGATCGTGCTGGAGGAGGTGGGGCTCAACCCGACGCGCACCGGGCTCTTGGCCGCGCTGTCGCGCATGGGCGCGGCGGTCGAGGTCGAGCCGACGGGGGAGCTCTCGGGCGAGCCGGTGGGCACCATCCGGGCGCGTCACGGCGCCCTGCGTGCCACCGACATCGTGGCCGACGAGATCCCGGCGCTGGTCGACGAGATCCCCATCTGGGCGGTGGCCTGCGCCTTCGCCGAAGGGGTGTCGAGACTCTCCGGCGCCGTCGAGCTGCGCGCCAAGGAGACCGACCGGCTGCGGGGGACGGCCCGCGGGCTGGCGGCCCTCGGGGCGGAAGCCTCGGAGACCTCCGACGGGCTGGTGATCCGCGGGGCCGGCCCCGCGTCGCCGGGGAAGAGCCCCCTGGCCGGCGGGCGGGCTTCAGCGGCCGGCGACCACCGCCTCGCCATGGCCTTCCTGGTGGCCGCTCTGGCGTCGGCGCGCGGCGCCGAAGTGACGGGGGCCGGGATGGTTGACACCTCGTATCCGGGCTTCTATTCTTGCGCGATAGCGCTGGCGTCCTCCCGGTGAATCCCTTCGTGGTAACCATCGACGGACCGGCAGCGGCCGGGAAATCCACGACCGCGCGCGCCGTGGCGCGTCGGCTCGCCTGTCTGTACCTGGACTCGGGGGCGCTGTACCGCGCCCTGGCCGTCCAGGTCCTGCGCCGGGGGATCGCGCCGGAGGACCGCGAGGCGGTGGGCGCACTCGTGCGCGCCACGGACCTAGACCTGGTCCCCGCGCCCGAGGGGACGCGAGTGCTGGTCGACGGCGAGGACGTCTCCGCGGAGATCCGGGCGCCGCGGGTCTCGGAGGCCGCCTCGCGGCTGGCCGAGCAGCCGGCGGTGCGCGAGCGCATGGGAGAGATTCAGCGCCGCGTGGCGCGCAGCCGCTCGGTCGTCGTGGAGGGGCGCGACACCGGCAGCGTCGTGTTCCCGGACGCGACCGTGAAGATCTTTCTCGACGCTTCGAGCGCCGAGCGTGCCCGCCGCCGCTGGCGGGAGCTCCGGGAGCGGGGCATCGAGGCCGATCTGGCGGGAGTCCAGGCCGACGTGGAGCGGCGTGACCGCCGCGACCGCGAGCGGGACCTGGCGCCGCTCGTGGCTGCGGCCGACAGCGTGGTGGTGGACACCACCGGGCTGTCGCTCGACGAACAGGTGGAGAAGGTCCTCGGCGTGATCCGGTCGCGCCGCCCGGGAGAGCCGGCGGCCGGCTCCGTCTGAGGCGAGGGCGGGCCCGATGCGACCCTGGTACCGCTTCCACAGAGGCTGGGTGCGCTCGCTGCTCGAGCTCCTGGTGGGGCTCCAGCCGCGCCGCCTCGAGCGGGTGCCGGCGAGCGGCGGCCTGGTGGTGGCGGCGAACCACTTCTCGTTCTGGGATCCGCCGTTGGTGGGGGTCTGCATCGAGCGCGAGGCGTTCTTCCTCGCCAAAGAAGAGTTGTTCCGGTCGTGGCCCCTGGGGCCGATGATCCGGTCGATGAACTCCATCCCCATCCGGCGGGGGGTGGCGGACCTGCAGGGGATCTCCCGGGCCTTGGAGGTGCTGAAAGCCGGCGGCTGCCTCGTGATGTTTCCCGAGGGCGGCCGGATGAAGGACGGACGGTTGCATCGCGCGAAGCCGGGTGTGGGCCTCATCGTGGCCCACGCCCGGGTGCCGGTGGTTCCCGCCTTCGTGGCGGGGTCGAACCAGATCCGGCGCTGTCTCGCGCGCCAGGAGCGCGTGCGCGTCCAGTTCGGGGCGCCGCTGCCGGCGGCCCAGCTGCTGGACGGCGGCGAGGCCGAGATGGGCCGCGCGCTCTACCAGAAGATCGCCGACCAGGTGATGGACGGCATCGCGCGCGCCAGGCGTGAGCTGGAAGGCGGGGAGACCGCCGCCGCGCCCGGCCCCACCGAAAGGGGGGCAACTTCCTGAATGAGGAGGCAACCCTAACCATGTTCGAACCCCAGGCTCCGGAAACGACCCATAACCCTGCGGAGGAGAGCGGCGCCCCGCAGACCGAGACGGGCGAAACCCCGGCCGAACCCGTCCGTCCCGCCACCGCCGCGTCCAGCCGGCCCTCGATCCTGATGCACGAAGCGGAGGAGGGGGAAGACGCGCAAGCCGTCGATCAGCGCAACGAGATGCTCTCGCTCTACGAGGAGAGCCTCAGGTCCCTGGGCGAGGGGGAGATCGTCCACGGGACCGTCCTCGCTGTGGACGACAACGAGGTCACGGTCGACATCGGCGGCAAGTCGGAGGGCGTCATCCCGCTCCAGGAGTTCGCCAACCGCGATGCCATCAAGGTGGGCGACCAGATCGAGGTGTACCTCGAGAAGATGGAGAACCAGGACGGCCTCGTCGTCCTCTCCAAGCAGCGCGCCGACTTCGTGCGCGTCTGGGACCGCGTCAAGGCGGCCTACGACGCCGGCGAGCTGGTCGAGGGCAAGCTGGTGCGCAAGATCAAGGGCGGCGTCGTCGTCGACCTCTACGGCGTCGAAGCCTTCCTGCCCGGCTCGCAGATCGCCCTGCGGCAGGTGCAGAACGTGGACGCCCTCCTGGGGCAGAACGTCCACGTCAAGATCATCAAGCTGAACAAGCGGCGCCGCAACATCGTGGTGTCGCGCCGCGTGGTGCTCGAGGACGAGCGCCAGCGCCTCAAGACCGAGGTGCTCAAGGACCTCGCCAAGGACCAGATCCGCGAGGGCGTGGTCAAGAACATCACCGACTTCGGCGCCTTCGTCGACCTCGGGGGCATCGACGGCCTGCTGCACATCACCGACATGTCGTGGGGCCGCGTGGCGCATCCGTCCGAGCTGGTCAAGATCGGCGACAAGATCCGCGTCAAGGTGCTCAACTTCGACCCCGAGAAGGAACGCATCTCCCTCGGCTTGAAGCAGCTCTCGCCCTACCCGTGGGAGGGCGTGGCGGCCAAGTACCCGCCGCAGACGCGGGTCCGCGGGCGCGTCGTCTCGATCACCGACTACGGCGCCTTCGTGGAGCTGGAGAAGGGGGTCGAGGGGCTCATCCACGTCAGCGAGATGTCGTGGACGCGCCACGTGCGGCACCCGTCCAAGATCCTCAACATCGGCGACGAGCTGGACGCCGTGGTGCTCAAGGTCGACCAGGCCAACGAGAAGATCTCGCTCGGCTTGAAGCAGGTCGAGCCGGACCCCTGGCTGACCCTCGACGAGCGCTACCCGCTGGGCACCAAGGTCACCGGCAAGGTGCGCAACCTGACCAACTTCGGCGCCTTCGTGGAGCTCGAGGAGGGCATCGACGGCCTCGTGCACGTCTCCGACATGTCGTGGACGCGGCGCGTGTCGCACCCCTCCGAGGTGGTGAAGAAGGGCGACGTCGTGGAGGTCGCGGTGCTGGCCATCGACAAGGAGCACCGGCGCATCTCGCTCGGCCTCAAGCAGGTCGAGGCCGACCCTTGGCCGCTGCTCGCGGACCGCTACCTGCCGGGCTCCACGGTGACCGGCAAGACCACCCGCCTGTTCGACCGCGGCGCCATCGTCGACGTGGGCGACGGCATCGAGGGCTTCATCCCCATCTCGCAGCTGGGCGTCGAGGAGATCAAGAAACCCTCCGAGGCGTTCCTGCCCGGCGAGGAGCTGCACCTCAAGGTGACGCGCGTGGACGTGGCCAACCACCGCCTGTTGCTCTCCATCAAGGCGTGGCTCGCGGAGCAGGATGACGTGTCGCTGGCCGAGTGGATGGCGACCCGCAACCGGACGCGGGCGGAAGCCGCCGCTCTCGAGGCCGCCGAGGAGGAGAAGACGCGCGAGCGGGAGGAGCGCAAGGCCAAGAAGTCCGGCAAGGACGCGCCGGCGTCGGCCGCCGAAGAGGGGGCGGAGCCGCTCGAGGACCTCGACGCGGGTGAGGTCGACAACGGCGGCCCGGACGTGGCGTTCGAGGATCTCGGCGCCGACGAGCCGGGCGAATCCGGCGGGACGGCCTCCTAGGGGGCGCCCGCCCGGAGGATCTGCGCTCTGAGGGTCGCGTTGCTGACCCACGGCTGCCGTCTCAACCAGTACGAGACGGACGGCATCGCCGCGAGCTTCGCCGACGCGGGGCACGAACGGGTGGAACAGCCCGCGGACGCCGACCTCGTCATCGTCAATACCTGCACGGTCACCCAGGCGGCGGACCTCGAGGGACGCCGCCTGGTCCGTCGTCTGGCGTCGCGCCTCGGCCCCGGCCGCGTGGTGGTCACCGGCTGTTCGGCGCAGCGCGACCCGGAGCCCTATGCCGCGGTCCGCGGCGTGCGTCTGGTGGCCGGCAACAGCCACAAGGAGCGGCTGCTCGAGCTGGTGGGCGCGACGACGCCGGCCGCCGGGGAGACCGCCGTCGCCGACGCGGGCGGCGCGGCCGTGCCCGTGCTCGTCGAGCCGCCGGCGGGGGCCCGCCCCGAATCCCGCGTGCGCTCGCTCTCGGCCGGCGGCCGCTCCGCGAACGCGCGTGCCTACCTGCGCGTGCAGGACGGCTGCAGCCAGAGCTGCACCTTCTGCTCCCTGCCCGAGGTGCGCGGCACCAGCGCCAGCCTGCCGCTCGCCGCGGTGCGGCGCGAGGCTACCCAGCTGGCGGCCGCCGGGCACGGCGAGATCGTGCTCACCGGCGCCCACCTCGGCTCCTACGGCTACGACCTGGCGCCGCGCGTGCCGCTCGCGACGCTGATCGAGGCGGTGCTGGAGGCCGCCCCGTCCTGCCGCGTCCGCCTCTCCTCGCTCGAGCCCCGCGGCGTCGGCCCCGATCTGCTGCGCCTGCTCGCCGTCGAGCCGCGCGTCTGCCCGCACCTGCACCTGCCGCTGCAAAGCGGGGACGACCGCGTGCTGGCGGGCATGCGCCGCGCCTATCGCAGCGGGCCGTACGCCGAGCGCGCGTGGGCCGCCGCCGAGGCGGTGCGCGCGGCGGCCGGCGAGGGCGCGCCCGGCCTGGCGCTCGGCTCCGATTTCATCGTCGGCTTCCCGGGCGAAGACGACGCGGCGTTCGCCGCCACGGTGGACCTCGTCGAGCGGCTGCCGTTCACGTACGGGCACGTCTTCCCGTATTCCGACCGCCCGGGCACGCCCGCCGCCGCTCTCGGCGGTCGGGGGCGCCCCGACGTGGTGCGCCGCCGTAGCGCCGTGCTGCGACGCCTGCTGCGCCGCAAGGGCCTCGAGTTCCGCCGCGCCCACCTCGGGGCCGTGGTGGAGATCGTGGTCGAGAGCGTGGAGGCCGCCGCCCAGCCGGCCGCGGGCGCCTGGCTGGCGCGCGGGACCAGCGAACGGTTTCTCCAGGTGCGGGTCCCGGGCCTCGGACCCGCGCCGCCGGTCGCCTCCCGGCTGCGGGTGCGCGTCACGGCGGTGGGGGAAGAGGGCCTGGTGGGCGAGGTCCGCCCGCCGATGCTAGGATGAGCCGCCATGAAGCGCTTCTTCCTCGAGAACTACGGCTGCCAGATGAACGCCTACGACAGCGGGGGCATGGAGCGCCTTCTGGTCGAGCACGGCTACACGCGCGTGCGCACGCCGGAGGAGGCCGACGTCCTGCTGGTGAACACCTGCAGCGTGCGCGAGCACGCCGAAGAGCGGGCCATGAACCGGCTCTCCGAGTTCGCCCGGTTGAAGGCCGAGCGCCCCGAGCTGGTGGTCGCGGCCACCGGCTGCATGGCGCAGCGCCTGGGCGGCGGGCTCAGGCGGCGCATCCCGAAGATCGACGTGATCGTCGGCTCGCAGGCCCTGCCGGCGGTGCTCGAGGGCGTCGAGCAGGCGGCCGAGCGCAACGCGCAGGGCCGCCGCAGCCGTCCGTTCGTGGCCGCCGAGCCGCTGGCCCACTACCTGCCGCCGCCTGCCCCGAGTCCCGGGCAGCGCCGCCTGCGGGCCTTCATCGCCATCATCCGCGGCTGCAACAAGCGCTGCTCCTACTGCATCGTGCCCTTCACCCGCGGCCCGGAAGTGAGCCGCCCGCCCGAGGAGATCGTGCGCGAGGCCGCCGCGCAGGTGGCCGCCGGCGCCGTCGAGGTGATGCTGCTCGGGCAGAACGTCAACGCCTACGGCAGCGGGGGCGTGGACTTCCCGGAGCTGCTGCACCGGGTCGGCGCCCTGAGCGGGCTGCGCCGCCTGCGCTTCACCACCTCGCACCCACGCGACATGGACCGCGACGTCGTGGCCCGCCTCGCCACGGCGCCGCGCTTGGCCCCCTGGCTGCACCTGCCGGTGCAGTCGGGCTCGCCGCGCATGATCGCCGAGATGGACCGGGAGTACTCGCTCGAGCACTACCTCGAGGTGGTCGCGGCGGCGCGCGAGGCGATCCCCGACCTGGCGCTGACCACCGACATCATCGTGGGCTTCCCCGGCGAGACGGAGGCGGATTTCTCCCTCACCCTCGAGCTGCTCGAGCGCGTGCGCTACGACACGCTCTACGCCTTCCGGTACTCGCCGCGCTCGGGCACGCCGGCCGCGCTGCGCACCGACGCCGTCCCGGCGCAGGAGAAGCAGCGGCGCATCCGGGCCCTGCTCGAGCGCCAGCGGCAGATCTCGCACGCGCGCAACCAGCGCTTCGTGGGACGGGCCCTGGAGGTGCTGGTCGAGGGGCGGGACCGCCGCCGCGGCCACTGGCTGACACGCACCGGCCACAACAAGATCCTCATGCTGGCGGAGTGCTCCGTGGCGATCGGCGGCTTCGCCCTGGCGCGCGTCGAGCGGGCCGAGGGCCAGACGCTGTACGGTGCGTTCGTGAAGCCCGCCGAGGGCTGAGAGGAGCGCGGCGATGACCGGCGGAGTCGGCAGCAGGTGGCGGCGCGGACGGCGAGCGGCCCGCGGTCTGGCGCTGGCGGCCGCCGCTCTGGCCAGCCTGGCGATCGGATTCGCCTTCAACGCGCCCGGCGCGGCCGCCCCGCCGCCCCGCGGCGCGACGGCGTTGCCGGCCTCGCCCGCACCGCCGCGGCCCGGCTCGCCCGAGGGGCTGTGGCAGGCCGCCCGCCAGGCCGTGCCAGCCGACTCGGCGACGACCCGCTACGGCGAGCTGGCGCGCCGCTATCCCCGCCATCCGCTGGCCCAGGCCGCTCTGATGGAGCTCGGCGACTGCCAGTACGCCCGCGGCGAGTATCAGGCCGCCCGCCAGTACTACCGCCGCGTGCGCGGGCCCGCGGCCGGCCGGGCGCGCTTCGGGGAGGCGCTCTGCGCCTACGCGCTCGGCGATCCGACGCAGGCGCGCCGCATCGCCCAGCCGCTGGTGCGCGAGAGGAACGACCCCGCCACCTGGCTCGCCGCCCTGCTCGTCGCCCAGTCCTGGGAGGCCGAGGGGCGGGTCCCCGAGACGCTCACGGCCTACCGGCGCCTGCTCGATCTGCCAGCCGGCCCCGCCGAGCCGGCGGCCCTGCTCGGCGCGGCGCGCGCCGCCGAGCGCGCCGGCCAGGCTGAGGCCTCCGCCCAGCACCTGGCCGATCTGCTCCACCGCTATCCCAACTCGGCCGAATCCGCCGAGGCGCGCAGCCTGGCCCGCCGCTCGCCCGCGGCCGCGGGCGCCGCCCCCGGCAGCCAGGGGGAGCCCGCGCCGCAGGGAAAGAAGTAGGCTCCGTGCCGGCCGCTCCCGGCCCCGACCGGACCGCCTCCCGCCGCGCCCGAGCCGGCGGCGCCCAGTCCCGCGCCACGCCGCTCATGGAACAGTACCTGGCGCTCAAGCGCTCGCACCCCGACGCCATCCTCTTCTTCCGCCTCGGCGACTTCTACGAGATGTTCTTCGAGGACGCCGAGCTGGCCGCGCGTCTCCTCGGGCTGACGCTCACCTCGCGCAACAAGCAGGACGCCCATCCCGTGCCGCTGGCCGGCGTGCCGTGGCACCAGCGCGACGTCTACGTGGCGCGCCTGCTGCGGCTCGGCCACAAGGTGGCGATCTGCGAGCAGCTCGAGGACCCGGCGCAAGCGCGAGGCCTGGTCGAGCGCGGGGTGACCGAGGTGCTCACGCCCGGCTCGCTGCTCTCCGAGCCGTTTCTCGAGGAGGGGCGCAGCCGCTACCTGGTCGCGCTGACGTGGGGCGGCGAGGGGGCCCGCGAGGCGGGGACCGGCGAGCCTGGCCCGTCGGGGGATGAGCCGCCCTCCGTGCCCGCGCGGCTCGGCTTCGCCGTGGTCGAGGCCTCGACCGGCGAGTTCCGCGCCGGCGAGGCGCCGCTGGCGGACGCGCTGGCCGAGCTGTCGCGCCACGGCGTGGCGGAGTGGCTGGTGCCCGCCACCCACCCCGCGCCCCGCGCGCTGGAGGCGATGGTGGCGACCGCGGGCGCCGTCACCCGTCTGCCGGCCGAGGACTTCGCCGCCTCCGGCGCCGTCGCCGCGCTGCGCGAGCGCTTCGGACGCGCCACCCCGGCCTGGTGCGAGGCGCCCACCGGCCGCCTCGCCGCCGCGGCCGCGGCCGCTGCCGTGCAGTACCTCGATCGGGTGCAGGGGGGCCGCGCCGCGCAACTGCGGGCACCGGCGTGGATCGAGCCGGGCGACGCTCTCCTGCTCAGCGAGGCCTCGCGACGCAGCCTCGAGATCTTCGAGCCCTCGGGCGCGTCCGGCCGCAGCGAGTTCACCCTCTGGGGAGTCCTCAACCGCACCGTCACCGGCGCGGGCGCGCGGCGGCTGCGCCGCTGGCTCGAGCGACCGCTGCTCGACCCCGACCGCATCGGCGCGCGCCACGACGCGGTCGAGCTCCTCGTGGACGAGCCGATTCCGCGCGGCAAGCTGCGCCAGTCGCTCGATCTCACCTTCGACCTCGAGCGCCTCGCCGCGCGGCTGGCGGCCGGACGCGCCACGCCGCGCGACCTGGTGGCCCTCGGGCGCACCCTGGGCGTGGTGCCGGCCGTGGCGGAGATCCTGGACCAAGCCCTCGCCGCCGCAGCGGCGTCCGCCACCGCCCTGCTCGAGAGCTCCCGCGGCCGCTTGCACCCGCACCGCGAGCTCGCCGACCTGCTCGCGCGCGCCCTGGTGGACGATCCGCCGCCGGCCAGCACGGAGGGCGGCGTGATCCGCCCCGGCTTCGACGCCGAGTGCGACCGCCTGCGCGCCGCGGCGCGCTCCGGCAAGACCTGGATCGCCGAGCTGGAGGCCGCCGAGCGCGAGCGCACCGGCATCGCCTCGCTCAAGGTCGGCTACAACCGCGTCTTCGGCTACTACCTCGAGGTCACCAAGACCCACCAGGCGCGCGTGCCCGCCGACTACGAGCGCCGCCAGACCCTGACCACGGCCGAGCGCTACGTCACCCCCGAGCTGAAGCGGCTCGAGGGCGAAGTGCTCGGCGCCGAGGAGAAGCTGCGCCAGGCGGAGCACGCGCGCTTCCAGGAAGTCCGCGAGGCGGCGGCCGGCCACGCCGAGGCGCTGGCCGAGACGGCCGGGGCGCTCGCCGACCTCGATGCCCTGGCGGCGCTGGCCGAGGCCGCCTCCCGCTGGGGCTACGTGCGGCCGGCGGTGCACGGCGGCGACCGCCTGGTGCTGCGCGGCGCGCGCCATCCGGTCGTGGAGCGCGCCCTCGGCCCCGGCCGTTTCGTGCCCAACGACGTGGTGCTCGAGCCGGCGGCGCGCCAGATCCTGTTGATCACCGGCCCCAACATGGCGGGCAAGTCCACCTACCTGCGCACCGTGGGCCTGCTCGCCGTGATGGCCCAGGCCGGCTCGTTCGTGCCCGCGGCCGAGGCGGAGATCGGCGTCGTGGACCGGCTCTTCACGCGCGTCGGGGCGGCCGACGCGGTGGCCGCCGGCCAGTCCACCTTCATGGTCGAGATGGTGGAGGTGGCCGCCATCCTGCGCGACGCCACGCCCCGCTCGCTCGTCCTGCTCGACGAGGTGGGGCGGGGGACCTCCACCTACGACGGCCTGGCGCTGGCCTGGGCCATCACCGAGGAGCTGCACAAGGACGCCGGCGCCCGCGCGCGCACGCTGTTCGCCACCCACTACCACGAGCTGACCCGCCTGGCGAGGGAGTTGCCCCGGCTGGTCAACCTGCACGTGCGGGTGCGGGAGGTGGGCGACGACGTGGTCTTCCTGCACGAGGTCGCGGAGGGCCCCGCGGACCGCTCCTACGGTATTCACGTCGCCCGCCTCGCCGGGTTACCTTCCCCGGTATTGCAGCGCGCCCGCCGCATCCTCGGCGACCTCGAGTCCCAGCGGGCGCACGCGCTGCCCGCCGAGGGCTCGCCGCTCGACCCGCAGCTCGGGCTCTTCGCCGCGCCGGAGGCCGCCGCGCGCGTGAACCGCGACCGGCTCGCCGCCCTCGGCGAGGCGATCGAAGAGCTCGATCTCGATTCTCTCACGCCGCTGGCCGCGCTCAACCGGCTGGCGGAATGGAAGACGCGCTTCGCACCCGACAAGACGGAGGGCGAAGGCCCCCGGGCCTGAGTCCGCCGCGCGGCGGTCCTGTGGACTGGAAAGCCTTCTATCGCGGAGAGCTGGAGAGCCCCGAGGGCCGCGCCCTCGTGCTCGAGACGGTGCGCCGCCACCGGCACGGCGAGCCGGCGCTCGCCGACCTGCTGCGCGCCGGCGGCGTGCTGTCGTTCCCGCACACCACGCTCGGCGCGTCCGTCGAGCCCGTCGCGCGCGTCGTGGCGGCCATCGACGCCGCCGGCGCCGAGCGCGTCCTGGCCCTCGGCGTCCTGCACGGCGGCACGCTCCCCAAGCAGTACCGGCCGCTGCACGAGGCGTACGCCAGCTGGGCGGCCAGCGGCGCGGAGGCGTTCCCGCTCGTGCACGGCATCTTCGACGAGCTGGGCGGCGCCTTCTTCGCGGAGGGCCCGCTCGCCACGCCCTTCGGCGAGGCCCCGCTGGCCCCCCCGCCCCCGGAACGGGAGATCCTGCGCGGCAACCCGGCCATCCTCGAGAGCGAGTTCTCCCTCGACATCTTCCTCAGCCTGATGGTGGCCCACGCGCGGGCCCACGACCGGGAACCGGTCCCGGTGCTGCCGGTGTACGTCCTGCTCACCCGCGACCCGCAGGGCTCGTTCCACACCGCCACGCAGCTGGCCCGCGTGCTCGACTCCCTGCGCGACGAGAGAACGGCCGTCGTCACCTCCGGCGACCTGGTGCACTACGGGCACGTCTACTCGAGCGAGGAGGAGATGTCCGGCCTACCCACCGACCCGGCCGCCCTGGAGGCGCACTTCCGGGCGCGCGTGGAAGAGACGCTGGCGCTCGCGCTGGCGCGCCGCGACTACGAGGCGTCCTATCGCGAGTCGCTGAAGGCCCTCAAGAGCGACCAGCGGCACCTGCTGCCGGTGGTGGCCGAGCTGCTGGGCGACGGCGCCTCAGCGGAGCTGGTCGCCTTCCGGCTCACCGACTACTCGCGCATCTGGCGCGTCGAGCCGCCGTGCCTGGTGGCCTCCGCGCTGGTCGCCTACCGCCCCGGGCGGCCGCGGTAGGGCGCGCCGGCCGCGGTAGGGCGCGCCGGCCGCGGTAGGGCGCGCCGGCCGCGGTAGGGCACCGGCCGCCGCTAGCCGCCCTTCAGGATCTCCAGGCAGTTCTCGTACCGCCCGAAGCTCGGCATCAGGTAGACGCCCGCGAAGGTGTCCGCCCGCCGCCGGCACTCGCTGAACAGCTCGCGCGCCTGGGCCACGCCCTCGGCCTGCGCGAGCCCGCCGGCCCGCCGTAACCGCTCCCGAATCGCGGCCGGCACCGAGATGCCCGGCACCTCGTTGTGCAGGAACTCGGCGTGGCGCAGCGACTGCAGCGGCAGGATCCCCATGAGCACCGGCACCGCCGCCGACCCGGCTCGGGCCACGAAGCGGTCCCACACCGCCCAGTCGTAGAACGGCTGGGTCATGGCGAACTGGGCGCCCGCCTCGAGTTTCTTGCGGAAGCGCTCGATCTCCAGATCGAGGTCGTCGGCCGTGGGGTTGACGGCGCAGCCGACGGCGAAGGCCGTGCGGCCCCCGATCGGGTTGCCGGCCAGGTCGGTGCCCCGATTCAGGCGGGAGACGACGCGGATGAGCCCGATCGAGTCCACATCGTAGACGGCGGTGACGTTGGGGTAGTCGGTGCCCGAGGGCGGGTCGCCGGTGAGGCAGAGGATATTGCGCAGACCGGCGGCGTGGGCGCCCAGCAGGTCGGCCTGGATGCCCATGAGGTTGCGGTCGCGGGTGGTGAAGTGGAGGATGACCTCGAGCGGCACGTGCCGGCTCAGGAGCCAGGCCAGGGCCTGCGCGCCCATGCGCACGCGCGCCATCGGCGAGTCGCCGATGTTGACCGCGTCCACGCCCGCCTCGGAGATGAGGCGCGCGCCCTCGAGGATCTTGCGCGTGTTGACGCCGCGCGGCGGATCGAGCTCCACCGAGACGACAAACTTCTCGCGCAGCAGCCGCAGCAGCCGCGGCTCCTCGGCCGGCTCCTCCGGCGCCCCCTCCGCCTCGACCGAGACCGAGGCGCGGGGGCGCCCGGCTTCGGGGATGACCTCAGGCGCCGCCGGGCCGGACCCCGGCTCCCCGTCCGCGGCGCGCGAGCGCTGCGCCCGCCACTGCGCCAGCCGCGCGGCCATGGCGCGCACGTGCGCCGGGGTGGTGCCGCAGCAGCCGCCGACCAGCGCCGCGCCGGCGGCCACCATCCGCTCGGCGCTCTCGGCGAAGTACTCCGGCGTGGTGACGTAGAGGTAGCGGCCGCCCATCATCTGCGGCAGGCCGGCGTTCGGCATGGCGGCCAGCGGCAGGCCGGGCCGGGCCTGGCGCATGCGCTCGAGGACGGCGACCGCGCCCTGCGGGCCCACCGAGCAATTGATGCCGACGAGGTCGGCGCCGCCGCCGGCCAGCGCCGCCACGACATCCTCGGGGGTGTGCCCGTAGAGCGTGCGGGCGTCCTCACCGAAGGTCATCTCCGCGACCACCGGCAGGGCGCAAGCGGCGCGCACGGCCGCCACGGCGGCCAGGATCTCCGTCAGATCGGAGAAGGTCTCGAGCACGAAGAGGTCGACGCCGCCCTCGAGCAGCGCCTCGGCGGTCTCGCGGAAGTGCGCCTGCGCGTCGGCCAGTTCGACCGTGCCGTAAGGCTGGATCGGCCGGCCCAAGGGGCCCATCGACCCCGCCACGAAGGCCGGCACGCCCGCCACCTCGCGCGCCTCGCGGGCCAGCCGCGCGCCGGCCCGTGCGATCTCGTGCACGCGCTCCTCGAGGCCGTGCTGGGCCAGCCGGACTCGGTTGGCTCCGAAGGTGTTGGTCTCCAGCACCTCGGCCCCGGCCGCCAGATAGTCGCGGTGGATCGCGGTGACCAGCTCCGGGTGCGAGAGGTTGACCTCGTCGAAGGAGCGGTCGAAGGGGATGCCGCGCGCGTAAAGCAGGGTGCCCATGGCGCCGTCGCAGAGCAGAGGGCCGCGGCGGACCCGGTCGAGAAACGGAGAAGTCACGAGACCTCGTGCGCGGGGGGAGGAGATGGCGCGGCCGGCCAGGGGCTGCCGGGACCCGCGAATGGGAAGACTCTAGGGAGGCGCGCGGCGCGCGGTCAAGGCGTTTGACCCCCGATTCGTGCCTCGACTATCCTCGCCGGGTGATTCGACCCCCGATTCCCATGGACGCGCGGCGCGGGCTCGCCGCCGCGAGCCTCGCGCTGCTCGCGTCGCTCCTCCCCGCCCGGCTGCCCGCGGCATCCGCCGCCCCGACCGTCTACCCCCTCTCGGAGGTCCGCCCTGGCTTGAGGGCCGAGGCGCGCACCGTCTTCCAGGGCACCCGCGTGGAACCCTTCGGCCTCGAGGTGCTCGGCGTCCTCGAGCGCGGCGCCGCCCAGGGCTCGCTCATCCTGGCCCGCGCGACCGAGCCGCGCGTCGAGCATACCGGGATCGTGGCGGGCATGAGCGGCAGCCCGGTGTACGCCCCCGACGGCAGGCTGATCGGCGCGGTCGCTTACGCTTGGGGCTTCAGCAAGGACCCGATCTGCGGGATCACGCCCATCGAGCAGATGCTGCCGGTGTGGGATCTCGCGGAAGAGCCCGCCCCTGAAGATTACGGCGGGGGGCGGGCGCAGGCACCGACGACGCCGGGCACGCCGGAGTCCTCCGGAGCGCTGCCGCAGCTACGCACGCCGCTGGCCGCCGCGGGCTTCAGCCCGCAGGCGCTCGCGCTGCTCGAGCCGTGGGCCCGCGCCCACGGTTTCCTGCTCACCCCGGGAGGGATCTCGGGGACGGCGGCCGGCACCGCGGCGGCCGGCACCGTGGGATCGGGGATGGCGCCGACGACGGGCGCGGCCCCGCGCGGCAGTCTGGCGCCCGGCGACGCCGTCGCCGTGGACCTGCTGCGCGGCGACGCCGGCCTGGCGGCCATCGGCACGGTGACCGCGGTGCGGGGAGACCGTGTGCTGGCGTTCGGCCACCCGTTCTTCCTCGGCGGCCCGACCCGCCTGCCCATGAGCCGCGCCGCGATCACGGCCATCCTTCCGAGCCTGGCCAACTCCTTCAAGCTCGGGACCTCCCTCGAGGTCGTCGGCACCCTCACCGAGGACCGGCGCGCCGCCGTGGCCGGCCGCCTCGGGCCCGGGCCCGAGCTGCTGCCGATCGCGGTGCGCGTGCGCGTGCCCGGCGCGCCCGACTCGACCTTCCACTACCAGGCGGCCAAGCACCGCGGGCTAGCCCCGGTCGTGGTCGCGGTGGCGGCCGTCAACTCGGCTCTGGCGCGCGGGGCGATCCCGTCGGAGAGCACCTGGCGCTGGCGGCTCGCGGCCCTGGTGCGCGGCGCGGGCGCGCGACCGGCGCGGCGGCTGGAACTGGGGGATGTGGCTTCCGGCGACGGCCTGCCGGTCTTCCAGACGCTCTCCTCGCTGATCGCGGGCTTGCTGGACAACGTCTGGGAGCCGGTGGACCTCGAGCGCCTGGACATCGAGCTCGACGTGGTGCCCCGCCTCGAGGAGCTGCGGGTCACGGCGGTGCGCCTGGCCCAGCCGCGCGTGCGCCCCGGAGAGACGGTGCGCGTCGAGGTGGATCTCGCCGAGCACCGCGGCGCGGTGCGCACGGAGCGGCTCGAGTACCGCGTGCCGGCCGAGGCCACGGCGCGCACCCTGGCGCTGTTCGTGGGCGGCGGCGGCGACTGGGCGCGTTACGACGCCACCCAGGCGCCGGGTCGCTACCGCGCCGGCTCGGTGGACGAGCTTCTGCGGCGGCTGGCCGCCTTCCCGCGCGCCTCGCGCCTCTACCTCGCGGCTTACGACGCCGCGCCCGAGGCCTCGGTGCGTGGACGCGACTATCCCGACCTGCCGCCCACGGCGCAGCGCCTGATGGCCGGCGGGCACGGGGCCGATGCCTCGGCCCGCTGGGGCCGCGCCAGCCTGACGGGACAGGTGTCGCGCGCCTACGACGCGGTGGTGACCGGCGGCACCGCGCTGACGGTGGAGATCGACCCGGACGCCCCGGCGGCCAAGCACGGCCGGCGGCGCCCCGCGCCCGCCCAGCTGCCGGGCGACGACACCGATGAACCGGAGGAGTAGATGACTCGCAGCCCGCGGCGCCTGGCGGCGCCGGTCTTGCTCTGCCTGCTGGCCGCGGCGCCCGCCGCCCGGGCGTCGGTGACGCAGTTCTGGACGGCGCGCACGGCCGCCGACTACCGGCAGGCGCGCCTCGCCGGCGCCGCCGTGAGCCCGGACGGAACCCTGCGGCTCGGCGTGGAGGTCTCTCCCGTGGACCTGCCCGGGGCCGACGTCGCCTGGGCGGTGCTCGGGGAGGAGGGCGGCGCGCTGGTCGGCAGCGGCCACGCGGGC
>Ga0315286_10002408_pt1 | contig 17453 bp, 17 predicted proteins | sample YL17G10_0_MG_FD_205038 | JGI IMG/M metagenome (GOLD analysis project Ga0315286, IMG submission 205038) | Sediment microbial communities from Yellowstone Lake, YNP, Wyoming, USA - YL17G10_0 | ecosystem: Environmental > Aquatic > Freshwater > Lake > Sediment | place: USA: Wyoming | collected...
CTATTACATTTAAGTTAAGGGGGAGTAAAAATGCTTATTAGAACTCATTTGGCAATAGCAGTGTTTGCAATATTATTATTGCTGTCTCATGTCTCAAATAAGCTTCTTTTTGTAATTGTTGTCCTGATTGCTACATTTATCCCGGACATTGATTCTGGCTTTTCCACGCTTGGAAGCAGGGGGATTTTTAAATTTCTGCAGGTTTTTACCAAGCACAGGGGGATTATACACAGCTTTACATTCTGCATTTTAATTTCAATTATACTTGCATTTTTCTTTCCCGCAGTTGCGTTTGCGTTTTTCCTTGGATATGCTGTTCATTTATTTGCAGATTCTTTTACTAAGGAGGGAATTACTCCTTTTTGGCCCTATAGCAGGATGAGCTCTGGATATTTTAAGACTGGAGGGAGAGTAGAAACATCTGTTTTCCTGGCTTTTATCTTCTTGGACATGATTTTGTTTGTTATTGTCATACTTTGATTGAGGTGATATTCTACCTTTGGCATATAACTCTAAATATCCTTTAATAATCACTATTCACAAAACAGTCGGTGTGTTATCAATTAATTATATGTTTTAGTTGTCAAGCAGCTTGCTGGAGGTTCACTACTGGAGCAAGATTTAGAATATGTATACTAATTTGAATAAATCTTTAAATATTCTCTGGAATAGTCCTATTTATGAGGGAAAAAATTTACAGAAATATAAGTGCAGAAGCTGTGCATGCTGAAGAGGGGCGTGATGAGCCTGATGAAAAGGAGGTTATTGTAAATGTCTATGGAAGTGAAAGCAAATATCCTTTTCTTGTTCTGCCTGATATGGAAGCAATCAGAAGAATGCATGATTTCTTAGCGAGAGTGATTGAGCAGGAGGAGGCAAAAAAGAGATAAATTTCTAGTTTTGATATATATTATACTTTGAATAAATCTTTATAAACTTAAGATAGATGAAGAAAATATGGCATATAGAGTAACTGCTACGAGGACGGATGAACCTAATAATAATGAATCTCAAAGGGTAGCTGTAAGGGATGGAGTAAAATATAGAGTTAGAGGAACAGTGCCTGTTTATGGGGAATCTAGAAATATTGGGGCATATGTCGGAGATGCAAGAGTTGAACAAACAATGGGATTTGCCCGTGAATTATTAATGGGGCAACGGGTAGCAAAAATAGAAATTATTGTAATAGAATCTAAAAAACAAAGAAGGAAATAAACATGGCAGAAAAAAAAGAAAAAGAAGAAAAAGAAGAAAAGAAGGAAGAAAAAAAAGAAGAAAAACAGGAAGTGAAGATAACAGACTTGCCTGGAATTGGGCCAGCTGTTGCTTCCAAGCTTGAAGCTGCTGGGATTTATGATTTAATGGGGCTGGCTGTCATGTCGCCTTCTGATTTATCTGAATTGGCTGGAGTGGGAGAGGCTGTTGCGAGAAAGGCAATACAGGCTGCAAGAAAGATGATGGACCTCGGCTTCCAAGATGGCATGGAGTTTGCAAAGAAAAGAGAAGAAATTTGTCATATTACAACTGGCTCGAAGAACTTAGATAATCTTCTGGGCGGAAGAGGTATTGAAACTAAGGCAATGACAGAGGTTTTTGGAGCGTATGGAAGCGGGAAAAGCCAGCTTGCTTTTTGTTTGGCTGTAAATGTGCAGCTTCCTTTGGAAAAAGGAGGAGCAAATGGAAAAGCTGTTTTTATTGACACAGAAAGCACATTCAGGCCAGAAAGAATTAAGCAGATTGCTGAAGCAATTGGGGCACAGCCTGACAAGGTTTTAAAGAATATTTTTGTTGCTCGCGCGATGAATTCAGACCATCAGATTTTATTGCTTGATAAGATTACAGAAATGATAAAGAATGGAGAGCCAATAAAACTTGTTATTATTGATTCATTAACAGCTCATTTCAGGGCTGAATTTTCTGGAAGAGGGCAGCTTGCTGATAGACAGCAAAAATTGAACAGGTACTTGCATAATCTAATGAAATTGGCTGAGCAGCACAATCTTGCTATTTATGTCACAAATCAGGTTATGGCAAACCCGGCTATGATGTTTGGAGACCCAACAACTCCTGTTGGTGGGCATATACTCGGGCACATGAGTACTTATAGATTATATTTTAGAAGAGGGAAGAAATCTAGCAGGGTAGCTAAAATGATTGATGCTCCTAATCTTCCTGAGAATGAGACAATATTTTTCTTAACAGTTGGTGGATTGAAAGATGGGGAGGTTGGGGAGTGAGATGATTGTGATAATGCGATGAATGTGAGTATGAGAGATGATAAAAAGGATAAATTAAGAATAAAAAATAATTAAATAATTTATATTCACTTGATTATATAAATACTTAAATATTCCTTTGAAAATAATTAAGAATAGAAAATGTAGTGGAAGACATAAACATTTTACCATTTTGTATGCCTTTCCCTTGATAACAAAGGCGCAACTGGCAAAAAATCAGCGTCCTTTGCTATAAGATGAAAAATAATTAAGATATGGATAAAAATTAAAATATGAGAACATATATTACAAGTGAATCTGTGACAGAAGGGCATCCTGACAAGATTTGCGATAATATCTCTGATGCTATTCTTGATAACTTGATTGCGCAGGACCCTTATTCAAGAGTTGCTGTTGAGTGCTTGGTTACTACTGGAAGCGTGCATGTTGCAGGAGAAGTGACTACTAAGGGATTTGCAGATGTTCAGACAATAGCAAGAAGAGTTCTGAAAGAGATTGGATATACTGACCCTGCGTTTGGAATTGACTGCGAGGATGCAGGTGTCTGGGTTTCTATACATTCCCAGAGTCCTGATATTTCTCAGGGAGTCAGCGACCAGAATAAGGAGCAGGGTGCAGGAGACCAGGGAATGATGTATGGATTTGCCTGTTCAGAAACTCCTGAATTAATGCCTCTGCCAATAATACTTGCGCATAAATTAACAAAGAGACTGGCTGAAGTCAGAAAATCTGGAATGGTCAGGGATTTAGGGCCTGATGGAAAATCACAGGTGACTGTTGAGTATGAAGACGGGAAACCCAAGAGAATTGAAGCTGTGGTAATTGCCCAACAGCATAAGGCAGAGATATCTGAGCAGGAATTAAGGCAGGAAATTTTTGAGAAAGTTATCAAGCATGTTTGCGGGAGTATGATGGATGGAAATACCAAGATTCACATTAATGCTACGGGAAGATTTGTTATTGGAGGGCCTGAAGGAGATACAGGAGTTACAGGAAGAAAGATTATAGTTGACAGCTATGGTGGAGTTGGAAGACATGGAGGGGGCGCTTTTTGTTTAGCAGGAAACTCTCTGGTTAATACTGAAAGAGGGCTATTACTTTTACAAAATTTAAAATCATGTACTAAAGATTTAAATGTTAAGACAGACATTTCACCAACAAAAGCAGAATTATGGCTGGATAATGGGCAGATGGAGACTATTAGGTTAACTACTAAAGATGGTTATTTTATTGAAGGAACTAAAAATCAGTGTTTGAGAGTAATTGATGATAATGGAAATTATATCTGGAAAAGAATGGATGAATTAAAGGGTTCTGATTGGATTTCTATTCAAAAGAAACATAGATTTTTTGGAAAGGGGTTTGATTGTTCTGATTTTTCTTTTAAGCATAAACCAAGCACGTATAGAAAAAATATTTTTGTTTTTCCAACATCATTAACAGACGATTATGCGTGTCTAATGGGTTTGCTGATTGGAGATGGGAATTGCATGATGGAAGGAGGGATTGGAATTTGTGTTTGTGAGGAAGAACAAAAGAAGAATATCCAGAATTTATACAAAAAATTATTTGGAAGAGAGGGAAAGATTTTTGGGCATTGGGCTTTTTTTGGAGGAGTTGAATTAAGAGCTTATCTTAAATATCTTGGGCTTAAAAAACAACGCTCATGGGAAAAAGAAGTTCCTTTTTCTGTTTTTCAGTCACAAGAAAATGTGGTAGCTTCTTTTTTAAGAGGATTATTTGACACAGATGGGACAGTTAGGACAACTGGAAGAAATAACAACTCTCTGGATATAAAACTTTCAACAACTTCCTATAAATTAGCTGAAGAAGTACAGCAACTTTTATTAAATTTTGGAATTGTCTCTAATATCCAGACTGTTAATGCAAATGGGAAGGTTTCATTTATCAGAGGAAGAAAAATAGTTTCTTGCAGAGACCTTTATCATGTTAGAATAAAGGGTTTTGAAAGTATAAAAATATTCAGAGAAAAAATAGGATTTGGATTATCAAGAAAAAATAATATTTTGAATTCTGTGGATTTGTCTTTGAAAACTGACAAGTTAATGATTCCAAATCAAACTGAAAGAATAATCCGATTATGGAACAAACTTCCTTCAAAAATAAAGCAAGAAGATGAGTTTAAAATAGGAAGATTTGCAAGAAGCCATAGCGGAAAGGCAACTAAGGAGATTACTTATGATAAACTGAAGGATTTTTTAGATGGCTATGCTAATTTTTTTGAAGGAGATTATGATTTTGAATACTTAAGAACCTTTTATATTATGAATCATTATTATACTCAAATTAAGGAGGTAAAAACTTCTTTTGCAAGAGTTTTTGATATTACTGTTCCAGGTGCCCATACATTTACTGCAAATGGTTTTGTGGTGCATAATTCTGGGAAAGATCCTTCAAAAGTTGACAGAAGCGGGGCATACATGGCAAGATATATTGCCAAAAATATTGTTGCAGCTGGCTTGGCGAAAAAATGCGAGATTCAGCTGAGTTATGCCATTGGTGTTGCCCAGCCTACTTCTGTTCATGTTGACTGCTTTAACACGAATATTATTCCTGAAGAAAAAATAATCGAGCTTGTCCTGAAAAATTTTGACATGAGGCCGAGGGCAATTATTGAATGCCTGGATTTAAGAAAGCCGATTTACAGGCAGACAGCGAGTTATGGGCATTTCGGGAGAAGCGAGTTTTCCTGGGAAAAAACTGACAAGGCTGAGATGCTGAGAAGAGAAGCGGGATTGTGATGATGAGAATCTTTATATTATCATAGCAATATCAAAATATCTTATTATAGAAAATTCTGTGATATGTATGACGTTTTCTACAGAATTTTCTATCTGGATAATTCTGAAACGAAATCATATAACCTCCAGAATTATCCATAATAATAAAAACTAAAGTTAAGTACACTACTATTTTCTATAAACTCAATTAACTACTAAAATAGGCTATAGGAATTATCAGTTGTTTGTATTGTAAGGGGTTAGTTTAGCGGATTTGTATTAATTACCCAAATTAAGTATTAAACCCTTAGAATTATGGTTTTAATTGATTATTAATTGAGATATAGGATATTTTATAAATCTTTTTATATTATTTAGTGTCATCTCCCATAACCTGACAATACATTAAAATTGAATTTTAGGAATTTGGCTACAAGAGAAAAATTTATAAGCATATTATCTCTTTAACCAGTATGATAAAAAGAGGTTTTAGTATAATATTAGTTCTGTTTTTGTTGGTATTTTTTACAGGTGTTTATATGGTTTCTGCTGTTTCAACTGCTTCCATTGATTCTGAATTTAAAAGACTGGCTTATTATGCAGGAGAATATGAAACAGGCAATATAAATTATGTTCAGCTTTTAGTTTACACTTCTTCAATAAAAGGGAAAATGAGTGAGGTTTTGGGGGCAACAGGCAAAGAAATGGGGGGCATCTTAAAAGAAGAGCAATTGAAATCTGTTCTAGGAGAGCCAACAGAAGAAACAAAATGGGTATGGATGGAAGGAGAAGAAAAAGAGAAAAAAATGGATAATGCTGTTCCAGCATGGAGAAAAATAGTATTTGATGGAAGAAAAATTCAAATCAGATTAAATGCATGGCCTTCTATATTCAGCAGGAAAGAATTCAAAGAAGATAATGGAAATAAAGATGAAAAAGAGAAAAGCCAAGAATTAGAAGATTTAGAGGGAAAATTAATTTACAGATTAAATTTTGAGATTGAATTTAAAAAACCAGAAGAGCAATTGAATATTCAGACTAAAATAGATGAAATACAAAAACTCGCGCAATCTTTCAATTCAGACCCCTCATCTGCGAATGCAGAAACCTTGGCTAAAGAAAGCGTGAATGCTGAAAGAGCTTTTGAATCTTATTTCAGGCAGAGCGGGGGAAAATGCGAAGATATTATGAGCAGTATTTTTGGCACTGAAAATAAAAGAAGAACCCAGCAGATATATGTTCAAGAGATTAGTTTTTGCGAAGGAGATAATTTTGAAGTGATTGCGAGACTGGAAATGTGCGATGATTGTGAATCGAACTGGATAAATATAGATTTTAGGGTTGAAGGAAGAGGGCCTGGATTTAAACCTCAGGAAGGAGAAATGAATACCATGTCTCCTAAAAGTTTTGAAAACTTGGATTCTGCTGGTTTTGAAGGAGAAGCCAGAAAAATAATAGATGAGATAAAACAATCATGTGATAATAAAGATTTTAATTCTATTATAAGTGCAAAAAGCAAACTCTGGCCGCTAAATGATGCCTGGAATCAAAAATCAAATGATGTCTGGAAGGAGCTTGACAAGACTTATCAATCTCAAGTAGATTCTATGACTCAAGAGCAAAGGCAGGAATTTGACCAGAATTATGGATGGATAAAACAAGAGCAGGAAAAAAAGAAAAAAGCGAAAGAGATGAGCAAAAGCAATTATGAACAAAGAAAACAATTCTACTTAAGCCTGTTTTCCGGCTATGATAAGAAAGAATCTTATTACACTCAGATAGAATTTGAAAAAAGACTTATTGAAGAATTCAAGGAAAGAGGAGAGGAAATCTGTGATAATAATCAGGATGACAATCAAAATGGAGCAATTGACTGCGCTGATGAGCAGTGCGGAGGAAAAATCTGCGGCAAGGGAAAAAATCTTGTGCAAGAGGGGAATGAAACAAGAGAGCAAGAGATTAATCTTTATTGCGTTGAAAAAGAGTGCAAAGCAAGAGAAGAAATACAAGAAGTTGTCAGGAATGTTTCTGTAATCTGCCCGGAACTTCCTTCTATAGAATGTTCAGAAGGAAGCAAGGTTTTCTTCAGCAGATATGATAATGAAACTAATTGTCCAATGGAAACCAGCTGTTTAGAAGAAAAAAAATCCTGCACACTGAATGAAGATTGCATGCAGCCTGCGTGCGGTACAGCAGAATGCATAGAAAATAAATGCGAAGTAACAGGATTAGCAGAATGCAGAGAATCAGAGTGTTCAGATGAGGATGAAAAAATCTGTGAATCAGATGGAAGAATTGTTGAAATCTGCAATAATGGATTTTGGGAAAAAACAGGAGAATGTGGGCAAGAATCAGAGATTAGGGAGGAAGTTGTTGTAGGAAATGAATGTTTAGTTGCAAATGATTGCGGAAGTGATAATGTCTGCAATAATGGAATATGCCAGGTGCTTCCACAAGTTATTATTACAGAACCTCTCACGGAGCTTGCAGAAGAGAGTCCATCTGAAACTCCTGAGCAAACTCAAGAACAAACTACAGGAGAAGAAATGAGTGAAGGGCAAGAAACAGAAGAACCAGAACCAACTTCAACTGAAACTGCAACAACAGAACCCACTCCGGCAGAAACAACCCCCACTGAACCTCAAGAACAAACTTCTGCAACAGGGAATATTATTTTTAATTTTATAGGAGTTTTATTTTCAAAAATCAGAACTACGGGAAATGCTATTACGGGATTTGATGTAGAAGAAACACCAACCACTCAAACTCCTGTGGAATCAATTCCAATAGATTCATCACAACCAGTTGAATCAACTAGGCAAGAACCAACTCCTGAGCAAAACCAACCACAAGAAAACCAGCAACAAGATAATCAACAACCACAAGAAAACCAGCAACAAGATAATCAACAACCAATGGAAAACAGAGAAGATAATAGAAATCAGGAAGATGAACAAAGAAGGCAGTCGGAAGATAAGAGAAGGCAAGAAGAAAACAAAGAGAGATGCAAAAAAGATTGCGCGAGGCCCTGCATTGAAAAATGCATAAGGGCTGAGTGCGGGCAAGAACTTAATTGCGTGGTAGAAGAAGCACAAAAAAAATGCGAAGGAACCTGTGAAGCTACAGATACTTGTATTGAAAAATGCACGCAAGGAGGAGATTGGTGGAAAGAGTTTGAAAATAAAGATGAGAATAAGGAAGAAAAAGGAGTTTTCCAAGCAGGAGGGAGCTGCAGAACCAGCCAGGGAAAAACAGAGGGATTTATCTGGTTTGGAGGATGGGGGGAGCCTTTTGGACAAATCCAGTATTTAAAAAACAAATATTATTCAGGAGGGCAAGCTGATTGGTGCAAATATGATTTTGAAAATTTAAAAAAACAAAGGCAGGAGTTTGAAAAAGGCTTTAATCAGGAATTTGTCACCTGGTTTTTTGAAAAATATCTGACTAATTCTGCTGAAAACTGGGAGCAATCTGTATCTGGAATTTTTGAACTTTATTGGAAAGATGTTGACAATTCAAGGGAAACAGCATTCAGGATGAATTGCCTTGGAATTACTGAACTGCCTGCTGTTAATCTGATTAATGTAAAATATGAAACAGATTATGGAAAATTAGAATTCTGGGAGGAAATAAAAACAGTAAAATTAGAGGGAATGGATAATGAAGTGCAGGTTGTTTCTCCTTATATGAAAGTATGGGTTTTCCCCAATAAAGAATTTATTGTTTATGAGATGAAGCAAGCTATGAAAAATCATGAGTTTCCTGGAGGGCCTGAGCAAAAACTTGAGAGGGCTAATGAGGAAGGATTAACTGCAGCAGAAAGAGAAGTCATGAAGCAGGATAAGAACATTATGAGCCAGATAAAGACAATTTCTGAAAAGTATGGGGGAAATTTGGATGCTGTCTTGAGATTTGTTGACAATGGGAGCGTTGTTTTTAATTTATATGTTCAGGTGAATGAGAATGATATATTCAAAATCGAGCCGATGCTTCCAGAAGAAGTTCCGCAGGAAGATGTGAGAGTTGAGATTGAATTCCAGAAGATTTATGATATTATATATATGCAGGAGAAGGATATGCAGGGTGGGAGAACAGAGAGCCCGCCTTGGGACAAAAAATCTCAGCCAATACAAAGCATTAAAGATATGGTTAATGGCGTGAAAATGTATTTTAAGGCAAGGGATATGATGAATTCTGCCAAGGTTTCTCCAGAAACAAGCCAGAAAGATGTAAAAACCCTGATGAATCTGGCGTTTTTCATGATGAAATCTGGAGGAGAATCAGGAGGGGAGCCGGAAACAGATAGTGGTAATACTGGCGAGGAAAAAATAATTACAGGAGATGTTATTTTTGGCTGAGTAAAATATTAAGGATAAACTTCCTGACGTTTTTTTCTAAAATATCATTTAGAAAGGACCACTAATCATTAAGAAAATAAGATAAACCACCCATAGTCCACTAAGAACTGTAATTATTAGTGCAGGAATTAATATTAATTTATTTTTTCTACCAAATATTGAAAATAAAAGCCCGATTATAAAAACTATTAATGAAATTAAAAAAGTGTATTGTGCCATGATTATTATAATCTATTATTGTTTTTAAATCTTATCAATGAACTTTTTTAGTTTATAGATTCCTAATAGTTAACTTAATGACAATTTTGTCTATTATCTAAAGTTATTAAGAAAAATTATAAGATTCCAAACATAATGGCTAACTAATCCGGGAACAATACTCTTACTCTTTAGATATAAGACTATGGTGACAATTCCTAAGATAAGTTGGCCATAGCCAGCATACTCCCCATGACCAAAGGCAAACACAAAACCTTGAAATATTATTAAAGTCGCTAATATTCCATAATGAATAAACTTTGATTTAAATTTACTATAAAACCAGATCACTCCAAATGGAACAATCAACGAGATAGCTATTATTCCTAGGGCTTTTATAGAGTAACTTCCTATCCACCCTAATTGACTAAAGATTATTGTTGAAATGATTAATGAAAAAGCTATCCAAATGATAACAAACAAATCTTTCCATATTATTTTTTTATCTCTTAGGTTAAGAACATGTTGAAGAATTATTCTTCTATAAAGTATCTCTTCTAATAGAGGAGTCAATATTAAACTAAATAAAATTGTATTAAATAACGTATCTTTGTCTGTTTCTAGTTTAAAATACAAAATTCCTATAACACCTAAAAAAATAACAATGCATGAACCAATAATAGAATAAATCAAAATTTTTCTTTTTGTTGATTTTTCCTTGTTTAGATATAAAAATCTTGATCCTATAAGAATTAAAATAAAACTTATCACTAATCCGAGAAATCCAAGGAGATAGGATTTAACCATTTTTATTCTGAGTCCTTCTTACTCTCTTCAAGTTTTTTCTTTGCCTCTTCTAAGACTCGCTTATAATCTGTTCCGAAAAATACAGTTAAATATAATTGTTCCTTTAATAAAATCATTCTTACATAGTTAGGAATAGCTTCCAATATCCAAGCGTATAAGCCAAGAAATTCATTACAAGCAATATCAACATTTTTCCATTTTGGATTTAGTTTAAAAAAATGTTTATAGTGAGGACCGTCATTAAATTCTAACTCGGGGGAAAACCAGTTTATGGGAACGTGTGCAAAAATGTCTCTTATTGCGGCAATTTTATCAAAATTATCTAACTCTACAGATTCCAAATTTTCATCTTTTTCTTTTAGTATGTCTCTTATGATTTCTTTTACAGCTAATGCTCTTTTTCTAAAAGTTGGAAGACTGCCAAGTTCTTCTTTTATTCCAGTAATCAATTTAAAGGTCTTTTCTTTATGATTAATCACTAAATCCTCTCCACCGGTCCTAAGAAGAAGTTCATTAAATGCGGTTTCTAAAGTTATACAGTTTTCTAGTATATCTCCTCTAATCATTCTTGCTTTTTCGTATTTTTCCTTAAGATTAGGAATACTTTTAGCTAGTTTCATAGACTCTTCTTGCATCTCTTCTACGGATGAAATTTTCTTTTCTTCGATTAATTTCTTAAATTCATCAAGATATTCAGTCATATAACTAGATATTAAAACAAAGATTAAAGCTTTTTCGGTTCAACGTCCTTTCATTAATAAATCATAATAGTTAACTCCCCAACATTTTTGTATAAATTTTAGAAATCTTTGATTTTTTCATTAGTGGCAGAAGGCTTTTTGGAAGGTGTTGGGATTGCCACTCTCTTTCTCCTGAGGTGCCTGCTGCTTCTGCTGCTTTGATAGCGTAATCAGCAGCATGCGGAGCATGGCCGGCGACATGGGCTGTTGCGGCAGATTGGCCTGCTGCACGGGCAGCAAAACAAGCCCTGTTATTTTCTTTTGCTTCACGAGCAGCGGCGTGGGCGGCGAGTGCGGCAGAGCGAACCTTGCTGAAAGTTATCTCACCACGCACCCAGGCTCTCGCTGCTTCAATAGCTTTTCTAGGCCTGTCATCCTTTGGGTATTCTTTCTCAAAATATAAGAGTACATGTTGAGCACAATCGGCAGCCCAAATTGCCAGTAATCTCTGATTATGTTTCAATTTTTCTTTTATCGTTTTATTTTTCACCTATCTTTATGCTTAAGTAGAATTATAAACTTTCTCCATGAATCCAAAGAATAAGACGTATTACTTTTTCACAATCTCCTTTTCCTGATTATCTTTCGAACTTTCATCTTTATCTGCAATTTTTCAAAAAAAACCCCTAGTTTTTTATAGGAGAAAATCAAAATTATTAAAACTAATATAAAAGCTCCAAGGACAGCTGCAAGATAATACATGGTGTTGTCAGCTTGCTTTTCCACAACATTAAAAGATGTTTCTGCTGTAATTTCCTTGTTATCACCATAGTCCATTTTTACATTAAGGTTGTATTTTCCAGGCTGGGCATCTTTGGGGATGCTAAAAGTCCTTACAAAACTGGCTTGAGTCTGGACAGCCATTGTTTCCTTATTCTCTGCTATTATGCTGTTTTTATCGTCACTAATCCAGTAATTTAGAGAAATGTCAACTTTCCCTGTATCTTCAAGATTTGCTATCTTTATTGTGAACCAAATATCTTTTCCTGCCAAGACTTCTTTATAATTGTCATGGATATTTGCCTCTAGGTTAGAAGCGCTTTGGACAAAAGCTATCTCCATCAATAAAAATTACAAGCTTCTTTTTTGGAAAAATAAAATCAGGGTTTCCAAACATCTTTGGGTGCATTTTGTAGTCCCTTAGCTTATTTTTATCAAGCAATTTTTTAAAAGAAATCTCTAGGGAAGTGTTCTTTGACCTTATGCAGGACATAATCCTGCTTCTTTTCTTCTTTGTAATTCTGCCTGCCATGTTATTTTTTTATCCTTGCTAAGAGGAATTGCCTTTAAGTCTTCCATTATCTTTTTAGCAATAGCTTCTGCAAATTTTACAGGCACAGCATTTCCAATCATCTTATAGCCATCTGCAACATCAGTATAATAAAAAACAAAATTGTCTGGGAAAGTTTGTATTCTTGCACATTCACGAACAGACAACCTTCTATATAATTGTTCTTTTCCTTTCACAAACTCTCTTTTGTTGTGCTCTATAAATTTCATTTTAGGGGCTTGGGGGTGAATTGGAGCATGCCTCCCGCCTGCTTGAATAGTAAATGACTGTTCATCCCAATTCCTAACCCTATTTCTTGACATATAAATTGTTGAAAAGCCCCCATTCATATATTCGTGGTTTGTAATGCTTAGTTTTCCATTTGTTTTATTTTTTTCACTTGCAGCTTTGGCTTCAGCTAAGTCTCCTATAGCTTCTTTTAATGTAACCAGCCTTAAGCTTGCTTGTGGAAACTCAAACTTCTTTCCTAAGCTTTTATGGTAGCCAATAACAATAACTCTTTTTCTTTCCTGAGGAACTCCGTAATGCTTAACATCTAAAAGCTTGTAAGAAACATTATAACCAATTTCTTCAAATGCCTTAACAATCTTCATAAATTCTGGGCGATGTTTCGGGGATAAAATTCCTGCCACATTTTCGGCAAGAAAGAACAATGGCTGCTTTTCTTTAATCAGATTGATATAATTATAGAACAGCTGCCCTCGAGGGTCTTTGATTCCCTCCATTTTTCCAGCCAAGCTCCAGCTTTGGCAGGGTGGTCCGCCAACAAACCCAACAACATCTGGGATTTCTCCTGGATTTATGTCTGTAATTGACTTTTTATTAATCTCTATCCCATGATTTTTTTCAAATGTTTCCCAGCATCCTTCCCAATTATCATTAGCAAAAGCTAATTCAAAGCCGGCATTTGTGAAGCCCAAGTCAAGGCCTCCCGCCCCCGAAAAAAAAGATGCTATCTTCATTTTTGCCTGTATGTTATAAGTTTTGCCTCAATTAATTTAGCAGGATTATTAGGGTCAGGAATTTTTGCATCTTTAACAGAAATATTTTTACTTACTTCTAACTCTTTTAGGTCTTCTTTTGGAAATGAGAGATATTTCTCTTTTCTCATTAAAGCAAATAAATTAAGCTTATTTCCATCTTCAAGAGGGCATAAGCTTTCAAATACTTTTAAAGGATTTTCAATGCTCCACATTCCCCTTATCCTTAATTCAGTTATTCCAAGAGGGTCTACTTTCTTAACTTTTCCTAGCTCTACTGTTTCAGCTTTTTCTAGCCCTAAAGAATCAAGGACAGAGTCAACCTCTTTTTTTATTGGCTCGTGGACTTTATCATAAACCTCATGGTTCGCTGCATAGCAAGTTCCATGTATAAAAAATAATGACTTTACAATTCCGCCTTTTGCATTTCCAATAACATAAAATAAGTCTTTTTCTTTCCATGCTAAAGGCTCGCATTTCCTGCAAGCTTCGGTTATTCTTATGTCTTCTGCACGAAGCCTATCTTTTGGCGGAGAACTATTTAATGCAAGAGAAGCAAAGGGGCTTTCTATTTTCTTAATTTCAAAAGCATCACTATTCTTAATAATCATGTCCGGGGGATTATTTTGGTTTCCCAGATAAGAAAACACTTTGGAATAAGATGCCTGCTTTTGTGCCTGTGTAATCTTGAAAGAGCTGGAAATTGCATCTTTAATATAAAACTCCAACTGCTCCCCAACTGCATTTATTCTGTTTAGGTAAGTAGAAGCATAGCTCTTTAAGTTATTATTGCCAAAAGATGCAATATTCAAAATCGCCCTTAAAATGTTGTTTGCCATTTTCTCTTTTTTGCCAAATTTAGCAAGATTCTTATGCTTATTAAATTTTGCTTTGTATTTAAGTATTTGTTTGCTTAAACACCTAATTTGCCACCATCTCTCCCAAGTGGCAGATACATTATATTTGCCAGTGCCAATTTTACAATTTTAAAGAATTCTAACGTCGGATATGCTTAATTCAAGCCTCACAATCTCAGTGGCTGGATTGGCTTTTTATTTAATCAGTCTAGAATCTCAATCGTAATCTCAGCCAGAGTTCCAGGGACAAGTTTATCCTGTAATAAAGTAGGAACTATGATAACTGCTTGTCTGCCATGCTTCGCTATTTTCTTAGTTATGGTGAATTTAGTGCTCATTTTAGCTCCCAAGACTCAATAGATGTCCTTCTACGAGATTCTGCTCTTTGAATTAATCGTTTCATTATATCTTCAAGACCGTACACTATTTTGTAAGTAGAGTTATCCTCAACCCGACATCTATCTAGATTACTAATATCATCAAGATCACCATAATCATAATCTCCAAGAGGGTCTCTTTGTTTACGAATAGAAAAATGTCTGCCTTTCTTGGAGTCGTCATCTGTTTTTACCATTTCGCTACAAGTTATGTATTTTGTACATTCCATACCTCCAACCCGTCCAGTTCTCTTGGCTGAAATATCAATAAGAAAGTAAGGAAAGTCTATTTCGCCAGCTAGTGCATAATCCTTTGCTAAGCTAAAACATGTAGAAGCACTTTCATCTTGACATATATCTTTTTCGACATTCTTTAACCAGTCTCGCATTTTAATTGGTGCAGCCCACCCTATATTTGAAAGATAAGCCTTCCTTATTTCAGCAATATGCTCTGTTATATCTTCCCCAATTTTCTCTGCAATCTGTTTTACACCTTCTAAATCACCAAGGAGGAGTTCCCATAAATGCCCATTTTCTGCATCTATTCTCTCCCTATTCAATTGTTCTAACATCACAATCTTATAAGCAGATGTAAGAATATCTGAAATGGCTGAATCAGGAGAACATTCAGTCCTTCCTTCAATATTTTTTTCTACCCATTCTCTATCACGATGCAAATAAATCCAATCACCCCCACTTTCAAAAAATCTTAAATTTGCTTTAAGCTTTCGGGGTAATTTAGCATGTCCTATCAATATGCCAAAATATCTTTCCTCTCCTTTCAAGTCCTCTTTTATTGAAGGATAGATGCTTTTTCTTTGAGGAACATTATATACCTCCCCTTGCTTTGCTCTATCCCTAAAATACTTGCTATCTGAGAAAAATTTTATCAATCCTTTAGGATGGCGATTGCTAGAGCAATTTAATCTTTCCATACTTCTAAGTTTTTCCTGTAATAAATCTCTCATGTTTCTTAATAAACATTTTAACTACTGGAGAGTAATCGTCGATGGGTATTTGATTTTTTACCCTAACCTGTGAGGTACTTATGTATTTTCAGTCAAGAAAGGAAGAATTTTAGATTCGGCTTTAGCTAGATGCTCAAAAAAGGTTTCCTTGGAAATTTCTAACTCTTTGGCTAATTGCTCTAAATTAATCTGTTTTGGAAACTTATAATACCCCTTTTTTATTGCAAGTTTCATAGCTTGGAGCTGTTTATCTGTTATATCTGGAGTTATATGGGGGAAAAATATCTTATCTATTTTTGTCTCTTTTATTTCTAAAAGTTCAGAACTGCCAAAATGCTTAGAAGCATCAAAAGCTTTTATTAAGATTGCCCTGTTCCAAGCAGCCAAGCACCAGTATTCAAACCCATCAGATTTTGCTATGATTGGCTTTATATAAAAAATTTCTTTTGAGAAAAGTGGAGAGAAAATCTTATATGTCTTCAAACTCTCTGCTTCTAATGTTATTAAATAGTTATTAAAAACCTCCAACTTCTTAACAACTCTATTTTTTCTCAACTCTCCTATGAATTTTTTAACATTTTTATTACTTCCTTCTAAAATGTGGGTGTTTGTCCATATAAATTTAGTTTTATTAAAGTTAAATCCTAACAAGTAAATAAAATCTGAAACATTATATTTTTTGCAAAGAGGGCTAAATGCACAATCTTTATGAAAAACCTTAAATTTGATTACCCACATAGGTTAGGGTACAGTAATTATCATTTTTAAGCTTTATGGAAAATAGCCAAAAAGTAGACTTGCCACCATTCTCCCCAGTGGCAGATACATTATATTTGTTCGTGCCACTTTGCGATTTTTGGGCAATTTTCCCGACGAACACCCGCCTTGCCACTGCATCAATCTCGGTGGCTGGAATTGCTATTTCTTAGAATTTCTGAAAATCTTCTTTATCTTTGCTTTTATGTTCCTTTTTGTGTAAGTAATTCCAAATCTTCTATAAACTTTCACACGATTTCTATTGGTAACAAAGAAAAACCATCTCTTGCCATATTCTCTTTTTAGATTTCTGACTCTCTCTGCAAGCTTTTCCCTGTCTTTTATTCTTTCATTCTCAACTTCAATAGCATACTGCTTACCATTTACATCAAAAACAATATCTGGCGAGTCTGAAAGGTTTATTCCTACATAATCGCTAAACTTTTTTAGATAATTAGCAATTTCTTCTGTAAGAATAACATGATTAGACTCTTCTTCTTTGCTTTTAGAAACTAAATAAACTTCTTTCTTTCCTGAAATGCCTGTCTGGCTATATTCTCGGACTCCTGAGAATAATAAATATCTGATTTTTGCCTCATCAAGCTTTCTTTTGAGATAAACTCTCCCATCATCATTTAACATTTTATCTGCTCCAAAGCAGATAAACATTTATCCATTTTTGTCTCTTTATCTGCTTGTTTAATTTTTTCAATTCTCTTTCAAGCTTCTCTTTATCTCTTCTTTTCATTAAACTTCCAGCTCCTGATTTACTTTCATTTGTGTATATACTCTGTTTGTCAGTTCCATGATTTTTGCAAGCTGTATTCTCATCTGCTCATTGTCTTCTTCAAGCATTTGGCTTCTTTTCTCTGACTTCTCTAATCTTTTCTCAATTTCAGTTTTAGTAACATCAATCAATAAATCCTCTTCTGAAATTGTGTCTTTCATTCCTAGAAATTCTGAGTAATAGTGAATCTTATCTGACTGCTTCCATCCAAAGCGATATTTTAATGCAGATTCAGATTTGTACCTCGGAAGCCAATAACAACAGGCAATATGCCTAAAGTCATACATTGTGAGTTCTGAATATTTTTGTCCTGCAGGGCTTACTTTATCTCCAAAAAGTTTTAGTGCTAACCTTTT
>Ga0315286_10002410_pt1 | contig 17442 bp, 14 predicted proteins | sample YL17G10_0_MG_FD_205038 | JGI IMG/M metagenome (GOLD analysis project Ga0315286, IMG submission 205038) | Sediment microbial communities from Yellowstone Lake, YNP, Wyoming, USA - YL17G10_0 | ecosystem: Environmental > Aquatic > Freshwater > Lake > Sediment | place: USA: Wyoming | collected...
CGGGGGGAAGAGGCCCTTCTGTGTGGCCAGCCGCTTCAACGCGTACAGATTGTCCGTGACGCGGATGCCCGCCGGGCAGCGCACGGTGCAGGCGTAGCAGGAGGCGCAGATCCAGATCGCGCGGCTGCGCAGGATCTCCTCCAGGAAGCCGGCGCGGAAGAGCGCCACGATCTCGCGCGGCGTGATGTCCATCGCGTACGAGACCGGACACGATCCGGTGCAGGTCCCGCACTGGATGCAGTTGCGGATCTTGTCCCCGCCCGGAAACGTCTCGACCTGGTTCCAGTAGGCGGCCCGCAGGTCGGCCTCCTTCGGGGAGCTGGCGGCAAGCGCTGTGTCCGACATAGGTGGCCTCCGCGCCCGGTCCAAGACTCGTGAAGAAGAAATGACCGGGAATCGGCCATCATCTGGCAGGAGTCGTTCCACCGAGTTGCTGATATTCCAAGTCGCTCATTTGGAATTGGTTGCGACGACTGGAGCGGGGTTTTCTGGTGGACCGGGCTCGATCGTGGGGCATCACGCCCCATGCTCTTGGGGCATTCCGCCCCGGGAGGCTAGCGAAGCCCGTAGGTCCTGAGCTTGCGCCAGAGAGTCTTTCGGTCGATGTCGAGCAGTTCGGCGGTCCGGCCGAGTTGCCAGCCGGTGATCTCCAGGACCCGCTGAATGTGCCGTTCCTCCTGTGACCTCAAGCGCAGGCTTTCCGCACCGCCCTCGGGGAGTTCGTCGTTCAGATTCGCCAGGTGCAGGTCTTCGGCGACGATCTCCTCCCCGCGTGCCAGCACCATCGCTCGCTCGATCTGATTCTCCAGCTCCCGCACGTTGCCCGGCCAGTCGTAGCGCAGCATCGCCTGAAGGGCCTCGGCCGAGATCCGCTTGACGGGAAGGAGCTTTCGGCGGCTCAACCGTTGCAGGAGGCCTTCGGCCAGGACCGGGATGTCTTCCTTGCGCGCGCGGAGCGGCGGGAGCGCGATCTGAACCACGCTCAGGCGATAGAAAAGATCTTCGCGGAAGCGTCCCTCGCGAACGTCGGCCTCCAGGTCGTGATGGGTCGCGGCGATGACGCGCACGTCGACCCGAACGGGATCCGAGCCGCCCACCGGAACCACCTCGCGTTCCTGCACCACGCGCAGCAGCTTCGCCTGCAGGGCGGGGGACATGTTCGCGATTTCGTCGAGGAAGACCGTGCCGCCGCGCGCGAGCTCGAAGCGCCCGGGTCGCGCGGCGACCGCACCGGTAAACGCGCCGCGCACATGACCGTAGAGATCGCTTTCGCACAGGGACTCCACCAGGGATCCGCAGTCGACCGTGAGGAACGGCCGATCCCGCCGCCGGCTCGCTTGGTGGATCGCCTGAGCGACCAGCTCCTTGCCGGTGCCGCTCTCGCCCAGCACGAGCACGGTCGTGTCGGTGGGTCCCACGGCGTCGATCAACTCCTGAATGCGGCGGAGCGCCGGGCTCGGCCCGAGGAGCAGCGGGCCCTCGGCGGCGCTGCCGCGGATCTGCGCGCGCAACGCGCGATTCTCCTCGGCCAGCGTGCGTTTTTCCAGCGCGCGGCCGACCGCCAGACGCAGTGTTTCGGCGTTGAAGGGCTTGGTCAGGTAGTCGTAGGCCCCGAGACGCATGCACTCCACCGCCGACTCGACGCTCGAGTATCCGGTAATGACGATCAGATCCAGATCGGCACGTTCCGCGCGCACGCGGCGGAGGAACTCGACCCCGCCGAGACCGGGCATCTTCAGATCGAGCAGCACGAGGTCGACCGCCTGTTGCAGCACGGTGCGAAGACCCTCGACGCCGTCGTGGGCGGTGAGGACGCGATGGCCGCTGCGCTCCAACGTCTGGCGGCAGGAATCGCGGACGGCCTCGTCGTCATCCACCACCAGGATCGTCGGTCGATGCTCCATCTACACCTCGTCACGTTCCACGGGCAGCAGGACGCGGAAGGTCGAACCCACGCCGGCGGCGCTCTGCACTTCGATCTCGCCCCCGTGCTGCTGCACGATGCCGTAGCTGATCGCCAGACCCAGACCGACGCCCTTGCCCACTTCCTTGGTCGTGAAGAAGGGATCGAAGAGCCGCGCCATGTGCGCTTCCGGGATGCCCGGCCCGGTGTCGCTGAATGCGACGCGGCACAGACCGGCGCGCTCGGCAAAGCCGCTGCGCACGGTGAGCGTGCCGCCGCTCGACATAGCGTCGAGCGCGTTCATGACAATGTTCACGAAGACCTGCTGGAGTTGCCCGGCGTCCCCGCGGACCCAGAGCGGTACCGCGCCCAGCTCGGTCCGCACCTGAACGTTGAGCGAGTCGGCCTGCCGCTCGGTGAGCGCCAGGACATCGGCGACCACCCGGTTCAAGTCGAGGCGCTCGACGCACGGCGGGTTCTCGCGCGCGAAGTCGAGCAGGCCCTTCACGATCTCGCGGGCCCGGCTTGCCTGGGTCGCGATCTTGGCCAGGGTCTCCCGCCGTGGATCGTCGGACGGGGTCGTCTCCAGCAGCAGGTCGCTGTAGAGCAAGATGCCGCTCAGGGGATTGTTGATCTCGTGTGCGACACCGGCGGCCAGCCGGCCGACGGTCGCCAGGCGCTCCGCCTGGGCCAGGTGCTCGTCGGCGCGCAGCCGGGTCATCTCCACGCGGCGCTGCATCGCTGCCGCCATTTGGTTCAGGGCTTGACCCAGATCCTCGAATTCCTCGCCGCCACGGACCGGGACGCGGTGGCCGAGTTCCTCGCGGGCCCAGCGCCGGGCCGCGTCGGTCAGGCGATGGATCGGTGCGGTCGCCGAGCGCACGAGCAGCGCCGACGCAACGGCCGACGCCACCAGGGCGATCGCGAGCACGGCGAACCACGTGGGGGACAGGGCAGACGGCGCGATCTGGCCGGCCGGGACGGCGCGTGACGCGCGCAGGAAGAGCGCGATCATGGCCAGTCCCGCCAGAGCGACCGCCGCAGTGGACGCGAGGACCAGCCTAGGTTTCAGCGCGAGTCGCAGGGCCATGCCCGCGCGCTCCTGGTTCGGGGCCCGCTCCCTCGGATTGAGTGCGCTCCCGGGGAGCTGCCCGGAGGACATCGGGGCGCACCCCAAGCTGATGGCGTCGAGCATACGACGCGCAGGGCGGCGACTCTAGCTCGGCTAGAGCGCCTTCACGGCCATGCCCACGTGCCGCCCCAGCTCGCGGCACGCCTCCAAGTCCTTCGCGCGCGGCTGCCACTTCACGCGCAACGGCTCGACGGGCGTTTCCATCCCGCAGGCCTTGAGCCGTTCCTGGATGATCCGCGCCGATTCCCCGCCCCAGCCGTAGCTGCCGAACGCAGCGCCGATCGGAATGCGGAACTTGAGATGCGCCAGGTCCTCGAGCAGCACCGTGACCGATCCGAGCACGCCCTGGTTGATCGTGGAGGAGCCGACGACGACCGCGCCGGCGCGGAAGACCTCGGTCAGGACCTCATTGCGATCGGTCGCGGCGAGGTGGAGCGCCTGGAACGGCACACGTTCAGCGTTCAGCCCGTCGCCGATCGCCTCCGCCATGCGGCGGGTGGCGCCCCACATCGTGTCGTAGAGCACCACCGCGCGGCGCTCGGGCTTCTGCTCGGCCCACTCCTGGTAGGCGCGGACGATCTGCAGCGGGTCCTCGCGCCAGATGATGCCGTGGCTAGGGGCGATCATGTCGACGGGCAATCCCAGGGCGAGCACCTCCTGGATCTTGCGGAGCACCAGCGGGCTGAACGGCGTCAGGATGTTGGCGTAGTACTTGAGCGCCTCGTGGTAGAGCGCGTGGCGATCGACCTGGTCGTTGAAGCGGCCGTCGGTCGCGTAGTGCTGGCCGAAGGCATCGTTCGGCAGGAGCAGCTTGCGGTCGGTCACGTAGGTGAACATGCTGTCGGGCCAGTGCAGCATCGGCGCCTCGATGAAGGCCAGCTCGCTGCGGCCGAGCGCAATCCGCTCGCCGGTGCGCACCGTGCGGAAGGGCCACGGTTGATGGTGATGCCCGCTGACGCTCTCGGCGCCCCGGGGAGAGACGACCAGCGTCGCCTGTGGTGCATGGCGCATCACTTCCCCAAGCGCGCCGGCGTGATCCGGCTCGGCGTGGTTCACCACCACAAAGTCGATCCGCGCCGGGTCGATGACCGCCCGGATGTTTTCCAGCAATCGGTCGGCGAACGGCTCACCGACCGTGTCGATCAAGGCGGTCTGCCGATCACGGATCAGGTAGGCGTTGTAGCTCGTGCCGCGATTCGTGGAGAGCTCGTGACCGTGGAAACGGCGAATGTCCCAATCGACCGCGCCGACCCAGAAAACGTCCGGAAGGATCTCGGAAACCATCGGTCCTGCCTTTCCCCGTGCACCGCGCCCCGCGTCGGCCTGCCCGGCGGGGACTCGATTGTGCACCCGCATTGTGACTGATCATCCACATGGCCCATCTTGGGTTCCCCTGAGGAGCAGGGCAAGGGGGGCATTTCCACATAATTGCTAAATCATTGCAGAACCATCGAATGATCGGATGGAATTGGGGGCGGCGCTGGAATCTTGACCTCACGGATCAAACCTGGAATCATGTGAATGAGCCTTCACTTGCGGAGAGCCGATGAGCACCGAAAGACTCGAAAGCCCCGTCCGGCGCGAGCAGATCGCCCAGGCGGCACTGAGTGTCATCGCGGGTGGCGGACTGCGCGGTCTCAGCATCGCCGCGGTCGCGCGTCGGGTCGGCCTGGTGCCCTCCGCCATCTATCGCCACTTCCGCAGCAAGGACGCGCTCCTGGATGCCGCGCTGGACCTGATCCACCATCGCCTCCAGGCGAATCTCCGCGCGGCGCGGGCCGATGGCCGGGGCCCGCTGGAGGCCTTGCGAGACGCGCTGCTTCGTCACGTGAGCACGATCCGCGAGAACCAGGTGGTTCCACAACTTCTCTTCTCCGAGGACTTCTACGCCAAGCGGCCGGAGCGCAAGGCCCGGGTGCTTGAGATCATCCGCGCCTATCTGAGCGGAGTGGCGGAGATCGTGCGCGAGGGCCAGCGCGAGGGCCGGATCCGCGACGACCTCGAGCCCGCGGCACTTGCCGTGATGTTCCTCGGGTTGGTTCAGCCCGGGGCGGTCCTCTGGTATCTGAGCGATGGCGGCTTCGATGTGACGCGCCACGCCACCAAGGGCTGGGAGATTTTCAGCGAGGCGATCGCCAGTCCGGCCGCACCGGCGGCGGCCTTGTCGGATGGAGGGACCCATGCGTCGAAGCGGGGAGACACGCCCGAGAAGGGCGCGCGGCGGGTGCCTGCGGGTCGCGCTGGCTGTGGCGATTTGGGGCGCGATCCAAGGCCTCGCGGCGGGGGAGCTCGCCGGCCCGTCCGCCGCGGCAGCCGCGCCCCTCACGCTACTCGATGCCGCGCAGCGGGCCCTGGAGAGCCACCCGCAGGTGGGCGCGTCCGCCGCCGCGCGCGACGAGGCCCGGGCCGCGATCGGTGAGGCGCAGGCCGCCTGGTGGCCGCTGCTACGGGTGAGCGGCACGGCGACGCGCTATGAAGAGCCGATGGCCACCCTCCCGATCCACGGCTTCTCGGGCTTCGCACTCGGCAGCTTTCCCCCCTTCGACCGCACGCTATACCAGGGCGTCGCGTCACTGAGCTACGCGCTCTTTGACGGCAACGCGCGCGTGGGGCGAGTGCGGCAGGCCCGCGGTCGGGCGGGCGCGGCGGAGGCGGCCCTGGATGCCGCGGAGCAGGGGGTGCTCTCGCGCGTCGTCGCGTCCTACCTGGCCGTGGAGGGCACGGGGCAGGTGCTGGAGGCGCACGACCGGCACCTCGAGGCCTTGCTCGCCGAGCGCACTCGGGTGGGGCAGCTGCTCGACGCGGGACGCGCGGCGCCGCTCGAGGCATTGCGCGTGGAGGCGGAGCTGGCCAACGCCGAGGCGGACCGCGTGCGCTTCGCCTTCGCGCTGGAGCAGGCGGAGTTCGACCTGGCGCGGCTGGTCGGTCTCCCCGCGGACGCGGTCGATCCGGCAAGGCTGGAGCCGATCGCCTGCGCCGACACGACGCTGGCGCCCCGCGAGCCGCTGCTGGCGCAGGCGTTCGCGGGCAGCCCGGCGCTGCGGCAGGCTCGCGAGCAACGGTTCGCAGCCGACGCGGGACGCCGGGTGGCGCGCGGCGCGTGCTGGCCGGAGTTGAAAGCGGTTGGCAACTACATCGACTACGCCGATGCGAGCGGACATGAGTCGAGGGAATGGAACGCCGGTCTGCAGCTCTCGATGAACCTCTTCACCGGGGGCGCGATCCGGGGCGGAGTGGCGCGCGCTGACGCCGCCTCGCGCGGCGCGACGGAGTTGGTGCGCCTGGCCGAGCTGCAGGTCGGCCAGGATCTCGACCGGGCGCGCGCGGCGGTCGCCGAATCCCACGCGCGCGTGAGGAGCCTCGAGAAGGCGGCGGCGAGACTGGCGGAAGTGGCGCGCATCGAGCGGCTCACGCTACAGACCGGTTCGGGCACGCAAACCGACTATCTGCGCGCCGAGGCGGATCTGCTCACCGCCTGCGCCAACCGGGTCGAAGCGCGGCATCGCGAGATCGCCGCGCGGGTGGAGCTGGCGCGGGTAACCGGGGTCCTGGACGTCGCGTGGCTGGCGCGGAACCTGGGGGCGCAGGAATGAAGAAGAGACCGTGGATCATCGTACTCGTTGTCGCGGTTGTCGCCGTCGTGCTCTGGCTGGTGCTGCGGGGCGACGGGCAAAGCCGCGCGCGGCTGACCGTCTCGGGCACGGTGGAGGCGACCGAGGCACAGCTCGGCTTCCCGGCCCCGGGACTGCTCCAGGAGGTTCGGGCGCGTGAGGGGGACGTGGTGCACGCCGGTGACGAGCTGGCGCATCTCGACCGCACCGAGACCCAGGCGCGCCGGGCCCAGGCCGAGGCGCAGGTCGCGGCGGCGCGGGCCCAGCTCGAGCAGTCGGAGCGCGGCTTCCGCAGCGAGGAAGTGGCGCAGGGTGAAGCCGCGCGGGACGGGGCGCGGCAACGGATGGCGGACGCGCAGCGCGATCTCGACCGCACGCGCCAGCTCTACGACGCCGGTGCCGTCAGTCGCGAGGCGCTCGACAAGGCGCAGCTCGCCTGCGACATGGCACAAAGCCAGTCCACCCAGGCGGAGGAGCAGCTCCACCTGCTCCGATCCGGAACGCGACCCGAGCAGATCGAGGTGCAGCGCGCGCAGCTCGCCCAGGCGGAAGCGGCGTTGCGTGCGATCGACGCCACCCTGGCGAACCTGACGATCCGCGCGCCCTTCGACGGCGTGATCACGGTGCGGCATCGGGAGCCGGGGGAGATCGTGCCCGCCGGCTCCGCGGTCCTGACCCTGATGAACCGCGACGATCGGTGGGTGCGCGTCTTCGTTCCGGAGACCCGCCTGGGCGCGGTGCGGCTCGGCCAGGCGGCGACGCTCACCTCCGACACGGATCGCCGCAAGACCTACCGCGGCGAGGTCGTCTTCATCGCCAGCGGGGCGGAGTTCACGCCGAAGACGGTTCAGACCCAGGAGGAGCGGGTGAAGCTGGTCTATGCGGTCAAGGTGCGCATCACCGGTGATCCGGACTTCGCGCTCAAGCCCGGGCTGCCGGTCGACGTGCGCCTGGATTTGAACGGCACCTAGGCGGGGTGGGCGATCGATGACGGATCCGGCACTGCGGGTGGAGGGCCTCACGCGTCGCTTCGGCGCCACGGTCGCCGTCGACGCCCTCTCCTTCAGCGTGGATCGGGCCGAGCTCTTCGGCCTGGTCGGACCTGACGGCGCGGGCAAGACGACGACGCTGCGCATGCTAGCGGGCGTGATGCGGCCGGATGCGGGGGAGATCGTGATGCTCGGGGTCCGCGTGACGCAGGAGCCGGAACGCATCCGATCCCGCGTCGCCTACATGTCGCAGCGCTTCGGGCTCTATACCGATCTGACCGTGATGGAGAACCTGGAGTTCTACGCCGACCTCTTTCGCGTGCCGCGCGCCGAACGCGCAGCGCGACGGGAGCGGCTTTTCCGCTTCTCCGGTCTCGATCCGTTCCGCGACCGTCTCGCCGGGCATCTCTCCGGGGGGATGAAACAGAAGCTGGGCCTCTCCTGCGCGCTGATCCATCAACCCGACGTGCTGCTCCTGGATGAGCCGACCTTCGGCGTCGATCCGATTTCACGGCGCGATCTCTGGTTGATCGTGCACGAGATGGTAGGGCACGGCACTACGGTCGTGGTCAGCACCGCGTACATGGACGAGGCGGAGCGCTTCGATCGCGTCGCCTTCCTCGATCGCGGCCGGCTGCTGGCGCTGGAAACGCCGGAGCGCCTGCGGCGCGATCTCCCGGGCGAGCTGCTCGCGGTGCGCGTGGCGCGGGTGCGCGAGGCGCGCGCCGCGGCGGTCGCCCTGCCCGAGGTCCGCCGCGCCGCGGTCTTCGGCGACCGCCTGCACCTGAGCGTTGCCTCGGCCGAGCGCGACGGACCGGCGGTGACAGCGGCGCTGGCGCGCGCGGGGTTCCCGGTGCTGGAGCTGACCGCGATCGAGCCCTCGATGGAGGACGTCTTCATCGAACGCATTGCCGGGCGGGGGAGCAGCGCATGACGGCACCGGCGAAGGAGCGGACCGGCGTCGCGGGCGGGTACGCGGGGGGTTCGGCGGACCGAACGGTCGTGGTGGCGGGGCTGACCCGTCGCTTCGGCCACTTCCTCGCCGTCGACGACGTCAGCTTCGACGTCGGGCGCGGCGAGGTCTTCGGCTTCCTGGGGCCCAACGGCGCCGGCAAGACGACCACCATCCGGATGCTCGCCGGTCTGTTGCGGCCGAGCGCGGGGGGCGGCGCGGTCGCCGGCTTCGACATCTTTCGACAGGCCGAGCGCATCAAACAGAACATCGGCTACATGTCGCAGCTCTTCTCGCTCTATGCCGATCTGACCGTGGACGAAAACATCGCTTTCTTCTCCGGCCTCTACAGCGTGCCGCGCGCGCGGCTGGCGCAGCGGCGCGACTGGGTGCTGGAGATGGCGGGGTTGGTGGATCAGCGGCGGCGCATGACCGGCGAGCTCTCCCTCGGCTGGAAGCAGCGTCTGGCGCTGGGCTGTGCCGTATTGCACGAGCCGCCGATCCTCTTCCTGGACGAGCCGACCTCGGGCGTCGATCCGATCTCGCGGCGCGGCTTCTGGGACCTGATCTACGCCATGGCCGACCGGGGCACGACGGTCTTCGTCACCACGCACTACATGGAGGAGGCGGAGTACTGCCACCGGTTGGCGCTGATGAACCGCGGCCGGCTGATCGCGCTCGACAGCCCGGCCGGGCTGCGCGCCGGGCGCGGCGAACCGTTGCTGGAGATCTCCGGCTGTCAGAGCGCGGCGACGGTAGAGGCGCTACGTGGCGCACCGGGCGTGATCGAGGTCGGAATGTACGGCCGGGCGGTACACGTGACGGTCGAGGATGCGGCCGCCGCCCGCGCGCAGCTGCCGGCCTGGCTGGAGGCGCGCGGCATCGTCTGCGGCGGGATTGCGGAGATCGCCCCGTCGCTCGAGGACGTCTTCGTCGCCCGGGTGCACGCCGCCGGTGGCGCGGTGGAGGGCTGAGCGGGCATGACGTTCGACCCGACGCGTCTCTGGGCCGTGGCGCGCAAGGAGGCGATCCAGCTTCGGCGCGACCCGCGCAGCCTGATGCTGGCGTTCCTGCTGCCGGCGATGCTGCTGCTGCTCTTCGGCTACGCGATCACCTGGGACCTGCGGGACATCCCGACCGTCGTCTGCGATCAGGATCTGAGCGCGCGCAGCCGCGGGCTCTGCGATGCGCTGCGCGCCTCCGGCTACTTCACCCGGGTGGCGAACCTCTCGGGACCCCGCGAGATCGCGCCGTGGCTGGAGCGCGGGCACGCGCGCATGGCCCTGATCATCCCGCCGGATTTCGCCGAGAATCTGGACGCCGGTCGGTCCGCACCGCTGCAGGCGATCGTCGACGGCAGCGACGCCAACACCGCCACGATCACGATCGCTTACACCCAGGCGATCGTCGCGACGTTTGCAGCGCGGATCGTGCCGCCGGGTCTGACGCCGGCGCCGCCGATCCGGGTCCAGAGCCGGATCTGGTACAACGAGGAGCTGGCGAGTCGGAACATGATCGTCCCCGGGCTGGTGGCGGTGATCATGATGATCATCGCGGCGATGCTCACCTCACTCACCATCTCGCGGGAGTGGGAACGGGGGACGATGGAGCAGCTGATCGCGACGCCGGTCACCCGCGCCGAGGTGATCGTCGGGAAAATGTTGCCCTATATCGCGATCGGGCTCACGGACGTCGCGATCGGCTCGCTGCTCGGCGTCATTGTCTTCCACGTGCCCTTCCGCGGGAGCGTGCTCCTCTTGGGGGTGCTCTCGCTCGCCTTCCTGGTCGGCTCGCTGGGTCTGGGCCTGATGATCTCGGCCGGCTCCCGGAGCCAACTGATGGCGATGCAGCTTTCGATGATGACGACCTATCTACCGGCCTATCTCCTCTCCGGCTTCATGTTCGCGACCGAGCTGATGCCCCGGGCATTGCGCCTGTTGACGCATCTCATCCCGGCGCGCTACTTCATCGTGGTGACGCGCGGGATCTTCCTGAAGGGCGTGGACGCCCGCGTGCTCTGGCCGCAGGGCCTGGCGATGATCGCCTACGCGCTGCTCGGCATCACGCTGGCGATCCGGGCCTTCCGCAAGGAGCTGCGCTGATGTCGGACGGGACCGTACGCCGCATGACCGTGCTGGTGCACAAGGAGTTGATCCACACGCTCCGCAACCCGCGCCTGCGCATGATGGTCATCGTGGCCCCCCTCTTTCAGCTGATGCTCTTCGGCTACGCGGTCTCGACCGACGTGCGGCACGCGCCGATCCTCCTGGTCGACCACGATCGGACCCAGGCCTCGCGCGAGCTGGTCGACGCGCTCACCGGGTCGGGCTACTTCCGCGTCGCGGCGCGCTCGGACCGCTCGAGCGATCTGGTGAAGGCACTCGATCGGGGCCGGGTGCTGATGGGGGTGGAGATCCCGGTGGGCTACGCGCGGGCTCGCGCCAGCGGGGCCGGGGCGACGGTGCAACTCCTCTTCGACGGCACCAACTCGAACATGGCGACCGTGGCGCGCGGCTATGCCGAGCGGATCATCGCCCGGCATGCGGCCGCGGCGGTGTCGAGCCCGCCCGCCGGCGGGATCGATCTGCGGGAGCGCGCCTGGTACAACCCGGATCTCGCGAGCCGGAACTACAACGTGCCGGGCGTCGCGGCGACGGTCACCTTCATGATCTGTCTGGTTCTGACATCGCTGGCGGTGGTGCGCGAGCGCGAGCTGGGGACGCTCGAGCAGTTAATGGTCAGTCCGCTCCGCCCCGGCGAGATGATCGCCGGCAAGACGATCCCTTTCATGCTGATCGCATTCCTCGACCTGGTGATGGTGACGGCGTTGGCCTTACTTTGGTTCCATGTGCCGTTCCGGGGCAGCGCGCTCCTGCTCTTCGGCGCCAGTCTGCCCTACCTGCTCGCGGCGGTGGGGCTGGGGCTCCTGATTTCGACGATCTCCGCCACGCAGCGGGAGGCGTACCTGACGACCTTCCTGCTCTTCATGCCGACCATGCTCCTCTCCGGGTTCATGTTCCCGGTGAGCGGGATGCCGCCGTTCTTCCGTTGGGTCACGCTGGCCAACCCGCTGCGCCACTACCTGGAGATCGTGCGCGGTGTGTTCCTGAAGGGGGCCGGACTGAGTGCGCTCTGGCCTCAATGTCTGGCGCTGGTCCTGATCGGGACCGCGGTGCTGGCCTTCGCCGCGACTCGGTTCAACAAGACGGTTCGCTAGGCCCCGGCCCCCGCGCCAGGGGGCGCGACTGTAGACGTGGCCCGGCGACGGCGAGTACCCTATCCACCCGTGCCGTCCGGAGAGGTGGCGCAGGGGGTGAATGTGCCGGGAGGAGGGGAGATGAGCGAGGAGCAGGGTGTCCGCGCCGAGCGCGTGGCTCTGTTGCGGACGATCATCCAGCGCCTGCACGAGGGGGCCGCGCCCGACGAGGTGCGGCTCCAGCTGCGGACGCTGGTTCGCGAGACCGAGGCGACCGAGATCGCGTCCATGGAGCAATCGTTGATCGATGCCGGGATGCCGGCCCAGCAGGTGCAGAAGATGTGCGACCTGCACTCGCAGGTCCTGCGCGAGATCCTGACCGACGACCGGGCCGCGGCGATACCGCCCGGGCATCCGGTCGACACCTTCGAGCGCGAGAACGCGGCGTTGATGACGCGGGTCGGGCAGATGCGCCAGCTCATTGCCGAGCTCGCGGCGCTGCCCGACGCCGCCGATCCCGGCGAGGGCGTATTGGGCTGGCGCGGTCTCTTCAACGAGCTGATGGATGTCGAGAAGCATTATCAGCGCAAGGAGCACCTGGTCTTCTCCTGTCTGGAGCGCCACGGCATCAGCGGCCCGACGCAGGTCATGTGGGGGAAGGACGACGAGGTGCGTCAGGCGCTGCGGGGTCTCGGGGAGGAACTCGCCGGGCCGGCACGGACCGCGCGCGAGTGGCGCGAGGTTGGCGAACGGCTCGCGGCGCCGGCCCTGGCGGCGATCGAGGAGATGGTTTTCAAGGAAGAGAAGATCCTCTTCCCGATGTGCCTGCGCACGCTGGCCGAGACGGAGTGGGCCGAGATCTGGGCGCAGTCGATCGAGTACGGCTGGTGTCTGGTCGAGCCGCGCGAGGGCTATCGGCCGGCGGCGGGGGCGACGCCCCCCGGCGAGCCGCGAACGGGTGCGATCCGGCTGCCCAGCGGCGTCTTCAGCCCGGAGCAGCTGAACGGGATCTTCCGCGCGTTGCCGGTCGATGTCACCTTCGTCGACGCCGAGGACCGGGTCCGCTTCTTCTCGCCCGGTCCGAAGCGCGTTTTCGCGCGCAGCGCCGCGATCCTCGGGCGCAAGGTGCAGCACTGCCACCCGCCGCAGAGCGTCGGCAGCGTCGAGCGGATCCTGGCCGACTTTCGCGAGGGTCGCCAGGACGTGGCGGAGTTCTGGATCCAGCTACGGGGGCAGTTCGTGCACATCCGCTACTTCGCGGTCCGGAGCGAGGCCGGCGCGTATCTGGGCACGCTGGAGGTGACCCAGGACGCGACCGGCATCCGGGCGTTGCAAGGGGAGCGCCGGCTGCTCCAGTACGAGCCGCAGGGGAGTTGAGTCGCGATGGACCGGGCGGAAAGCACCCGCGCGGGCGTGACGATCAGCCTCGTGGTCCCAGCCCGCGACGAGGCCGAATCGGTGCCGGTTCTGGCCGGCGAGATCGAGACCGTGATGGACGGCCTGGGCCTCGCCTGGGAGTGCCTCTGGATCGATGACGGCAGTCGCGATGGGACGCGACGCGAGCTGGAGCGCCTGCGCTCGCGCCGCGGCGAGCACCACTACCTCGGCTTCGACCGCAGCTACGGTAAATCCGCGGGGTTGTTCGAGGCGTTCCGCCGGGTTCGCGGGAGCGTGATCGTCACCCTCGACGCCGATCTGCAGAACGACCCGCGGGACATCCCGACGCTCCTCGCCCCGGTGCAGCGCGGAGCGGCGGACATGGTCAACGGCTACCGGGCGGTGCGTCACGACAACTTCGTGCGGCGAATCTCCTCCCGGATCGGCAACGGATTCCGCAATTGGGTGCTGCGCGAGAGGGTGCGAGACGTCGGATGTTCGCGCTGCGTGCGTGCCGCGTGCGTGCGTGAGCTGCCCTACTTCCGGGGGATGCACCGCTTCCTGCCGAAGCTGGTCGCGATGCGCGGCGGCACGATCCTGGAAGTCCCGGTCGGCCATCGGCCTCGCCGTTACGGCCGGGCGAAGTACGGGGTTTTCAACCGCATCGGGGTGGGCATGATCGACACGTTGGGTGTCCGCTGGCTGGAGTCGCGCTATCAAAAGCCCAGCATTGCGTGCAGCTCGCTCGAGGAGACCCTGCCGGAGCAGACCGATCGACCCGGCGACGTGTTCGCCACCCGATAGGGGGATCAGCATGCTGGCGAGCATTCCTTTGCATGTTTCGTGGAACTCGGGGACCCTGTGGCTGACGATCGGTTTCGTGGGCCAGATCCTCTTCGGCTCCCGTTTCGTCGTGCAGTGGCTCGCCTCCGAGAAGGCGAAGCAGAGCATCGTGCCGCTCTCCTTCTGGTACCTGAGCCTGGCCGGAGGCATGGTGCTTCTGGCCTACGCGATCTACCAGCGGGACCCGGTCTTCATCGCCGGGCAGGCCGCGGGTTCGGTGATCTACATCCGTAACCTGGTCTTGATCCGGCGGCCACGCGGGGAGACGGAGCCGATCGTGGCGTAACCACGAGCCACGAAACGATGGACGCACACTCGTCGGAGGCGAGTCGTGAGGGGAAGTAGGGGAGCGCTCCTGGGGGCGATCGGACTCTTCGCCGCGCTGTTCGCGGCGGTGATCGCGGCATCGCTGAGCCTAACGGGCGGCCATCTCGGCTACGCCCTGGACGATGGCTACATTCATCTGGCGATGGCGCGGCAGTTCGCCGAGCACGGGGTCTGGGGCGTCACCCGGTACGCCTTCTCGTCCTCGTCTTCGGCACCGCTCTGGACGCTGCTCCTCGGTCTCATCTTCCGTTTGACCGGACCGTTCGAGGCCCTGCCGCTGCTCCTGAACGCGATCGCCGCGGTGGGCGTGATCGTGGTGGCGCGGCGCATCCTGCAGCGGCTCGCGCCCGGCGCTTCGGCGCGAACGGTCTTCCTCGGCTTGGCGGCGGTGGTGCTCTTCACCCCGCTCGTGCCGTTGGTCTTCATGGGCCAGGAACACACGCTGCATCTGCTGCTGACGCTGGTCTTCGCGCACCTCGCCGCACAGCGGCTGATCCCGGAGCGCCGACCGGCCTCGGGAGAAACGCGGGCGTTTTACCTGCTGGCCGCGATCATGCCGATGGTCCGCTACGAGAGCCTCTTCCTGATCCTGGCGACCGCCGGGCTCCTGGCGTGGCGGCGCCGTTCTCGGGAAGCGCTCGTGCTGGTCGCGTCGGGGCTCCTGACCCCGATCGCCTATGGTCTGTTCTGCGTCTCGCAGGGCGGGTTCCTCCTGCCGAACCCGATCCTGATCAAGGCGAACCTTCCGGGCAAGGACCTCGGCGGCACGCTGCGCACGGTCTTGGGCTACACGGCGCTCCACCGGCTCTTCGCCAACGCGCACCTGGTGGTTCCGATCCTCGCGGCGTTGCTGCTGCTGGTGAGGCGCGCCGGCACGGTTGCGGGCGATACTGCGGGCCGCGACGACGGTGCCGCGGCCCGGGCGCCGCGCACGCTTCTGGGTCTCTTCGTGATCGCGACCGCGCTCCACCTGACGCTGGCGGATGTCGGCTGGTTCTACCGCTACGAAGCGTATCTGGTCGGTCTGAGTCTGGTGGCGCTCGTCGCGGCGGCGAGCACCGCCCCCGGACTCTGGGGGACATGGACGCGCGGCGGGGTGCGCGGCTCGATGCGAGCTCTGGCGGCCGTGGCTCTGGGGATCGTATGCCTCGGTGCCCTGGCCGATCGCGGGGTGCGCGCCGTTCTCGAGACGCCGCGCGCCACGGCGAACATTTATGAGCAGCAGTACCAGATCGGGCGGTTCCTGCGCGACGCGTATCCGGGCGCCTCCGTGGCGATGAACGACGTCGGTGCGGTCAACTATCTCGCCGACATCCGGTGTCTCGATCTGGTGGGCCTGGCGAGCGCCGACGTAGCGGCGCACATCCGCGCGGGTACCTACAACCCGCGCGCGCTGGACCAGTTGATGCGCGACCACGCGGTTCGGATCGCGGTCCTCTACGACGAGTGGATCCGCATTCCGTCGCAGTGGCGTCGGGTCGGGAGCTGGACCATTCGGAAGAACGTGGTGGCCGGGGGCACCACGGTCAGCTTCTATGCGCTCGATCCGGCCGAGGCGGCCCCGCTGGCTCAGAAGCTGAAGCGGTTCGCGCCGCAATTGCCGGCGACCGTCGAGCAAAGCGGGTCCTACCTCGTCGAGTGAGACGGCCGGTCACCGGCGCCATCCGGAGGGGGTGTGGATCGGGTTCGGGCTCTGGCAGAGGCCGCGCGGTGCCTGTTGTGTGAGGCCCCGCCGTGCCGCACGGGCTGCCCCGCGCGCGTCGATCCGCGCGTCTTCATCCGGAAGATCCGCGGAGCGAACTTTGCCGGCGCGGCGCGCCACTTGCGCCGCCACAACATCCTGGCCGGGGTCTGCGCCGAGATCTGCGCCAGCGAGAGGCAGTGCGCCGGCGCGTGCCTGAGCGAGAAGCTCTCGCGGCCGATCGACATCGCGGGACTGCAGCGCTTCGTCTGTGCGTGGGAGCGAGAAGCCGGAGAGCTGGCGGTCGAGCGGATCACGCCCTGGCGCGAACGCGTCGCGGTGGTCGGCGCGGGCCCGGCGGGGCTCGCCGGCGCGGTGGAATTGGCGCGGCGCGGGTTCGCGGTGACGGTCTACGATCGCGAGATGCGCGCGGGCGGCCTGCTGCGCACCGCCATCCCCGAGTGGCGGCTCTCGACCACCACGCTGGATCACGACGTCTCGTTGATCGCGGCGATCGGCGTCGACTTCCGCCTCGGCGCCGACGTCGCGGCCCCCGATGCGCTCCTCGCCGACGGCTTCGCGGCGGTCTTCATCGCCGCGGGCACCCCGCGCCCCGTGGCGCTGGACCTGCCGGGAGAGGAGCATCCCCGCGTGCATGCGGCCCTGGATCTGCTGCGGGCGGCAAAGGCGCGGCCGGAGGTCCAACTCGGCCCCGGGGTCGTCGTGGTCGGCGGTGGGGACGTTGCGATCGACGCCGCGCGGACCGCATGGCGCGCCGGCGCGCAGGTGACGCTGCTCTACCGGCGCTCGCGCTCCGAGATGCCGGCGAGCACGCGGGAGGTGGACGCGGCGGCACGCGAGGGGGTCGAGTTCCTCTTCCACGTAGTGCCGGTCGCGATCGAGGGCGCGGCGGAACCCTCGACGCTGGCCGGCGTGCGCCTGCAGCGTGTGCGTTGGTCGGGGTCGGGCCGCGCGACCCGCGAGTTCTCCCCGATAGGCGAGTCGTTCCGCTTCCCGTGCGACGATCTGGTCGTCGCCGTCGGCTTGCGGCCGGGCGAGACGGAGACGGTCGCCACCCCGGGGGTCTTCGTCGGGGGCGATGCCGCCACCGGCCCGAGCAGCGCGGTCGAGGCGATCGCCAACGGTCAGGCGACGGCGCTGGCGATCGAGGCGTACCTGGAAGAGCGCGGGGGCATCCCCGGGATCGCGGTTCGCGAGGCTGCCGGTCCCCGCGATCTCTACCGTGCGCCGCAGGCCGACCTGGCGGTCACTTTCTGCGGCGTGCGCTTCGCGAACCCGTTCGTGCTCGCCGCGGCCCCGCCGACCGACGATCTCGACATGCTCCGCGACAATCTGCGCGCCGGATGGGCGGGCGCGGTGCTGAAGACGACCTCGGTCGAGGGGACCCCGGTGCCGCTCGCCTACCCGATG
>Ga0315286_10002411_pt1 | contig 17441 bp, 17 predicted proteins | sample YL17G10_0_MG_FD_205038 | JGI IMG/M metagenome (GOLD analysis project Ga0315286, IMG submission 205038) | Sediment microbial communities from Yellowstone Lake, YNP, Wyoming, USA - YL17G10_0 | ecosystem: Environmental > Aquatic > Freshwater > Lake > Sediment | place: USA: Wyoming | collected...
GCCGAAGAAGAGGAACAAGTCCATCTGGTTTCCCCAATCGGCGATACCATCTGCGGTCATTGCAAGCGCGTCGCCCGTGTAAATCAGGTCTTCGCCTACGCACATGAATCCGTGTGCCCAGCTTCCGTCGTATTTTTGCACGCCTTGCACGAAACTAAGAGTCATGCCGAGCAGCGAGAGGACGCCGGCCGCGCGGTCGAACTTTATTCCTGCTTCAGTGGAGTCGAACAAGAGCCTTTCGTCGGAGTAAAGCTGGTCCCTTGTTCCGATTAAGACGTGACCGTTTTTCCCTCGCTTGACCAACTGGCCTGCGAACGTGTTGAGTATAGGATAATCGTAGTTCAGTTTGATGAGCGTCAACTGCATTCGCTCGCAGTCGACGAAGTTGTTGAGAACGCTTAGCCGCGCCTGGTTTGCTTCCTCGGCGGTCATGTTCGGAAACAACGCTTGCCTGGCTTGTTCTCCATCCATAGAGCGCAGTAGAGTCAGCATTTCAGGACACGTGAGCATGAGGTAATCCGGTCGGGGGCTCATTGCGTAAATTTCTTCAGGCGTGACCGGTTCGACTGACTGGCACGCACCGCCAATGCATTGTTCCGTCCAGTCGCAGACGTTTAAGGGCGCGCCGCAGTTGTTCGAGTCGTTCAAGTAGTTGGTTGACTCGGTGAAAGCAAAGGAAGCTTGGCAGGTTCTCGGAGCTGCGCACGGTGAAATCGAAACCGCGAACTCATAGCTTCCGTTAGTCCACGTAGTTGTTTCCGAAGCAACGTCGTTCCAGTTGAGGGTTGCTCCGGCGTTTAACGCAACCGTGGTCTGCTGCGAGTACATTACCTGCGTTCCCCGCCTTACTGTCGCGTTTACCGTAACATTTCCTGCAACGGTTCCGTTGTTAAGCACCATTGAGTGCAGGGGAACTGGTTCTCCAGTTGAAAAAGTTGTCTTCGGAAGTGAAATACTCGTTATAGTAAACTCTGGAAGAGGGGTAGGCGCGGCGCCTATCGTGAACGTCTTGGTTTGTTCGCATGACGTCGAACACGGGCTGACGCGCAGTTTATAGGAGTAAGTTCCTGGCGCAAGCGCGGAAGTGTTGTAGGTTGTCGCGGGACTGCCGGTTGCGCCGATTGCGATAGTGGTCGGGGAAACGTAGTAAATCGAGTAAACGGTTCCGCTTGAGTTCGTTATTGAGAACGTGTAGTTGGGGTAGCCCGGGGCGGTTCCGGTGTTTGTCACGGTTCCTTTCAGCCACGCCCGCTCGCCTTGAGTGAACGCAGTTTTTTCGGTTGTTCCGTCTGTTGCAGTCAGCCAGTTGCGGTTTACCGTGAACGACGGCGCCGGCGCTTGAAGTTCAAATGATTTAGTTACCGTGCAAGTGCTAGAGCACGGGCTGATTGTTGCTTCATAAGAGTAGGTTCCTGTTGTCCAGGAAGTTGAAGTGTTGCAGGATTTCGTTGAAGAGGAACTGCTTCCCGCGGAAGGCGTTACCAACTGGCTTTGCGTGCACGCCGACATAATGCTGGTTCCTTTCTTTATTTTGAAGGTTATCGTCGTGCCGCTGCCAGAGCCCGTGCCTGTGTTGAGGACTTTGGCTTTCATGTAAATCGTTTGGCCTTGCGCGAAAACCGTTTTGGCGTTGTTCGAACCGTCTTCCGTCCTGGTTGCAGTGCTGTCGAGCGAAAAGGCGGGCGAAGCCGCGGTTATGTCGAAGTACGTTGTTAGCTGGCAGGTGCTGCCGGTATAACAGGGGTTTACTGTCGCGCGGTATTCGTACCTCCCGGCTGTCCACGTTGAAGGCAGCGTGTACGCATAGTATTTGCTGAGGCAGGCGCTGGGGCCGAGTGTTGCGGACGGCACGCCACTTGATGGAACGGACCACTTGGGGCTGCCGTCTTTGTAGATGTAGTAGTAATAGTTGGCGGTTCCGCTGGTGCCGCTTGCGGCGTTGCACACCGTCGAATACATTCTGATGGAAGCGCCTTGGGCAAAGCTTGAAACCGAGCTGCCTCCCGAAGAGCCGGTCATCCACAGCGTGTTTACGTTGAACGCGGTTGCGGCCTGCGCGCTTGCGGACGCAAACAACACGAGAACGAAGAAGACGGCCGCTATTTTTGCTAGCTGCGCGGTTTTCACTTTAAACCCACCTCCTACTAAGTAATCCGAAAACTTTCTGCCCCGCAACTAATCCCTTGATTTGCCGTATTTAAAGATTTGCTTTTTTGTATGAATTTAAACAAAGCGCGAGTAGTGGTTGGCATGAAGAAAATAATTTGTTTTGTGGTAATTGCGTTGGCGTTTTTTGCAGCTGGTTGCGTGCAGCAACCCGTCGCAACTCCGACGCCGTCTCCGGTTGTTTCGGCGACGCCCGCGCCGTCTTCTGTTCCTTCCGTTACCGCCACGCCCGTGCCTTCAGTTGCCGCAGCGCGGTTTCTGAAGGGAGTGAGCCTTTCTCCGAAGAGTTTTTCCGAAACCGATTTCACCGACTTTTTCCAGAAAGCAAAACAAGCGGGAAGCGTAGTCAGCTGGGCGGGCGACTGGAACGAGCTGGCAGGCGAGGGCGCGCCGAAAGTAGTTACCGAACTCGCGTCAACCTACTCTTACACTCCTTTGATTGAAGCCCAGTTTTTCACGCAGTCGACGGGCGCGTTGCTGAGGCCGTTGGACGACGCGACGAAAGAAAGTTACTTGAATTCGGCGGTTGCGTTCGCCGAAAAATACAAGCCTGCTTACCTGGCGTTCGGAATCGAGGTCAACGTATTGTACGAAAAGTCGCCTGCGGATTTCGACGCCTTCGCTTCGTTCTTCAGCGAAGTGTACGACGCGGTCAAAGCGGTTTCTCCGAACACGAAAGTATTCACGGTATTCCAGCTGGAGAAAATGAAGGGCTTGAACGGCGGCTTGTTCGGAGGCGTTAACAACGCCAGCGCGGCGGAATGGCAGTTGCTGCAGCGTTTTCCCAAATCGGATTTGATTGTGTTCACGACGTACCCTGACTTGATTTACAAAGCGCCGTCGGAGATTCCAACGGACTATTATTCGGAAATAAGTTCGCGTGTTTCAAAGCCGGTGGCGTTCACGGAAGTCGGGTGGCACAGCGCCGCCAGTCCGGTTGGCTGGGAGAGCAGCGAAGCGGAGCAGGCGGAGTTCGTTACTAGGTTCTTCGAGTTGACGAAAGACTTGGACAAGAAACTAGTTGTCTGGAGCTTCGTGTACGACCCGGCGTCAGTGGAGCCGTTCAACAGCATGGGATTGAGAAAAAGCGACGGAACGCCGAGGCCGGCGTGGGACGCTTGGGTAGCTGGCTAGCCTTTTAGCCACGGCAGAAAGTTCACTAACAGTATTGCTAGGAAGATTATTCCTATTGCTTTTGCCGCGAGGTCGGCAGCCCATTGTCTTTTGGGCCCGAATGCCTTCCGCAGTTCTTCCTTGATTATCAGGTGCCCGTCGGTTATGAAGAGGGGCATCATGTTGAACAACGCGATCATGAAGTTCAGCAACGCAGTGAGGTTGGCTATGGAGAACAACAGCGCGAGGAGGCCTTGCAGGAACTCTTGGCCTTTCTTGGCCGCGTTGCTCACGGTTACTCCGAGCTTGCCTTTTTCCTTTAGGATGACGAAGTAAGTGTTGCCGTCCAGCGTCTGGATTACCGCGGTATTGCCTGCGCCGAGTTTCTGCAACTCGTTTCCCAAGTCCATGGTGTTCATTACGGGCTGTCCGTTGAGCGCGACTATCGTCGAGTTTGCGACTAGAATTCCCGCGGCCGAAGAATTGTCCACTACGGAGTGGACGAACACGCCTCCGCTTGCGCCCGCGTAAGCGAACGCCAGCGGAATTGAAATTAGTGCGAAGACGAATGCGACGAGGAAGTTGGCCGTGCTTCCGGCTACGAGCACTTTCCTTTTCTTGTCGATCGGCGCTTTGTTGAATTCTTTTTCGTCCTGTTCCACGAACGCGCCGACTGGAATGAATCCGAACAAAATTACTCCCGACGATTTTACGCGGAGTTTTTCGATGAAGAAAAGAATTCCGTGCGCGAGTTCGTGCGCGACCATCAGAATTAGTATTGAAACAATGGCTTCAATCGGGAGAGTGACGCCGGGAATGGCCGGCATTGCGCCCGGCGCGGCTTGCGCGAAGTTAGTCGTTATGGAAAAGGCGTTCAAGCCTACTATCAGGAAGAAGGTGGTGGCGAGGCCGAACAACACGCTTATTGCGTAAAACAAAATAGTCCAGTCGGCGTAGCCGACTGCAGTCATTTGGAAGGCCCACGCGAAAAACAGCAGCAGCGCCGCGTGCGCGGCGAGTTTCTTGGGGTGTTTTTTGTACAAGTGCCAGCCGTAAAGCACTCCGAAGAAAAGAGTCAAGCCGAGTTCGGAGGCTGCAATGCACTGCCGCCTGTATTTCTGGGCAAGTGTCTTCATGGCGTTGAATCCGTTTCGGCCCCTCAGCACTACCACGCCGTAGCCGCCGATGAATCCTCCTGCGCGCTCGACTGCTTTTCCGCAGAGGATCAGAGAGGCTATGCAGCCGATTACTTTGAAGTAAATGTTGAAGTCGGAGAAGGCTATTGCGAAAAAGATTAGTGCGCAGGCTGCTGCGGCAGTCCAGTAAGCGAACGGGTGTTTGGCGCGCTTGGGCAATTGTTTCAAGAGCGCATCAGCCTTTCTTTACCTTGATTTCAACCATGTCGGCGAGTGTTATGCCTCGTCCCTTGCCCCTCATTTCAATCAGTTTTTTGGCAAGGTCTTCGGGCGTTTGTTCCGGCGCGACTGCTTCGGCTGAAGCGAGTAACTTGATTTTCAGGAAGGCCTCGAGTTTTCTGCAGTCCTTTTCGGGGGGCCGGAGTTTTTGTTCCTCCATGTGCTGGATTTCCTGCGCCCTTATGCCGAGTTGTTGCCCGAGTTGTTCGAGCGACAGGCCCTTGGCTTCGCGGGCTTTCCTGATTACGGCTGCGTAGTCTTCGACTAACTCCAGTTCGGGCGCTGCTTTCTTTGGCGCTGGCGCCGCAAAGGCGCGTCCCTTTGGAGCAGGCGCGGGCTTGCGGGCAATCATTCTGCCGTGGCCGGCGCAGCGGATGCAGACCATCATGCGCGCGCCTTCGACGAGGGCTTCTCCTACGGCGGGTCTTCCGCAGATGTCACACTCGGTTTCGCCCATGGTAATATTACCAGAAACAGCTTTAATCCAACGATTTTAAACCACGGTGTAATAAAAATCCTTTCGTGAAAACATGGGCGTAGCCATTCACCCGATTCTTGAAAAGCACGAGCGGTCGCTCCAGGAGCTGGCAGGCAAGACGCTTGCAGTCGACGCGTTCAACACGCTATACCAATTCATTACGATCATTCGCCAGCCGGACGGAACGCCGTTAATGGACTCGAAGGGAAGAATCACGTCCCACTTGAGCGGCTTGCTCTACCGCACCTGCAACCTCTTGGAAAAAGGCATTCGGCCCGTGTTCGTTTTCGACGGAGAACCCAGTCCCCTGAAGCACCGCACGATTGCAGAACGCAGCCAGGCCAAGCACGAAGCCGAAGAGCAAATGAAGAAAGCTAGGGAGGCAGGCGAGGAGGAAGAGGCGGCAATGCTTTCCCAACGCACTGCGCGCCTGACTTCCGAAAACATTGCCGACTCCAAGCATCTATTGGAGTTGATGGGCTTGCCTTGGGTGCAGGCTCCTTCCGAAGGCGAAGCCCAGTGTTCTGTAATGGCGGCCGACGGAGTGGTTTACGCCGCGGCTTCCCAGGACTTTGACTCGCTGTTGTTCGGCGCGCCGATTCTCGTACGAAACCTGACTATCGCGGGAAGGAGGAAAATGCCGCGGAGAAACGCTTACGTCGACGTCGTTCCCGAAGAGTACTTGCTGCAGGAAAACCTCGACCGGCTTGGAATCACGCGCGAGAAGCTGGTTTGGATTGGATTGCTTTGCGGAACGGATTTCAACGAAGGCATTCATGGCATCGGACCCAAGAAGTCTTTGAAGTTGGTGCAGGAACACGATTCCTTCGAGTCAATTCTTTATACTACTGGCTTGGAAATGGAGTGGAAACCCGTTGCGAAACTGTTTCTCGAACCGCCGAGCGTGAAAGTAACCAAGGCCGACCTTCAATTCAGGGAACCCGAACGAGCGGCGTTGATTCAATTCATGTGCGACGAACACGATTTTTCCAAGGAGAGAGTGGAGTCGGCGTTGGCCAAGGCGTTCAAGGAACCGCAGTCTTCCGAACAATCGCAGCTCAAGAAATGGTTCTGAGTTTTCACTCTACTTTTATTTCCCGTTTTTTCTCTACAGCTGGGGCGAGTTTTTGCAGGGTTACTTCGAGGACTCCGTTTTTGTAAGTGGCTTTCGCGGAGTCGGGCTTGACTTTCGCGGGCAAAGGAATTTCTTTCGAGTACTTGCGTCCCTTGGCGTCGACTTTCACGGAGAGTGTTTCGCCTTTTGCTTCCAGTTTGATGTCTTGCTTGTCGACGCCGGGGAGTTCGACGATTACGCTGACTTCGCGGTCTTTGTCGATTACGTCGACCAAGGGCTCGCGTTCCTCGAGTTTTTCGCCTTTCCCGCGTGGCACGTTGCCGAACTCGTTGACAACCGGCTTTCCGTCGGGGCCCACGCGCATTGAAAAGCCGTATACGAACGGACTGTTTTGCTCGAACCGCCCGCTTTTCTGGGCTTCGCGCATCATGCGCTCCATTTCTTCTCCTATTCTGCGGAAGTCTTCGTCGAAATCAAGGAAGAATCCGCCGAAGGGACTCCTGCGTTTTTTAGAAGGAAACACTGCAAACCACCTCGTAACCTGAATTACTTTGTTCGAGTTATTATTTCTTGCGCGCCATGTACAGGTCGGCTTCAATCATTTTCGCGTCTTTGTAGAAGTGGTGGACGAAGTAGAGGTTTCCTGCGTTGTCGAGCGTCGGTTCTCCCGCGAAGGACGAGACGATCAACTCGGGTTCGGCCCACGTCTCATTTACTTTCTTTGAGCGGAATAGCGCGGGGCTTCCGTTGTACGTCCGCAGGAACCATAACTCGTTTCCGTCTTGGGAAACGAAGGGCCAGCCTTCGTTTTCGGCGGTGTTTACTGCCTCGACGTTTTGTGGTTCGGCCCACTCGCCGTTGACTTTGCGCGACACCCAGACGTCGAGCTGTCCTTTGCCTCCCGGTCGCGCCGAGTGGAAGTAGACTTCGTTTCCGTCTGCGTTGAAGTGCAGTTCTCCGACTTCGTACTCGGGCTTGAAGTCGGCGTTCGTCCAGTTAGTCCACTCGCCGTTCTTGTACTCGGCGGTGAACCAGTGGATTCCCGCGTATCCTTCGCGGGCTGAGCAGAACCACATGGTGTTTCCTTGCACGAACTCGCAGCCGTCGAGCGAGAGTTTGTCCGCGTCCTGTAATACTACCCTGCGGGGTTCGGTCCAAGCAGTTCCGTGTTTTGTTGAAACCCATGTTCCGGTCACTCCGTCGAGCAATTGTTTTTCAACGGGAACGCGGACGTCGGGAGTGAAGAAGAAGTAAAGCGTGTTTCCGTCCGGGGTTATGAAGGGAGAGTCTTCGGCGCCGGCCGTGTTTACCGGCGCTCCAACTGGTTCGGGTTGGTTCCATTCGCTTGAGTGAAGCACGGGAGGGTAAGAATCTGTTTCGGGCGTCATTTTCACTGCATCTGACGGTATTGTTTCTGCGCGTGTTTTCAGTGGAATGGGCGTGGCTGTTGCCGCGGGCGGTTGAACTGTTGGGGTGGCTGTAATTAGCGGCTGGGGAGTTGCCGTCGGCGCTTGCGTGCTTTGCGTGCAGCCTGCGAGAACCGTTGCGGCGGCGAGTACTGCAAGCAGGAAAATTGTTTTAGTCATTTGTTTCATCTCCCTGAAAGGTTTTTCCACGCGGCGTAACCGAGTTTTTCGGTTCCGTCCATTTTAATCAGGCCTGTTGAATCGTTTTCGTCCAAGTCGTGCAGCCACGGCCACCCGAACAACTCGAGGTTTATTCCGCGGTCGCGCGTCAGGCGGCCGGTTGCTTGTGCAATGAAGTCGGCTTGCGCTTGTTCGCCGCCGAAGGCCTGCATTGAAGGCCAGGCGATTTCGCTGAAGCCAAACGGTTTTCCCGGCATGTACTCTGCTGCGTTTGAGTAATAATCGTCGGGAATCATTGAGGGACTGGTTCTTCCGAGTGAGTGGGGGTAGCTCGTGAAAACAAGCAAGTCCATTTTCGACGCGTTGAACAAGGTCAGGACTTGCAGGTCGGCTTCGCGGTTTTCGTCGACGATTTCGCGTGCGAAGACGCAGAATACCTTCGTTTCCGGCGAAACTGTTTTGACTGCGTCGTAAGTTTCTTCGTAGAGGCTCACGAACTGTTTGAATCCGTTTGGTCCTTCGGCGCCGTATTTTTCGTACCAGCGGTTGACTTCATTGCCGAGAGAAAGGTAACGCGGACGCGCGGCTCTGACGACGTCGAGTGCCGCCTGCTTGTACGCCGCTCTCCATGTCGGGTCGCTTAAGGTCGCGCTTTCCATTCCCGGCGGTTTTGCGAGAGTCATTCCCGCGCCCATGAATGATAGGTGGATTAGCGGAAACATTTGTTTGCCGCGAGTGCTTTGCTCGACGAAAGTCTGTCCCCAGCTTCCGCTCAGGTCGCTTGCAAGGTTGTAGAACGGCGTGGGCCGTCCCCAGACTGGAACGAATTCCGAGTACCGCGCGGTTTGGGCGTACGCGTCGTCAAACGATTGTCCTTGCGCGGGAATTGGTAGGACGCCGATGAAAAACCCTCTTGCCGGAAGCTGTGGAGAATCAGCGGGAACAACGTTTTCCGGTTCCGGCGTTGGCGTGGCCGCGGGAGTTGCGACAATTGTGGGGTTCGCCGTGGCCGCGGCAGTTGGCGTCGCAGTTTGCGTGCCTTGTTGTACGCATCCGCTCAGAATTATTACGAGAAGTATTGTTGCCGCGAGTGTTTTGAGCATCGGACTTACTTTGCGTGGGCGTTTTAATTAGTGTTTTCCCGCGGGGGATTCATGCTCTGCAGAACAGCAGGGAGTCGAACCTTCTGAAGGGGCGGGTTCAGCGCCCGCATGAATTTTTCCGCCGGCAGTGCCGTCGGACGAAACGCCTTTTTTGCGCAACGAGGCGTTTCAAACTCCACTTTCCGGAGAGATTCTTTTTTCAAGCCTCCCCCCGCCGAACGGCACGACAGCGCATTAACGGGCTAAGCCGAAGCGAGTCGAAAAGCCGTTCTGCTGGAAAAGGCAAGAAGATTGTTTTTGCTGCATCTGCATTTGCACTCTCCCGCGGGAAAGCGCATTGCGTCTAACCCGAGCGTAAAATAAAAACCTATCGCGTGAACCGCCCGCGAGCGGATTAAATAACTTTTTCTTCCCAAAGTTCGTGCGTGGTCGAATGGAAGAAAAGGCTGTGATTCGGCGGGTTCTCGAAGAGGGCTTGAACAGAGTCAGGCTAGTTACTTTCCACAAGCACGGCGAAGAGGCGCGGGAGGCGGCGCGGGGCGCAATGCGGTCCGCCGCAATGAAGCTGGCCGGACAGCACTACCGCTTCGGGGACGAACTACCGCACTTGGCTCGTTTCGTCGGCCATTCGCTGCCTTATCCTTATTCGATGAAAGTAGGGGAGGGGATAACGGAACAGTTTACGAAAAACTTTTACCGCGCGGCGGGAGTAGTGGAGTTGGTTGCGGGGGATTTCATGCTCAGGCGCGCTCTCGGCGTCAACTCAAAGGCCGCCGTCGAAAGAACCGCGCCAATGAGGCGCGCCGCGATGCGTTTCGTCGACGAGTTTTACGCCCGCGGCGGGTTGTCGGAAAAGGCGGTGAAGGACTTGGAGGCCGCCGTTGGGGCAAAGAGGCTCGAGAAGCTGCAGGAACGGGTTCCGGAGGCGGAGCACGAGATGGAAGAGGTTTTGAAAAAGTTTTTGGAGGTCGCGCCGAAGAAGGAGAAGAAAGCTTTTTTGGAAGCGAAGGAGTTGAGGAAACGGGCTTTTTTGGAGGGCACGCCGGAAGAAGAGTTGAAAAAAGCGCCGCGTCCGTTGAGCAAGAGGGAGCAGGTCATGCGCATGCGGCTCGTCGAACGCCTTCGCAACGCGACGCCTTACGTTTCGCTTCCATTCATGCTGTTGGCGCTCGAGCGGCGTTAAACGCATGCTTTTAAATTAAGTTCCGTGATATCTTTTACTCTCATACTCAGGTGATTTTGGAAATGAAGAAAGCATTGAGCGTTACTCAGGAACAAATTCTTTACGCAGTGAGCTTGGGCACGGTTAAGCTGCAGGACATTGCGCGCACGCTTGACTTGACCAAGGAGCAGGTGGAGCGCGACATCAGTTCGCTCATCGAACACGGTTACGTGCTTGCAACGGGAATGCTCGGAAAAACGTACAACCTCACCGCGGAAGGACTGAATGCGCTGGGAACGCCGAAAGTCGAGTTGGACGTAATCCGCGAGTCGACCGTGATTCGAAGCGGGGAGTACAGCAAGATTACTATTACTGCTACGAACGTAGGCAACGCGCCTGCCGCAAGCGGCGTCATCCGCATTATTTCGCCGAAGGTCTTGCACATTACCCGGTTCGGGTGCGAGTACACCGAGGACCCGGAGCACAACGTTCTTGAATTCTATCTCTCGCAACTCAATCCCACCGAGGCGCAGACCGTCATTTTCGACTTGTACGCAACGCTTCCGAGCGGAATCATGTCATCCAAATACAAGTTGACGGTCCAGTGCTACATCGGCGACACCGTTACTTACAAGAGCGAAATCGCGTTGAACGTGGAAAGCGCGTCCATGCGCGAGGAACTTGAGTGAGCTTGCAATGGCGGCCGAGCTAGAGCACACGGAGCTTCTTCTCTACCGCAAGCTCAACGAAATCCAGAAGTCGACTTCCGACATCAGCGACATCCTCGAAAGGGTGTTGCACCAAGTAACCACTTCGCTGAACGCCGAGCAGGGCTTTATTTTCCTGTACGACAAGCAGTCGGACTCGCTTGAAATGATTGCCGTAACCGACCGCTTGCGCAGCTTGTACGCGTCTTCTTCGTACGAGCAGTTGAAGAAGCACGCGAAAAACGCGTTGAAGAAGCGCGAGGCGTTGTGCCACTCCGGAAAAATCACTCCTTACGTGCACTCGCTCGTAGTCGTTCCAATCTATACTTTCGCGGAAGACGTTCCGCTGGCGGTGTTCGGGGCGGTGAACAAGAAGGACGCCGACGAATTCGGGTCTGACGACGAAAAACTCTTGTCCGCAATCGCGAGCCAAGTCCAGCAGTCGCTTCAGTACTCTTACTTGTTCGGCGAAATAGAGCGCAGGAACAAAGAGCTCCGCTTGGTGTATAAAATAAATCAATTGATTGAAGCCGAGCCGGATTTCACTGAACTGCTGCACCGCGTCATAGACGAGTTCGTCGCGACTCTCGACGCGGAAATGGGAGTCATTTTCCTGAAGAAGGAAAAGCAGTTCGAAATGGCTGCTGCAAACGACTTTGCGCGCTCGCGCTTCGAGCGAGTTCGCTACGCGTTGCCGAGGGAACTGGCGCTGGACTCTGTTGCCAAGGAAACCAAGGTCTCGGTTTACCTGGATTTGGACAAGAATCCCAAGAACTTCGACGCAAGCGAAATAAGGCGCGCTGAAACGCGGTCTGCGTTGTGCGCCCCCATTTACTCCGCGGAAGGCACGATAGTGGGCGCGTTCGTGGTCATGAACAAGAAGAAGCACCCGAACTTCAGCGCCGAGGACGCGAAATTGTTTACCGCAATAGTCAGCCAGGCTGACAACGCAATCTTCCAGGAAAGGGAGAAAAACAAGTTGCGCGACGTGTTCAAGAAATACGTTTCCGAGAAAGTCGTCGACGAAATCCTGAAAGACCCCGAGTCGGCCGGCCTCGGCGGAAAAAGGCAGAACGTCACGGTGATGTTCGGCGACTTGCGCGGCTTTACTCCAATGGCCGAGAAAATGGATCCAAAGGAGTTAGTCAAGTTCTTGAACGAGTACTTTACTGCAATGACTGAAATCATTTTCAAGAACGGCGGCTCCATCGACAAGTACATTGGAGACGCGATAATGGCCCTGTTCGGGGCGCCGATTCGCCACAAGGACGACACGCTTCACTGCGTGCAGGCGGCGCTGGAAATGCAGCGCGAACTCGAACGCCTGAACAGAAAGTGGGCGCGCGCGGGATTGAACGTCCAGTTCAAGCTCGGAATCGGCATTAACACGGGCGAAATGGTCGTCGGAAACCTGGGAAGCCCGCAGTACATGAACTACACGGTAATCGGCGACAACGTCAACCTTGCTGCGAGACTCGAGTCCAACGCCAAGCCCGGCCAAGTGCTGGTAAGCAAGGCAGTGCACGACGTAGTCGAGTCGCGCGTGGTCGACGTCAAGCTTCCTCCGTTGCTGGTCAAGGGAAAAACCGAGCCCGTAAGCGTCTACGAAGTCAAGGCCGTACGCTGATGAACCGGGTCATTCTTTCGTTTCTTGTTTTTGCTTTCGTTCTAGCCGCGGGCTGCGTCCAACAAGCACAGCCGACTCCAACTCCGGCGCCGACTGCGACTCCCGTTCCAACTGTCTTCCAACCGTCTGCTCAAGCCACTGCCTCCGTCCAAGAGGCCATGACCGTACCGCACGAAGGACAATGGGGAATTTACTCGCTGGACCTCGCGTCGCAGCGAGTTGAATTGGTTTACGGTTCCGACCAAATTTATTCCTCCGCCATCAGATTGAACCCCGCGGGCGACGAACTTGTTTTCGCCAAAAAAACAGGGGCTGCCGACGAAAGCACGGAAATCTTTGTTGTCGGCGTTGACGGCGCTGGCTTGCGGAGGGTTACGAACAATTCTTTCTGGGACTTGTACCCCGCGTGGTCTCCCGACGGCACGCGCATCGCTTTTCTATCCAAGCGAGAAAAGGACTTGGACTTGTACGTGGTTGACGCAAGCGGCGGCAACGAACGCAAGCTCTACGATTCCGGCGACAACGACGCGGACGTTGACTGGGCGGGCAACAAACTCGTTTTCACAACGGGATTCAAAGTATGGACCGTGAATGAAGACGGAACCGAAGCTTTTCAGGTGACTAATCCTGCTAACGCGGGGCAGTGGGGTTCCGCAAACCTTCCGATAGGCGACTACGACCCGCGCTTTAGTTCGGATGGGGCGAGAATTGTTTTCGAACGCCTCGAAGACCCGAACACTACGCACGGCGGCTACAATCTTTTTACGATAAACTCGGATGGAACGGGCGAAAGGCGTTTGACTGACGACAATTATTCGCAGGGTTTGGCGAGCTGGTCGCGTGACGGAACGAAAATCGTTTATGTAGTAGCTGCAATAGGCGAGGAAGGAAAATACGACTTGTATGTAATGAATGCCGACGGGTCGGACAGCCGCGACGTCACTCCCTCTTACTTTCCGCCGGATTTCTTGTGCCACGCCCCTGTTTTCTCCGAGGACGGTTCGAAAATATTTTTTGTAGGCCAGTGGTGGCAGTGACGGCGTTCGTATTTTAAATCAAGTTCTTTCTATTTACTTTCATGCCTAAAACAAGTCCTTGGCGCAAGGCGTGGGCTTACAGAACGTCTGCGCAAGCTCTTTTCGAGCACGAGGCCCCCACTCTTGCGCGGAAACTGTATTTCGAGCAAGGGCTTTCCCACCGTTTGCTTACGCCGGAAGAGGAAAGAAAGCTCGGGCGCAAGGCCTTGAAGGGAGACAAGGAAGCGCAGCACGAGCTGGTCGTGCACAACTTGAAGCTGGTTGTTCCGATTGCGCGCCATTACGTTTACACCGGCGTTCCTCCGCTTGACTTGCTTCAAGAGGGAAACATCGGGTTGATGGAAGCCGCCAAGAGGTTCGACCCCCGCAAGGGATTCCGTTTCAGCACCTACGCGACGTGGTGGGTTCGCCACCACATTAGCCGGGCGGTGGTCGACCGGCTGCGGCGGGAGGTGCGCATTCCCCTTCACACGGAGCAGGCGCTGAACGAGCTTCACGACGCGAGGGAATACTTGCTGAAAAAGGGAGTCGAGCCGACTGTGCCGGCGCTTGCGGAGAGAATGGAGAAGGAGCCCGATAAAGTCCGTCAACTGATTTCTTTCGAAACAAGGTTCGAGTCGTTGAGCGGCTCGGCGTACGGCGAAGACTACGAAAGCGGCTACGCAGGCAAGAAAGTCGAAGACATGCTTCCCTCCCGCGAGGCGAGTCCCGAGGAAGAGCTTCTGGCGGAGAGAACCAAGTGGCGCGTACGGAGACTGATTCCAATGCTTCCGCGAGACCATGAGGCAGTCATTCGCGCGCGTTACCTTATTCCGTATCGCCGCAGTGTTGAAGGCACGCTGGAGCACGCAGTCAACCTGTTGATTCACGAAAACGAGACCGGCAAGCCGACGCACCGCGAAATAGGCGAGCGAATTGGCCCGTTTCTTTCGGGAGGCCGGCAGCTGGTGCGCGAGCGAATTCGTCAAATAGAGGAAGAAGCGCTTGAAAAAATGCGCAAGAAAGCCGCTTGAACCACCTAATAGGCAGGTTTTACCCAAAATGCAGGCCCAGAATACTCCCAAACTCAAAATAACCAGGATACTGGAAGGCAGCTTGGCCAAACCCCCGCTTACTACTTCGCTGAAAGCGGGGTGTGTCGTGCTTTCTCCCGGCCAAACAGTGTCCGCGCACTTTACTGGCGACGGGGACGAGGCGCTGATCGTCCTCGAGGGAACTGCAACGGTTTTCCTCGGCGAAAGCCCCAACGAGGTGCCGGCTGGCTCGGCTGCGTTCATACCGCCGCGAACCGAGCACCGGGTTGCGAATAACGGCCAAGCGCAACTGAAGTACGTCTACGTCGCGGCGTTGAAGTAGGCAGGTCTGCCGTCGGACAGGGGCGCGGAAACGCCTCTGAAAGCATTTTACTAACTAAATAGTAGTTTCATTTAATCTTGTTAGTAAACTATATATGCTTGTTTATCTTGGTTAACTTGTAAACTTCGTTTATGAAAAAGAGGTGTTTTTGAAATGGCGAAATTAGTTCGAGTAAGCGACGAAACGTACCAAAAACTTCACGAGATCTCTGCGCATTTGCAGCTGCAGAACAAGAAGAAAACTTCCTTGAACGAAGCAATGGTTTACCTCTTCGGATTGCGCGACAAAGTGGTTTCCCAAGCGCTTACTAGGCCTGTTCCGGAAGCACCAAAACCGAAGGGTCATAGCCCGATGAAACAGTTCTCGTTACACCACCAAAAATTCATGTAGAATTTACTTAATAAACATGTTTAATACAGTATATTGCGTATGCTGTGTATATTAAGTATTCATAATTTATGTTGGTTTTGAAGTAAGTAAATCGGTTCGTATTGATATGAACTAGTTAGGTGTGAGTGGATTTAAGGAAAAAAAAAGCGTTTTTACTCTCTGGGGGCGTTTGGTTTGAAGAAATGCGTGAGGTCTTTTGTATTCGCTGTTTTGATTCTCGCCGTACTGGCGGGAGTTGTTTTGATCGCGTTTCCCTCGCCGCAGAAGTGCGAGTTGCTTAATTGTCACGGCACCGACTTCCAGTGCGGATCCAATCCCCCTGAGGCGTGTACTATGATGTATGCGCTGGGCGACGGCTGCAGGAAGTACGCGTCGTGCGAAGTAGTCGCCGGAAACTGCCGGTTGGCCGAAAATCCTTTGCTTACTGAATGCATTTCATGCACTAATTCCTGCAATTTGATGCACCAAAACGATCCAATGACTGCCTTCGACTGCGAAGCAGTGTGCCTCAATAAATAAATCAGTTCATATCAGTATGAAAGTGGTTTGAAATGCCTGTCCTGCCTACGATGAAGAGACGCGAATTGCTTGCGCGTGGAGGCGAAGCCAGAATATGGCTTGGCCCGCGGAATTACGTCGTGAAAGAACTGCAAGCGTCTAATTCTGCGAGTGCGCGCTACAGGTACTGGGCGCACCGCATTGCCTTTGAATTGTTTCCGGAAAACATTTTACGCTACAACGCGGCAAGCGACCGGGAAGGAAAAGCGGTTCTCGTCAGCAAAAGAATCCCTGTGGACGAGGATCACCTGCACTTGATGCGCAAGTACACTGACTCCCTTGAATGGCGTCCACACACTCCCAACTGCTCCATTTGCCTCCGTGCGGCTGGGCCCAGGCAAAAAGAATTGCTGAAAGCTTTCAGAGAATTGGCGCAAGCGGGAGTAGTAGTCGACTGGCACGAGTCAAACTTCGCGTTAGTCAACAAAAAGCCGTTCTTCTTCGAAGTTGAAGTAATAAACACGGAAAAAGTACGCGAGCACTTGAAAACCAAGCCGCCCGAAGTACGCGAAAAAATAGAGAAAATGCTGCAAAAGTACGAGCCATTGCATGAAGAGTTAGTCCGTTATCTTCGAAGAAAATGAAACGCGTTTTAACGCGTTTTAGTTGATTCTATATTTGCGGCAGGAAATTGGTGTGCACTAGGGCAACTTTACAAGAAAAATTCGGTAAATATAGAAACCAAGTAGTGGTGGCGACATGGGCGTGCCCTCACGCCAAAAACAGGTTTAAAGAAAGCGAAAACACGGGTTTTCAAGCAACACGCTCCAAAAGTTTTATATTCATCGAAATCGTTTCACAGATATGAAACGAGGTGCCTTTTGATGGACAAAAAACTTGTTGCGGGAATAGTTGTTTTAGTGCTCGTGATTGCTGCGTTTGGCTACTTTACTTGGAGTGGCGCGGACGCTAAGGACAAAGCAATTCCCGTTGGCCTGCAGTCGATGTTGCTCGGCTTCAATAGCGCGGCCGCGCGTTACCAACAGTCTCTGGGTCAGAACTACTCTGCACTCGACCCGCATCCTTTGAACAGCTCTTCCTGCGGGCGCGTCAGAGCCGTTTGGAACCGCTCCGACCCTGCCGAAAGGCTTGCAGCTGAAGAAGACTGGCTTGACTGCTTTGATGAAATCGCCGCGTACACAAACTTTTCAAGCACTCAATTAAGCACGTGCAGGCAAACGACTGCCGCAATGCACGCAATATACTCAAAAGCCGCTTCAACGCCCGATTTTCTCTACGCCATCCTCCCGCGGGAAATCGACCCCGAAAACGTCTTCACCTACGGTTTGCCTGCGGACCTCGAAAAAGAACTCAAAACCCAAGTACGCGCGTGCAATGAGGCAAGTTGAAATGAATCTTAAGTATTTTGAGTGGGAGCCGGCTCCGTTCAAGGAGAGGCTGAAGAACGTTTCGCTGCGGCCCATTGCCGACGTTTTGTTCGACAACGAGACCATGGCCTACCGTTTTGCGTGGGCGTTGTCGCTAGTGAAAAGCAAAGGAGCCTTGAAACTAAAGGACTGTCCCAGTGAACTGCCGGCGTCGACTTGGAAGCGGTATCTTGATTACGGCGTGCGGATTGGCATGCTGAAGCACGAAGACCAAACGTATTACTTGACGAACCGGTTTACGTTGTCGGCCAAGAACTTTGCCGACTATTTCGCTAAGTGG
>Ga0315286_10002413_pt1 | contig 17439 bp, 14 predicted proteins | sample YL17G10_0_MG_FD_205038 | JGI IMG/M metagenome (GOLD analysis project Ga0315286, IMG submission 205038) | Sediment microbial communities from Yellowstone Lake, YNP, Wyoming, USA - YL17G10_0 | ecosystem: Environmental > Aquatic > Freshwater > Lake > Sediment | place: USA: Wyoming | collected...
TGATCCCAAGATCATCTAGGGCCTGGCGCAGGTCGCTTTCCAGATTCGCGGCAACGCCTGCGTCAAGAGTGGTCGAGAACTCAATATTCACTTTCAGATCGTGCCCCGACTTCAGTTTGGGGAGCAGCTTTGTGCCCAGGCGATTCCATATCTCAGGCGCGATTGCGCCGAAGACGCGGAGTGTCTCGGTTTGCTGGACAGGCTTGTCACCCCCCATAGCCGTCTGCTGTTCCGGCGATTCGGGCTGTGGGGGTGGTCCCGGTTGAATACCCGTTTCGGCTCGGCGCGTTCCCAGCGAAGTCGTAACCACCCCACCCTTGAGCGCGCTGGCGCGTGCCTTCGTAAGCAGCGACACGCCTGGTTCGAACGCCACCTCTTCAGGCGCAGCCATCTCCGCGAACCAAACCCGGTCGTATGTGCCATCGGGTCTTTCCCCCGATGCGAGCCCCATCTCACCTCTGGTCACGAATTCGACGATGCGCGCGCGCAAGATCGTGTCGGGATCAATCAGCCGTGTCAGTGCACCGTTGAGGAAGCTCTGCCGTAGGCTCGCCAGCGGCCATGCCCCGGACTCCTTCAGTGCCGGCGGCCATTTCCGTTCAAGGTATCCCGCGCCGACTGATTCATTGAGGAGCGAATTCGATTTCAGCGCGGCAATAACGCGGCCGCAGAGGGTTTCCTGCGCACCGGAGGCGTGGCCAGCTCCCAGATCGATCGCGCGTAACCCGTCGGGCTCACCCGCATCCGCGAGCACGACGAAGCGGTAATCGCCCCATACCTCGTCCTTCGCCTGTTCCTCCGCATCACGGACCTTCGCGTCGATGTCGGCGCGGTCGGCGCGATCGTAATCAGAGCCCAGCGTTCCATCGGCGACTTCCCGAGCCACGCGCTTCCACGCAAGCCACAGCTCGACCTTGTCGCGCAGGTCGCGCCCTGGCTTTTTCACGCACCACACCAGCGCGCCCGGGTAGAGGCGCGGTGATTTCCCGCGTTGCCTCGTCCACTCCGCGATTTGCTGCCGGACCGAGTTGCCGCTCCACTCGCGCTCCGGGTCCAACAGCACGAGTGTGAGTTTGGGAGAGTCTTGGACTGCTGCGCCGTCTTCAGGGAAGGGGACCAGCGGGATGGTGGCACCGCGTGCGAATTCCTTCTTGGCGATGTCTCGCATCACCGGTCGGATCTCGGTTTCTTCATCGAGCGAGGCCCGTCGATCGCTAACGGCCTTTCTGATCGTCGCCTTGTGGTAGATCTTGAAACCATCAGATCCGACGCGGCTGATGAAGAACCCCTTCGACTCCAGAGCGACAGCGGCATTGTCGACCGACGTGGTGTCGATCTCTGGCTCGCCGATGGCGAATCGCAGCTCCGGCAGGTGCGCGACCTTGTCGATCTGCCCGCCGGAGGACTCGAACAGGATGGCGGCGCCGACCCGTCGATGGATGTCGCGCAGCGCGCCCTTGCTATCTGCGTCGAGTGCTCGGGCGTGAGATTGGTCGCCGGCGATGTCGGTCTCGATCGCGGAGTTCAGGCGCGGTTCTCCAAGCTGCCCGAGCACGACGGCTCGGAAACCGGGGACATCGAGCGGGGCGGAACCCAGGGTGATCAACGGCTCACGGCGGGCGCGCTGATACCCTTCCCGGTACGCACAAGAGATCCACTGCGCGAGCATGGCGAGAGTGCCGCGAGTTTGTTGGTAGTGCGGCAACGCCTGCCACTTTCTCTGAAACACCGAAAGCGTGGAGGGATGAAACGGGAAGCAGGCCTCAAACCGCCGCTGCAGAAAGTCTCGCGCCTTTGTCTCGGTCGTGGCGGTGTCCACCGCCGTCCACTCGCGTGGCAACTGCGCGCGGCGCTCGAAACACCAATCAGCGTACGCTTTTGCGATACCCTTGCGGGCTCGTTCGTTGCCGAGATCTTCAAACAGTCGCCGTCGCACCACCTCGCTGATTTCGGCTTCATCATTCGAGATGAGGTTCTTGGCGACGCGGTTCACCTCTTTGACCACGATGTCCTGCCAGCGCAGGTCCCAGTCACTCATCTCCGGCTTGCTTTGCGGCAAGCTGATCAGTGCGGCGCTTCCCACCGTTCCGGTCAGCGTTCGCACCAGGTTTCCGAGGAAGTCCCGGAACGATTCCGCTCGGTCGCGATGGCGGCTGAGGAAGTTCAGCACCTCGTCACAGAGCACGAGGACATTGCCGCCGGCGAGCTCCAGCAGGCGATTGATGTTTGTGGTTCCAGGCGCCTTGGCCTTCGCTTCCGCTCCCAAAGCAGCAACGCCGTCGTCACCGGCGAGTTGACGGGCGATGTCGATCCACGGAGTTTCCGCGCCCGGCATCGGGTCCCAAGCGTTGCCGACGAACACCGCGACGCGAGCCCGTGGAATCTCTGGCAAGCCCGCTTCAGCGAGGACGCTCCGGACTCCGTCATTAGAGGTGCATCGTTCCGGAGTCCGCGCGAGGTGGTACAGGGCAGTCAGTGTGTGCGTTTTGCCGCCACCGAATTGCGTGATGAGCGCGAGGACCGGTGCGGTGTTCTCGGTCTTGCCAGCGAGCCTGCGGAGCACCATGCCCGCGTGCTCGCGCAGCGCTCGGGTGAAGCAGGTGCGCGCGAAGAACTTATCCGGATCCCTGTAGTCCTCGGGTGCCGATCCGTCGACCACGCGCTCCAGGGCGATGGCAAACTCGTCCGGATTGAAGGAGCGGCCCTCGCGGACTTCCTTGCGTGGCTGCGCGATCTTGTACCAGGGCTCCATTACTGACCTCCTCGACGCGGCGCGATCGTCCGAATCGCGTTTCGAGCGTCTTGGACGAAATCCTTTAGCGTTCGCTCCGTCTTCCCTGCGCGGTGGAGATCCATGGCAGCAACAAGCTCAGGGGCGAACTCGATGCCCCCCAGAGTGGTCGGGTGACCGGCGGAGGCCAGGGTGCCGGAGAGAATCGATTTGTAGTAGCCACGCTCGCACTTCTTCCTCCCGAGCTTCGGTCTCGCCCCAACGACCTGAGCAAAGGAATCCGGGTCGGCCACGTACCACCGCTCGATGTGAGGATCGGGGCAGGCCACAACGGTTTGGTTTCTCAATGAAGAATCGATCTTCTCCGTGATTTCCTTCTTCGCAGCCGCCACCCGCTTACAGTTGGCATCGATTGCAACGACGAGCAAATCGGGCCGCGTTAATCCGGCCAATCCCTCGATCACTGCCCGCTGATAGAGCGATAGCTCCCCCAGCGCCCGACCGTGTCCGCTACGCGCCGAACGAACCCGAAGCGAGATCACCTTCTGTTCCTCGGCTGCCAAGCGATCGACGATCGCCTTGATGAATTCCTCGTGGGCTTGGTCTTCAGCGAACAGATCCACCGTGATCGGGTCACCCATCGATCAGTCCCCGCACCATCAGACCCTCGAAAAGTCCATCCTCCGCACCCGATGTTAGCGCCTGGGCGATCTCGTGCTCTTTGAAGAGCGGTCCGGTCACGTCGAAGCGAGAGACGCTCGTGCCCTTGATCGTGTGCTGGACGTTGAAAAGGGCGATCTCCTTGGGACGTGTTCGGGCCTGCCGGAGAATCGCGTCACAGAACAAGGGTGAGTGGGTCGTGACGATAAGTTGTTTTCCGCGCTCGATGGACAGCGACGACAGCAGCTGCGCGATGAGTTCCAATCGTCGGGGATGCACCCCGTTTTCCGGCTCTTCGAACGCGAGCAACGAGCCGCTCCACGGATTGACGGCGATGGCGCATAGCGCGAGCACGCGAAGCGTTCCTTCGGAGACAATGCGTGATGAGAAGTCAATTCCGCTCTGCCGAACCTGGATGTCGAGGGTACCCCGCCGCTTGTCGAGATCCACGGTCAAATCTTCAACGTTTGGGACTAGGGAACGGAGAGTGCGTCGCGCCGCATCGAAGTGTTTCGAGTTTTCTGCCCGCAGGCGATACAAGAAAGGCGCGATATCCTCGCCCATGAGCCCGATGTCTCGGACATCGGCGGGCGGGCGGGCGGAACGCATCGCAGCTCGCGGGTCGAGGTAGTAGGTCCGCCAGCCAGAAAGTTCGTTGCGACAACGTTCAATCGCACGATACTCGACACCGCCGAGCCTGGGATCTGAGAGAAGCGAATGATTCAGGCCGATAGGTTCCTGTCGCGGATGTGCAGGTTTGCTCTTCCGACGAACACGCAGCTGGCTATCCACTCGCTCGATCGAAGGATTCCCTTTCGGATCACCGCGTTTGCCCAGCACTGCAAGGTATTCGTCGCGCACCGCGAGGCTCCCCGAACCAGGTTGGATTTCGACTGCCACGCGGTAGCGATATCGGTCCCGGCCGATTTCAAGATCCGCCTCCAGCGAGAACTCCGCCGATTTCCTGCTCAGGAGTTCGGCCAACCCTTTCTGCGGGAAACCAAACGCTTCGATCGGATATCCTCTGATCGGTTCCGAGAGGGCGTCCGATAGTGTCCGGCTCGTTCCAATTCGTGAGAGGGCTTGAATCGCGTCCAGCAGATTGCTCTTCCCGGCCGCGTTGGGGCCGAAGAGAACCGTCATCCGCGGCAGGTCGATTTCGACCTCACCGAGAGATTTAAAGCCGGCTGCCTTAATGCGCTTGAGCATTTGTGTCACCCGTATCGCCCACGCCGTGGCTACTTCCCCTTTTGCCGCCCTTCCCCTGCCCCATACCGCACAATTGCTTGAATGTCTTCACGAGTGAGCCGCGGGTAGGCATCACGCAGATCTTCCGCGGTGGCCCCTTCGCTAAGTTTCCGCAGAATCAATTCAACCGGAATACGTGTGCCTCGAATGACGGGCTTTCCGAGCATCACCTTCGGGTTGATTTCGATCCGATCAGTAATCGTCATGGTGCCTCCAGATGTCCCCTTGCGAGTTCGTCATGGTCTCTTCAGCCTTGCAAACAGCTCAGGCGCCGACTGCTTGAGACGAATCAGGTTGGCATAAGCCACTGGTGCGAAGTCCACGTCGGCAGCGTACATGCGGTAGCGAACTCCGTCGGTGACGACGACATCCCGGTCGACTCCCAGCGCCTTCACGTATCCGATCGCTTGGCCCAGTGCTCCTTCCACCCCGGCACCCAGTCGTTTCGCCTCGATGACCAGATGGCAGTTCTCCGGCGTTCGCGGCAGAGCCTTGAATACCGCGACATCGATGTGGTGCCATTTCACCGCGATCTGCTCCGGCTGCCAGCCCGATCGGCGGAGGAGCGGCACAACAAGGTGAGCGACAAGCTCGTCCTCCGTTGGGTGGTCACCAAATCTGTCGCGGTTCCAGAAGAGCGGCCAGAGGTCCCGGACCTCGCCGACGATCTCCTGGAGGTTCGTTGGGACCTCCTTCAACTCGGGTTCCTCTGGCGGTAGCCCTGGCAACGCTGCCGTCTGCCACGCATCCGGCGGCGAATTCAGGAACCGCTGGGTGTAGTCGATCACCTCCTGGTGCGCCACCCCCGAGAACCGCGGTGGGTTTGCACCAAACACCAGCTTCCCGAAATCATATTCGGCTGCGGCCGACCAGCGCACGCGGCGGGCATGGCGCAAGTCCCAGCCGTTCACGTCGTCGAACTGGTTCAGGAAGAGGTAGTCACTGGCAACGAGCCCAACCGCGCGGATCTTCGAGATGCCTGTCCGCAAGAGAAACACGTCCCCGACCTCGGGCTCGGTCGCGAAGCGCCGAACGAAGCTTCCCTCGAAATCCTCATCGTCCATCTCGGCAGTCCACTGACCGGCATCCCCGGGTCCGATGAGGGCGACCCCGAACTTGATGAGATCATCGGCGTAGGACCGCGCCGTCGGACCACCCCCTAGCTGCCAGATAACTCGCGGTGCTTTCTGCTTAGCGGGAACGTTCGTCATCGCGGCACCGCCAGCAGCATCGCGTCCAACAGCCGCTTCTCTTCGCTCTCCTTAGGATACAACGCCGAGAGCGCGTTGGCGAGACGCAGGAAGTCGGGGCCACGGTCTTGCTCGGCCTTCAGCAGGGCGCGGAGCGCGTTGGCGCGCCCGCCGGCTTGGAGGAGCATGGCAGCATGGACGCGGTCGAGGGTCGTCGCCTCGCGCCGGGTTTGGATCGCGGTATCTGAAACGCCTGCTGCGTTCTTCCCACGGGGCTTCCTACCGCGCCCTTTGATTGCCGGTGCGCTACCGTCACGCGCGTCGGGGAAGAGGGTCAACTGTGGCGCCGCCTTGGGGTTGTGTTCCAGCTGGTCGGCAACGGCCTCCGCACCGTTTTCGCCGAAGAGTTGATTCGCCCGCTCCGCAACCGGCAGGAGACGCACGACGCCTTTTTCGGTCTGGATGATACGGCCTTCCCAGTCCGGGAGATGAATGCCCAGCGGCTGAGCGAAGCGGCGCACCACGTCGAAGATCAGGCTGAGTCCCTTCTTGCTCTTGGGTGGCGCAGGCGTCTCGCCTGCGTCCTCTTCGTCTTCATCTTCTCCCTCGCCCTCTGGGAGAGGGTCGGGGTGAGGGCTCTCTCCGTTCGCATCCGTGCTCTGCAGCGTCCACAAAAAGAGCGCGGTCAGCCGGGCGTCCTCTTCGAGCGCGCCTGCAGCACCGTTGCGGGCCGTCGCCTCCGCTGTTCCCAGCACCTGTTCGAGCGCCGCACGGCCGACAGCCTCCCAGACGTAAGCGAGATAGCCGCGCTTGTGCGGCTCCGTCGCCTCGGGGTCACCGCCGAGTGGGATCTCGCGCTCTTCCGCATCGACGACTTTCGAGTAGCGGCTGTAGATCTCCAATGCAGGGCCGATGCAGGCGAAGACCAGGTCGGCACCGCGCACGCCTTCCGATTGCAGGCGCTCGATCCAGTCGCCAACGCGCTTTGGAAGCTCGCGGTACACCTCGCCCCAGTCGCCAACCGTGTCGTCTGTGCGCGGACGGCAGATGAGGTGCACGCTGGTCGCGAGCGCTGCAGAGTCTCGCGCTCGCAATCGCGTAGCCATCTCCGTTGTGATCGGCCATGAGCCCGTGATGACCCAGCCGGAACGAATCATGCCGGAGAGCAGCGCTTCCCACCCCTCCGTGGTCTTGTGTGCGAAGACCACCGAACCGACACCGCTCTCCTTTAGGATACGCCGTCCCTCAGCGAAGGCCCGCGCCATCATCTCCTCGAAAAACCCTTTGTCCTTAGAGCGCCCGCGCACGTGCTTGGATTCGTCCTGCACGATCTCTCTAGTCTTCGGTGTGAGTGGGTTGCTGGAATCAAACGGGTCGCGGGCCAGTGCATCTGTCGCTAGTGTCCGCTTCAGCCATACGAAGAAGAAGTCCGACAGGTCCGCATAAGGGACCGCATCGTAGTACGGGGGATCTGTGAACCATAAGTCTGAGCTTTCCGGCAAGAGAGGAGACTCGGCAGCGTCCGCCACCTGAACCTGCCCAACGCTCATGCCAGGGGGCCAGGAGTCCAGAACGCCCAAGATTAGTTCGTAACCGCTCTCCCAATTGCCTGGGGCGCTCGCCACTGGAACCACTTCAGCAAAGTCCCACACTATAGGCAGCGCCTGGCGCCCGAAGGTGTGCTGCATCTTCTGAGCGACGGCATTCCAGCGCGTACACGACATGTCGCTCATCGCCACGCGATCAAACGCACACGCAAGGAGTCGTCGTAGATCAGCCTTAGAAGCGCGTTCATCCGAAACGAGACGAGCTAGAGTGAGTAGCACGACTCTCTCTGTCGTGGGGTGAACAGATCTCCCCACCCCGACATACCGTAACGCTGCACTCGAAAACCGAGTGTCCCAGTCGGCGGCAATGGTTCGTCCGGAAGCGCAAGAGAAGCGTCAGTGGTTGCGTCGGGGTTAATGGATTGAAGAGTCTTCGTCGCTGGCCACACTGCCTCATAGTCGCGATCCGTACCGAGGCGGTAGTCTCTTCCCTTACGTCCCGGCCTGGTCACCACAACCGCCAGCAGGCGTGCACCCCCGATACGCCGGCCGTGCTGGTCGAACACTGTAGCGCTGCCACCATGCTGACGAGCGAGTTGGATGGCCGTTCGCGGGTTCTTCTTGTTACCTGGGAGGACCATCCCACAACATGGGCAGACGACGTTCGCGTTGTTTCCGGGCGCCTTCGTGCCAGTCAACCGTGTGAAGCCGGGGCGCGCGTGCTCGCTCCCATGTCCCGAGGTGATTCTAAACGTCACCGGTCCCCCTTTCGGTGCGCTCTCAACCAGTAGAACCCTACATTGACCGTCGGCACTCTCCGTGAAGTAGCGCGCGCGATTCGCCCCCTTCTTTGAAAGCCACGGCGACCGGTAGATTGGAATCTCAGCTCCGCAACTGGGGGACTCGCATCGAACCGTGCGCGCCCAGAGATAGGCGATCGGCCGCGCGCCATCGGGATCAGGTGGGAAGAACTCTGCCAGCTCCTTCTCCGCTGCTGCTTTGATCTCCGTACCCACGCGCCGCAGCTCACCCGCCAGTTCGTGCCTGCGGCGCGGGATGTCTTCAACCATCACCTTCAGGATGAGGCAGGCTACCGGGTTGAGATCAGAGGCGAAGGCCTCGCAGCCCAGTCTGAGCGCCTCCAGCGGGATCGAAGCCTCCACCCCCGAACGGATCGACGACGAGCGGCGGCTGTTCGCCGTGTGCCGCCTTCACAAGCCCGCGGCTAACCTCGAGCCAGACCGGACTCGCAGCGAGATCCCAGTTGGCGAAATCACCGATGAACTTGAGCAACGCTCGCCGGAGGTCCTTGTCGTTCGGATCGATCTGGCCAACGCACTTCGGCAGCAGCACGCGTGCCTCGGTTTTGAAGCGGCCTGGGCAATGCTCGTCGCATGGGTCGGGCAGGAGCAACGCCATCAACATCGCTCGGCACGCCGCCAACGGCCGCCGCGCCCACCACAGATGCAGCGTCGACGGATGCCCATGCCGGATCGACTTCTCCTTCGCCGCCCACTTGCTGACGACGGCGATCGGAAAGTCCACCTCCGCGAGGCGTTTACACTCCTTGGGGATCATGACTGATTCGCGAGGAGCTTCAGACAGTCGATCGCACGCCGCAGGCTGTCGGATCGTCCAGCAGCAACGTCCGGCCGCCACGACGACGAGACGAACTCTATCAGCCGGGACGAATAGGCGGGGCCAACCTGCCGCCCGCTTCCTTCGCGGGGCACCATGTCCTCCTGGATGGCCCGTCGGCGCGAGGAGCGCGCCAGACTGACCATCGTGGTCTTCGGCTCGTCCAAGCCTTCGGGATTTGCAGGAACCCTGTTGCTCGGCACCCGGAGGAAGGCGGCGAGGCGGTCTGTGTCTGCGATCAGCCAGGCCTCGACTTCACGCACAGCGACACGGAAGCAGAGATGCGCTGCCGGCTGAACGAGCCACGCGCTGCGCAGTGGCGGCGCACAGTCGCCGTCGTGGTTTAGATCCACGAGGACAATCCAGGGCGCCCAGCGCGCGGCGTTGTTGTAGCCGGCGATCTTCTGCCGCAAGAACGACTTGCCTTGCTTTCCGTAGACTGGCCCGGGCGTAGCACCCACGTGGGCGATGAGCTTTCGCACCACCGCCTCGTCCACGATTCCTTCCACGGCCGCGGAGATCTCGCTGGCGGTCGCCATCCTCACAGGTCCCCGAACAGGCTCAGTTGCTCCGCCAGCGCGGGACGTGTTCTCGGAATCACGGCCTCCGCGAGAGTCGAGCCGCCCCGGAGGAGTTCGGGTATTTCGGCGAACGCGCTGGCCGGGGTCACCTCGGTGCCCTCGGCACCGGGACGCAGCAGCAGCACCTCGTCGAGTGCAATCCCCTCGTCCCGGAGCAGGTCTGGGGAGTGCGTGCTGAGGATGATCTGCCTTCCCGTGCGCCGCTGAACGCGGGCGAACATCTGTGGCAAGAACCGTACGATCTCGGGATGGAGCGAGAGTTCCGGCTCTTCGAGCAGCAGTGGGCCGCCGCCCCCCATCGCTACCCATAAGAGCCCCATGAGGCGAAGGGTGCCGTCGGAGAACTGCTCTTCAGTTTGCCACGCGCCCTGCGGCCGCCAGTGCTCGTACTTTCCACGCAGGTGCGGAGTGCCGCGCTCGTCTCGCCACAGCTCGATCTCGGCGAGCTGGGGGACGGCGACGCGCAGCGCCTCGCTGATTCTCTTGAGACGCGCCATGCGCGTTCGCTCTTGCGTCTTGGCAATCTGTTCGAGGAAGTCGCCACCGAACGGGTCATTCGCCCGGCCGACGGAGCGGTCCGGGTCACGGACAAGCTGCGGGACGATGTGGAGGTATCGAATCGCCTCGAAAAAAGACACCAACTCTCGGAAGGAACGGTTGACGTTCACTTGCTCGACATGTGTTTGCGTCAACCGGTCCGGATCCTGCTTGTCGTCCTCGTCAGGACGGTCCAGCAATGGCTGCCCGTCTCGCACCACCTTTTCCTTGGTGATCCGCGCACGACGCAGCTTATCCTGGTTAAAGCCCAGCTCGTACTCCCATCGTGGTGAAGTCTCTCGCGCCTGTACTGCCGCTCGAAGTTCAATATCTGGATAGCGACGGGCAGCGAGACAGCGAATGGCGCTGACCCCGCTCCGGCGGCGAACGGCTTCCTGGAATCCTCCACCCGGCGAGGCCAAGTCACGCAAGAAGCGGAAGGCGTCGAGGAAGTTGGATTTCCCGGAAGCGTTCGGCCCTACGAGGAATGCACGGCTCGCAACGGCCACATCGCAGTTGGCGAAGTTCTTCCAGTTCTTCAACTGGAGATGTGAGACTTGTAGCGTGTCTTGCCTTTCGCTCATCGGATCAGTCCTTCGTTCAGTGCCCCAAGACTACGACCGCTCGCTCATTTGCGGATCGTCTCGTCGACGATCCTACCCAATTCCCTACCCAATTAACTCGGTATCACCCAATTTCCACTTGCACGCCCCGCGAACGACATTACCCCTCTCTTACCCTCTTTTTGAGGGTATTACCTCTTCTCCCGAATTGGTGACGACGTAGAGCCAGTAGCAATCGTGTCGATCTTCGGACTGCTGCCTGGCGTCCCTCACGTTCGCGGCTCCCGCTTACCTCATCATCAGCAGCGTCGGCAGCGAAACGGTGATGATGCGCGGGTCAGGAATCTGGACGTCATCATCCATCGTGACCAGGATGCCGAACGGCGCGTTGTAGTGGGCCTTTTCCACAAACGAGCGCAGCCCCAGCGTGTCCCGAAGCGGATCGATGCGCCGCCGATACTTCACCTCCAGCGGAATCCGCTTCTCGCCAATGGTCAGAATGAAGTCGACCTCCGGTTCCGTCGGGCGCTCGGGGAAATGTGCGAGGTCGAGATGCGGCAGCCCGGAGAGGAATGCCCCAACCACACTTTCAGCGAGGTGCCCAGCCAAATCGGCCAGGTGTGAAACGGAGGCAAGCCTCTTGGGATCCAATGGCACAACCTCTTGCAGCCAACTGGCCCGAATGCCGAGATCAAGAATGCACAGCTTCGGATTGCCCTTCGAGCGTTTGATCCTCAATTCCAGCGGCCGCACCAGCTTGACCAGAAGCGAGCCGTCGAGGAATCGCAGGTAGCTGAGAATCCGCTGCCATCCGACGTTGGCACGCAGGACCTCCCGGATTTCTGCGACGAAGGTCGCTGGACTTGGCGACTGCCCGGCGTAGCGGCACGCCAGCCGAAATACTTCCTCGAGTAGCTGCGGATCGCGCCTTCGTCCGCGTTCTCCAAGACGCAGATCGTGCTGGATGACCCGCCGGATCACATTTTCGACAAGCTGATCGGCAACCTCCGGCCATGGAAGGTCCGGTTGGGCGTGGGCGATCGGGTAACCGCCACGTTCGGACAGCGACTCAAACGCGCGATCGCGAATCTCTCGGTACTTCACCGTGTCAATGACGAGATCGTGCCAGAATTCAGATCGGAGTAGTGACTCAAGACCATTGCCGGCGAGAAACGGGAAAAGGTCCTGTCCCAGACGCAAGCCGGCGATCTCGCGCAGCAGCAGTGTGCCCAACTCGATCGTCGTGATACGGCCTGCCAAGCTGTCGCGCCCCGCCTCAATACGCAGCGCGGAGCTGCCCGTGACTATGACGTGAACGGTGTGGTGGTCCACAAGGGCTTTCAGTTGCGGTGCCCAGTCGGTGAGGTTCTGCACCTCGTCGAGGAAAACATAGGCTGGCTTGCCGGCATGCGCGGCCTCGTTGAAAGTCTGACCCAAGATGCGGTCCTCATACCAGCGGGTGATCGCCAGCACCGGTTCTCTCAATCCGCCGAGTGTTGGAATCTCGTCGAACTGCACGCGCAGGACGCGGCGTGGCTCGACCGCTTCGATCTTGAGGAGATGTTCGATGATTTGCTCCTGCAAAGTGGTCTTCCCTACCTGTCGCGCGCCGCGCAGGACGATCGCCGGGGCAAGACGGGTGTGCAATTTGCGCAACAGGAGATCGAAGGCCCACCGTCGATAGACTGGAAGCAGTCGGCCTGGTTTGCCTTCCCACCACGGATTCGTTTGCCGCACATAAGCGTCCAGCTCAGGAGGCAGCCGCATCTTGTCGAAGATATCCTGACCGTGGGAATTCATGCTGTAGTCTCTATAGCGATAGGCGATCTCCGCACCAGGGCCGTCACTCTTCTGTCGTATACGGTGGCGCCGGCGGCTCCCGCACCTGCATCGGCTTCGTCAGGGCATCCACCTCCAGCCAGTAGTGCGCCACCTTCGTCACCTCGTGCCACGGGAAGCGGGCCGGGTCTTTGATCGGGTCCTGCAACGCAGGCTCAGCGTTGCAGTTCGTGACGACGTACAGCCAGTAGCAATCGCGCCGATCCTCGGCGACCCGGCGCTCATTGGGCGTGAGCAAGACTGTGCCAGACGCGGCGCCGATGCCTTTCACTTCGATGAGGCGCAACTCGCCGGAGTTGAGGTCGAGGCTGGACATAGCGCCTTTAGCTGCGAATGCTGCGGACCAAAAGCGACTTGACCCGACACAGGGGACTGGTTGCCCGTTCGGCCGTGATCAGCTCATCTGCGCCCACGATCATGGCGGCGGCAACGTGGAGGGCGTCGATCGCCGAAAGCCCGTTCTTCACCCCCTCTGCGTATGCCCTCCGGACTACTGCATCGAGCGGCTCGGCCCATTTCGACGCTGCGGCAAAGAACGATCGATAGAACTCCACCTCATCGGCTCGCTTGTGGAACAGGGGCTTCGGTAAGACCTCGAGTCGGACGAATACGCTGGAGGCAAACGTCCGTGCCGGGTCATCGAGAACCGCCAGCGCTCGGCTGCCGAGTTCTCCCACACCGCGGGAGGCTGCAATCAGCACCCCGGAATCGACGAAGGTCAGCCCCACCGATCTCAATCCGCCCGTCGTTCACCGCGGCGTTCGGCGATCTCTCGATCGAGGTCGTCCCAATCCAGTAGCGGCTCACCGGAAGCAACGATGCGCTTTCGGATACGCCAGAGTCGCCGCCCGAGGGCCGTGCGCGGGTGATACTCTTCGGTCTCCGACGGCTCTTCGTCTTTTCGCTTGCGTGCTCGCTGAGTCATCAATGCTCCTCGCCTGTCTACTTGTCCTCATAGCACAACTCGGAACCCTCACCCTCGCCCGCGGGCATTGCGGGAGAGGGAACAATGGCGACGCAGTACCGGAACGACATTACCCTCTCTCTTACCCTCTTTTGAGGGTAGTACGCTCTCTCCCGTGGTCCCCCCTGGCGATCTTACCCAATTCACTACCCAATTAACTGGGTAATCCCCAATTCCTGCGCTACTCGTGGGCGCCATCATGCCCCGCGCCCTCCGTACGGCGGCGCCTCGGGCTCCCGCACCTGCATTGGCTTGGTCAGTGCGTCGACTTCGAGCCAGTAGTGCGCGACCTTCGTCACCTCGTGCCACGGGAAGCGAGCCGGATCCTTGATGGGATCTTGCAGCGTCGGTTCTGCGTTGCCCGCCTTCGCCGCGGCTTCGGTGGGCGAGCAGTTGGTCACGATGTACAGCCAGTAGCAGTCGCGCCGATCCTCGGCGACGCGGCGTTCGTTGGGCGTGAGCAGCACCGTACCGGACGCGGCACCGATGCCTTTCACTTCGATGAGGCGCAGCTCGCCGGAGTTGAGATCGAGGCTGGTCACGCCGTAGCCGAGGTTCTTCTCGTGCACATCGAAGACCTGGCGGCCCAGGCCGCGCTCGTGCTGCATCGCGACGCGCATCGCCGTGGCCTCGGTCTCGAAGTCGGGTCGCAGGCGGCGCACGTCCGGCGCTTCGCGTTCAGGATGTGGAAGCACCAGCACGCTGGCGATTCGTTCCACCGATTGCAGCGTGAGTGCACGTTGGCGTTCCAAATCGCGTCGCCGCCGTTCCCGCCGGGCCATCAGCTCAGCATGGCGTGCCTCGGCTTGGGCCAAACGACCTTCAGCGCCCTGCACTTTCTGATCGACCTCAGCGGCCGCCTTGCCGATCTCTTCGTCGACCTTCTGCAGCAACTCGGTCAGCGACAGCTCGACGTGGGCCGCAATGCGCTCGACCTCGGCGAGCCGCTCCGAGCGCACTTCGTCCAAGAATGGCGTGAGCGCGTTGGTGTGCAGCCACTCGGTGGCTTCTGGCAGCGTCGCGACATCGGGAAGATTTGGCGGTGCAGTCGCTGGTGTCAGGTTGCCGAGGATGCTGGGTTCGACGAGGGTGACCGCCGTAGCGCCGGCGTCTTGCCGGCTGTCTGCCGGCTGGAAGCCAGCGCTACGAATCTCCAAAGCGAACAGCCGCTCGTGGGCAACTTGCCCCAGTCCATCGACGACCTGGGCGCGGTAGAAGTCGATCCGCGCGGGGTGGTCGTGATCCAGGGAGTAGAAACACGCGCCGGTCGCGAACGCGTCGCGCGCCAGCGTGTGTGTGTGTGCCGCCGCAGCGCTTCGAAGAGTGGATGGCCGGGCGTGACCCATTCGAGATTGTTCGGCTCTGCCGCTTGCCGGTCGGTCGAGAATCGCGGGTAACGGGCAGCAAGCGCGGGCAGGCGCCAATCCGGGTCGCTCTCGTAGCGCTTGAGCGCGGGCGGCGTGCGCGCGGGCTCGAAGGTGTGCGCGAGCGCGCCGACGGGCTTGAGCTCGAACGGCACATACGTCGCCGCGTCGCGCATGAAGCGGGCGATGGTCTCGGGCACGACGCGGCGCTCTTGGGCGCGCGCGCGCCGCTCGATCAGCATCGAAAGGTTGAGACCCTTGCTTGCCAGTCCTTCCAGTGCGTTCTGGCAGATGGCGCGGAAGCGGCCTTCGTCGACGTCGCGCAGGAGCCGGTCTTCGAGATCCGCATCGCCGAGCTTGCCGGCATAGTAGTCACGCAGCACCCGCTCGATGTGCGCCGGGGGCAAGACCTCACCGACGACGTTGAACACCGCGTCGTCATCGAGCGCATTGCGGATCTCCTGCAACTTCTCCAGAAGCCGCTGCAACACGCGGCCCTCGATGGTGTTGGTCGCCACAAAGTTGAAGATCAGGCAGTCGTGCGTTTGCCCATAGCGATGGATGCGGCCCATCCGCTGTTCGAGCCGGTTCGGGTTCCACGGGATGTCGTAGTTGAACAGGATGTGGCAGCACTGCAGGTTGATGCCCTCGCCCGCCGCTTCCGTCGCGACGAGCACCTGAATGTCGCCGTCGCGGAACTGCTGTTCGACGTACAGCCGCGTGTTGGGGTCGTCGCGGCTGCCGATCTTCATGCTGCCGTGAATGCACCCAACGCGGAAGCCCCACTCCTTGAGAAGTCCCATCAGATAGTCGAGCGTGTCCTTGAACTCGGTGAACAGGAGCAGGCGCTGCTCGGGATGGTCGAAGAACCCCTCCTGGTGCAGCAGTTCCTTGAGCCGCGACAGCTTGGCTTCTGCCCCAGTGTCTTCCACCGCTTTCGCTTGCGCCGCGAGCTGCTTGAGATCCCCAACTTCGTCGCGCACCTGCTCGGCGCTGCCGGCAAGCGTGATCGCCTCCAGCATCTGCTCCAGCCGTTCACGCTCACCCTCCTCCATCTCTTCCAGTTCTTCCGGGTCGGGAAGATCGGGCGGTGCGAGGCGCGCCAGCTCTTGGGCCTTTTTGAGTCCCTCGTGGAGCCGCCGCGCGCGGTTTTCGAGCGAGCACCGCATGGCGCGGGTGCTCGACGCCAGCCGGCGCTGGTACAGCGACATGAGGAAGCCGACGGCGCGGGCGCGCGGGTCATCGCCCTGCGCTGCGGCCTTGGCGCTCTGCTGCTTCACGAAGCGCGTCACGTCGCGATAGAGGTCGAACTCCGCGCTGTCGATCTGGAAGTCGACGGTGTGCGGAATCCGCTTGGTGAAGATCTTCCGCGCCACCCACGAGCCATCGCTCTGGCGCTCGGGGAAGTGGACCATTGCCTCCTTCGTGCGACGCAGGTAGAACGGCGCGCGGCGCTGATCCATTGCCTGGCGGATCGACTTCACGTCGGCATACGCGTCTTCGTCGAGCAGCTGGAGGAACAGGCTGAAGTTCGTCGGGTCCCCTTTGTGAGGCGTTGCTGTGAGGAGCAGTAGGTGGTCCGCACTGTCTCGGAGCAGCTCACCGAGGGCGTAACGTGCCGTCTTCCGAGCTGGCGGGGTCCACGACATCCGGTGCGCTTCGTCGACGATCACCAAATCCCAGCGGACTTGCTTCAACCCGGGCAGCACGTCGGTGCGCTTGGCGAGATCGAGCGACGTGAGCAGGTGGCGGTGCTCCAGCCACTGGTTGACGCCGAACTGATCGCGAATGTCGCCACCCTTCAACACCAGAAATTTCTCGTCGAACTTCTCCTTCAGCTCGCGCTGCCACTGGAAGGTCAGGTTGGCCGGGCAGACGATGAGGATGCGGTCAGCCAATCCGCGCAGCTTCAACTCGCGGATGAGCAGGCCGGCCATGATCGTCTTACCGGCACCGGCATCGTCGGCGAGCAAGAAGCGGACGCGCGCGAGCTTCAGCAGGTGGTCGTAGATCGCTTCAAGTTGATGCGGCAGCGGATCGACGCGCGATACCGAGAGTCCGAAGTACGGGTCGAACTCGTACGCGATACCCAGCGAGTAGGCCTGCAGGCCCAACCAGAGGAGTCGGCCGTCCCCGTTGTAGCTGCAGCCACTCTCTTGGACAGTAAGGGCTTCGAAATCCCGTCGGGTCAAAGTTACACTGCGGAACCGTTCGGAGTGTAGCCCAACCAACCCGAGCACCCAGGTGTCCGTCCCGTGAGACCGAGCGGTCTCCACCCGCATGGGTTCATTGAACAGGGCGCCGGTCAAAACCTGTCCCGCTTTGATCACGGCTTCAGTCGCCTCGCATCGGTTCTGAACGCAAAGACCACGACCTAGCCCCTCCGAGGCTCTCGACAACCCTTCTAGTACAAAGAAGGTTCGACAGCCACCAACGGCAGACGAGTGCCGCGGCCAAAGATCTAGCGGGCTGCGCCCGGCGCCTGCGCTCTCGGCGGTATTGACTGCTCAGGAACGGATGGCGCATATGTTCGGCGATTGCGAAGACGTCCGCGCGCGGACGTGCGCGCACTCTCTG
>Ga0315286_10002414_pt1 | contig 17438 bp, 12 predicted proteins | sample YL17G10_0_MG_FD_205038 | JGI IMG/M metagenome (GOLD analysis project Ga0315286, IMG submission 205038) | Sediment microbial communities from Yellowstone Lake, YNP, Wyoming, USA - YL17G10_0 | ecosystem: Environmental > Aquatic > Freshwater > Lake > Sediment | place: USA: Wyoming | collected...
GGAAGAGTGGAGGATGATTCTCCTCATGCTTCAACCAGAAAAAACAGAGAAGCAATGTATGCTTTCTTCCAGAAATACCTGGGAAATCCTGGCAGTCCGGATGATGAGGCGGTTAAAATTCTGACAGCTGAAGAGATGCAGGTAACAAAAACCGGCCAGGCTTCAACGTCGCTCGGAGGAGAGACAGTTTTCAGTCTTAACAGAAAAGAAGCTGAAAAACTTGTGAGTAAATTACAGTCTTCAAGAAATAATCCTGTAAAACATATAGGTGAAGTACTGAATTCGGCTAAAAATCTTTCAGGGTATCAGAACCCATCTGAAATTGACGAACCTGTTTTCACAGGACGTTATCAAAAGGAGGGATATGTAATTGAAAAATATTTCATAAAAGGAGAGGGGAATTATATTATTCCATATCTGCTTATGATACCTTCTGGTGCTGGTTCAAAAGCACTGATCTATCTCCATCCCTCTGGCAAATCAGCGGAAGCCTCAGACGGGGGAGAGATGGAATGGTTTGTAAGGCATGGATTTACAGTGCTGGCTCCTGATATGATCGGTGTGGGCGAAATGGGACCCGGAGTATTTCAGGGTGACGCATATATCGAAGGCGGATCGCATAATCTATGGTATGCTTCTATGCTTATTGGAAGAAGTATCGTTGGTATTAGAGCAAGCGATGTTGTAAAGCTTACCCGTCTGTTGAAGAAGAATACTGAATTTGAAGAGGTTTATGGTGTTTCCAGGAAAGAAATGGCACCAGTACTTCTACATGCTGCAGCTTTTGAATCAGCTATAACCCGGATTGCTTTAATTGAGCCCTATTCCTCTTATCAATCGATAGTTATAAATCGTTTTTATAATTCCTCATTTATTCCGGGAGTTGTCCCCGGTGCGCTTACAGCATATGATCTTCCTGACCTTGCCGCTTGTCTTGCTCCGAGAAACCTGTTGATGGCCGGTGTTACTGACGGATATGGTAAGATCACAGATACCGCAAGTATCAATAATGATCTTAACATCATTAAAATTGCCTATCAAAACCAAAAAGCTGAAGGGCGACTGAATATCGTGTCTATGAACCAAAATGAAAAGTTATATGGAATATTAACAGAATGGATAAAATAGATTACTCTAATTTTTATCACTGGTTAATTCTTAACTATATCTGACATCAGAACCGATGGCTGGTTGGAGTGCCCCGCCTTGAAAACTGCGTTAGAAGAACTGACGCGAATCTATCACTCGGAAAATGCATCTTACTTCCTTCATGTTCCGCGGATTGATGATGCCGGTGTCAAATACTCCGGTCAGCCGGATGAGAAACAGGAAGTGCATGCAAAAATGTTAAACATAGTTCACAATTGATTATTAAAATAAGCCTTTATGCAATTATCACGACGCAACTTTTTAACTACAGCTTCAGCAGGAGGATTCGGTATACTGATACCCTCATTTAAACTGATACGAAATTCATTCACCAATCAGCAGTTGATTTTGGATCAGGAGTTTATTAATCTGATTAAAAGTAAAATAGAAAAAGAAATTATTCCCCTTATGGAGCAAGAATACTTGTATAGCGGGACTATATTTGACGACAATTATGAACCGGAACTAAAGTATAAGGAGAAAGTTGTAAATTTCTATGATTATCAGGCTACAGGGATTTCTGTGTTAGCAATTTTAGCATCTCAGGGAAATACCCGGGCAAATGTTCTGATAAAGAAAATACAGAATAACATACACTATTACCAGCAAAATATTTTTGGGATGGAAATTGATGGATCCGGATGGGATGTTCCATTACGAAGGCTGCTGCTTCATATCGCGCTTGCATACAAGGAATTGGAGCCATTACTAAGTAAAGATGATAAAAAATTGTATACTGATTTGGTTGAGCAACAGGTTCCTCTTGCCATTGCGCATAATGAAAATTTTTTCCCGGGAAAGGACGATTTATATATGACTGCGAATAATCATACTGCTATTTTCATGCAGGGTATTTATTATTGCGGAAAAGTATTCAATCATCCGGAATGGGTAGATCTGACTCTCGATTTTGCGAATCGTATGTATGATTCTGTCAACCCGGACGGGTATTTTGAGGAAATGTCGAATAAAGAACGTGATGGGGGACCTTCACTGGTCTATACAAGGTTGACTTTAGGATGTTTGTATGACGTCTTGGACGGCCGAAAAAAATTGCAGGAAAAGTTTATCAAAGCCGGTGATTTTTATCGTTCATTCATAAACTATGATTATAAAATGATTCCTATAGCAGACGAGCGTACCAATGATTCAGGAAAAGGAATAGAATATGGATTAGCCTTACATTCACTAACCGCCAGGGGGAGATATTTTATCGTAGATAATTTAGCCTCTTTGGATTTTAGCAACCTCCCCATAGAAGACTTATCTGTCATTTATCATGAAATAAATTTAATGAAATTTGGCAATTGTGAGCTGCCTGAAAACCGGGTTGAAAGGAATAGCCATATAGCCCTTCCCCTGGGAATTGTGCGCAAAAATGGTTTTACTGCCGGATTATCAGCACTTCTGGCACTTAATCGCCACCTGTATCCCAGGAGTGATTACCATCTCGACCAGCAGGATATGGTTTATTTATCTCATAAGAAGGCCGGCATAATTTTAGCAGGATACAAATCAAAGAATAATCCGGAATTCTCAACTTTCAGAATTGGTAGCGATGCTTATACCGTTAAAACAGGCAAATTGTTGATGGGAGACGGTTGGGCCGAAGCAAATCTCTATTACGAAACATTCAGGGCACAAATCAGATGGGAAATATCGGACACGGCAAGGTTAATTCTAACCGCCGATTCAGATAAAGTCATTACAACCAGCCTGCTAGTTACGGATGAGAAGTTCGTTCAAACCGATAAAAATTACCAGACCAAATATTTAAATGGTTTCTCCCCTTATACAAAAAATAATGACGAAGGAAAAATAAAAGCGCTGATCTTTGAATGGGAAAAGAGACTGGTGATCGAATTTAACATCTGATTATCATGTGCCTAATTAAATTCCTTTTTTTAATCGTTTTATTAAAATATTTTTCAGCATAATGAAAATATTAATCGGGCAGTTTATTTCTCCGGTCTGCATTGGTTTACTTTTACTGTTCTCTGACAATACTATTATTGGACAGGGTCCGGCGAAATTAAAAATCAAATACATTGATTATTTTTTCGAAAACGGATCTCCGGTACTCTGGTCCACTCAGGGAGATACATTGTTGAAAATATCCCTGTTGCCTGATTATGAGCGAGAATCGCTTAACCGGCAGACAACACACTGGTATTTCAGGGTTGAAGCAGACAGCGGAACTCATCTCAGACTGTCGATATCCAAAATGTTAAATGAGATTTACAACGGCAGCCCGGCATCAGAATGGTGGGATAAGCATCATCCGATTTCATGCTATATATCATATGACCGAAAGAATTGGCTGCCAGTTCAGACACGACTTTATCAGCACAAGGAATTGCTGGTTGACTTCACCATGAGAGAAATTGGTGTCTATATTGCCAGACTTCCTGTTTACACCAATTCAGACCTAGAAAATCTTGAAACAAGATATAACGGGAACAGTCTGTTTAAAGTCATAAATATAGGTTCGACAATTGAAAAAAGACCACTGGAGATCATACGGCTGGGAAACCTTGATGCAAAATACTCAGTTATTATCCGTACAAGGGCACATCCATGGGAGCCAGGAGGCAACTGGGTTGTGGAAGGATTAATAAATAAATTCATCAGCGAAAATTCTCAGAAGTGGAGGGAGACCTTCTGTGTCTATATTATGCCAATGGCTAACAAGGATGGTGTGGCCAGGGGCATGACGAGATTTAATGCTGCAGGGATGGATCTGAACAGGAAGTGGGATAAAATGTCAGATCCGGAGCTCTGCCCGGAAAAATATGCTTTGGAAAAATTCATTGAAGGATTGATAAAGGAAGGAATCAGACCATCCCTTGGAATTGATATTCATAATGATGATGCAGGAGGAATTAATTTCGCAACTCATAATAAAGATGATACTGTTTTCATAAAAAAAATGCAATTCTTTGAAAAGCTGATGCGAAAGAAAACCTCTTTCTCGGAAGAGGTGAAATATTCATGGGATACTCTGGGGCAACCTGAATCTTTTGTACTGTTTGAAAATGGATTATACAGGAGATATGGAATAGAAGCCATTGTATATGAACTAAATGCCAACTGGATAAGCAGCCTAGGCAGGATGCCGACTCAGTATGACTGGATCAATGTCGGTGCAAACCTCAATGATGTATTTTATGAGTATCTGAACGGAACTGAGAAATGATTATCTGGTAATACGTGAAAGGATGTTGAGGATCCATTGTGCATTGTGATTAGATTACAAGTTGTTATTCAGAGGGAATTTGGATATGATTTTTTTTTTGAAGACCTTGCTGAGCATTATTATATAATTATTGAAATACAGGGAGGTAAATATGAAATCAAAAAAATTAGTTCTTTTTCTTGGAGTTTTTTCAATCTTCTTTTATTCATTCGGTCAGCCCGATAAATCTGTCGCCAAACCGGGAGTTCTTCAGGCAGGTATTGCTAAGATTGATATTACTCCTGATATCCCTGTAATGCTGTATGGTTATGCATCAAGGAAATCTCTTTCGGAAGCTATTCATGACCGGTTATATGCCCGTGCTGTAGTTTTTGAAAACAGCGGGAAGAAAGTTGTCCTGGTATCTAATGATATAGGATCATTCACAGATACATTATACACCGTTATGAAGAAGAGCATAATGGAAAAGTTCAATCTGAAAGACTCTGAACTATTCCTGGCAGCAATTCATTCTCATAGCTCTCCAGTGGTATCACTCGACAGCAGGAAAATGAATATAAGTAATGTTCAGTATACTCAAACACTGAATCAAAAACTACTGACAGTCATTGGTGAAGCTTTTAACAATCTCAAGCCAGTTAACACAGGCGTGGGCGTGGGCTATTCTCCTGTTGGCTCCAACAGACGCGAGATGACCTCTGATGGTTCCATTACTCTTGGAAGAAATCCATACGGGACGACAGATAAAGAGGTTCTTGTTTTAAAGATGACAGATTCTGATGGCAAACCTTTAGGTGCAATTTTCGATTATGCCACACATGCCACCTCACTGGGACCGGATAATATGCAGATCAGTGGCGATGTCCTTGGCATATCCGAACAGTTCGTTGAACAGATACTTGGTAAAGATTTCGTTTCTACTGTTTTTGCAGGCGCTTCAGGAAATATTGATCCTTCCGTCATTCAATACTGAGAATGGCTGGATACCTGAGACTGTGCTGTTGGGAACCCTCCTGGGAGAGGAAGTTGTGCATGTTTTCAGGGATATAGGGAATACCAGCCCGGGAGGCGAAATAAGTACAGCTATTGAAACAATTGAGTGCCCCAGGAAAAAAATTGACGAAAAGGATGAGGAACTCCCGGCACTCGATAAACAGACAACTGTTCCAGTCACTATTACTGCAGCACATATTGGTAATGATGTCGCCTTTATAGCCTTTAATGTCGAAATGCTTACTGAAATCGGAATGGCAATAAAAGAGGGTTCCCCATTCAAACATACTTTTGTTATAACCCATTGCAATGGTAGCAGCGGCTATCTTGCACCTGCAGCACTTTATAAAGAGGGAGGATATGAAGTCAGCTCAACTCATTTTGCAATCGGCTCCGATGACATTGTTATAAAGAAAGCTCTCAGAATGCTTTACGATTTAAAATAATGTAACTAATCAGACTGAAGTCTGAAGTCCGAAGTCCGAAGTAAAAAAAACAAAATTATGATTAAGTTTTTATACAAAATATATTATAAATGAAAAGAGTAGCAGTTGTAGGTTTTGGTTTTATGGGAATGACACATATATTGAATATACTTAAAAACAAAGATTTGAAATTAGTAGCCATTGTTGATAGAGATCCGGCACTGATTGAGAAAAATCTTGATTCAAAAAGTGGCAATTTCTCAACAGGAAATATTGATGCCGGTGAGCTGGCTGGTATTCACAAATATTCGAACCTGGATGATTGCCTTCACGCTGAAGATCTGGATGCAGTAAATATCTGTGTCCATACCAATCTCCATTACGAAATGACCAGAAAAGTCCTATTGCACGATAAACATGTTTTTCTTGAAAAACCATTCTGCCTCGATATCAAACAAGCTGAAGAACTGATCAGCCTGGCAGAACAGAAAAAAAAGATCCTTATGGTCGGACATGTGGTCAGGTTTATGTCGCCTTATAAGAAGCTTAAGCAATGGATTGATTCAAAAGAGTTTGGTGAATTGAAATTCTTGTCTTTGTCAAGGTTCACCGGCCTTCCGGGATGGGGTCAGTGGAAAGAGAAACATGTTAGAAGCGCATCAGGAGGCGCCTTATTCGACCTGGTCATTCATGATATTGACTTTGCCAGCTATGTTCTTGGATTACCTTCGGATATAAAATGCAACTATCTTCCCGGCGAATATAGTAAACACGACTATATCAGTGCCATGTGGAGCTATAAAGACAAAAATGTTCATGTAAAGATAGAAGGTGGGTTTACTTTCCATAGCAGTTTCCCGTTCCGGGCAGGTTATATGACTCAATTTGAAAGGGCAAGTATTCTATACACCTCATTAAATGACAATGTTATCAAGATAGCTGATGACAATAGTGTTAAAGAAGTACCTGCCGGTGATGCCGGTGAGGGCTATTATAGCGAGATTGATTATTTTGCTCAGTGCCTGAAAAACAACACACAACCGGAAGAGTGTATGCCGGCATCTGCGCTACAGTCAATACAGTTATGTTATGATCATCTGTAACCTGCTGGCATTGCGAAACGTAATCATGCGATAACCGGATGTTCAGAAACCATCCTGGTATTACCGGTTAAGTATTTTAATTTTACTGAGAATTATCTCATCCACGTTTGCTGGAAATACATCTGGCATACCATACCAGAAAAATGATTCTAATCCTTCATATCCTTCTGCTTCAATATGCATATATGTGGGAAGGTAGCTTGAAACATCGTTGGTATAACCCGCAACTGACACCATTATTTCAGGCCAAATATTCTTTACTCCGAAACTATAACCTGTTGTTGTTTCCCTTGAAAATCCTACAAGTTTCCAGTTCCCGATATTAATTGTATGAACATAGACGGGCAGAGATGCCGGCATTGTACCTTCCCTGTAATATTTTAACATAAGATCGCACCACTTTACATTTTTTTCAGCATAAATATCCCCTGGTTTATCAATGTTTTGTGCCCTGTAAACAAGGATTTCCTCATTGTTCAATGGAGTAATCGGGATATTTATAGTATCCAGATAAAATGAAATAGGTCCGCTTATTTTATTCATTGGACGGTTCAAAACGGCGATCACTTCATTAGCCAACTTTTCTCCTGTGATATACTCACCATTATCTTTTGGATTGATATCTCCTGCAGTGCCTTGTAAAAACAACGAATTGGATGTTCCTGTTCTTTCTTCCACTAATTTGCGTGCAACACCGGGATAATTAGCGCTTATCGTATAATGAAGTTTACCGGCGGTACTGAACACAGGGTGGCAAGATGCCAGAAACATATAACTTTCTCTGATTTTATCATTATAAGCTATATGAATAACGTCAACAGCGCTATCATATAATTCAGGATGATCTTTCAGACTCCTGTTATAACCAATATCTGTGGTCCCTCTGCCAAAATATATTGCAGCAGGAGCCAGAGTATTTACGGCATTGTCAATGGCATTCAGAATTCCGTTTCTTACTATCGAAAAGAGATAAACACTGTCAGGCCGCTGATTTGCTTCCTGCCACGTAAGCCAGTTCTGCGTAACAGGAGCAAAATGGGTATGAGAGAAATTGATAAAAACAGCAGAAGGAGGAATGTGGTTTTTCCGATCGATCTCCTCCTTTAACAATCCGGTAAATGTGTCAGTAAGTCCGCAAACATCCACATTAACAATAACAACTGTTTTTTCACCGCTTTTTATAGCCATGGCCCTTGCAGTCAGATTTCCCTCACTGCGGTGTTCCCCAAGGTAGAGAAGATTTTCCCTGCTGATGCTGTATATTCTGTCTTCCAGAAATGATATGAGTTTGATATCCTCTTTGATGGTCTCATTATTCCTGTATGCAATCTTTAACCACTTCCTTGCGCCATCTAAAGTTTCTGACTTGTATAAGACGCCATCATTTGTCAGGGCATAAAGTCTACCCTTATCTGAAGAAAAGCTGATAATATTATTTATCATTTCACCTTTTTCCCACTTAAAGGGCTTTTTCAATAAATCAGCACTCATCAGTGTTCCATTTCCATCCGTAATCCAAAGCTTATCGGATGATACTGAAAGCAATCTCGCAGTGTTATCCGCAGAACCAATCTTCTTCCATTTAATTTTTGCTGAACTCTTGCTCTCAAATAATTCCCCGTTATTTTTTAAGGCATACACCTTATCTTCATATCCTGCGATGGCAATTATGTTTTCAGCTTTGCCGGCAATGTTCCAGACCGGTTCCGGCATGGCAGGTGTATAATATAAGAGATCATTACCACTTAATATAAGAAGCTTGTCTTTCAATCCTGCCATACTCTGCGCATCAGGTGTTGTTCCATGATTTATCCACTGAAGCGTAAATCGTCCATCCTTTGGTGCACCGTAACCACCAAGATGCAGGGAAATCAACGACTGATCAGGTTCAATGGATGTTTGTGCTGTTCCTATCATATATTCCGCCTGAGAAAAGAGCTGAACTGAATTTGAAATGGCTACAAGCAAAAGTAATTCTCCGATTATTTTCATTTCTGTATTAAATGAATTTGTATAAATCCGCAATCCAATGACTACTTCACCTGAATTTTAAATGCCCACGCATAGCTGCATGATGTGGGGCGGGCCTTCTGTCGCGGGTAATTGATTGTCAGTCCGTTGGATTCATCCCATTTCCATTTCAGATCGCCCGGAACACCCAGCATGGTAATTTTAGATCCTTCAACAGGTTTAACAGATTTAAGATGAAATTCGTCACCCTGCCATTTCAGGAAAATCGCATAAACGTAATCCCCCTTAGAAGTAAAACTGGCATCACCCTCCTCCTGAACCTTCCAGAAACGGGTTCCATAGATTGCCTCACCATTTGTACTGAGCCATTCACCCAATTTCAAAAGCGGATATTGCTCATAATCAGGTATCAAACCAGCCGCAGTTGGACCGACATTGATATCAAAATTGCCATTTTTGCTTACCCCTTTAATCACTTTATCGATGAATTGCTTAGGTGACAGGCAATCTTCCTGATCTGTATCATGATTATAGCCAAAGGTTTTAGCTATTCCCTGCCAGAACGACCATTTATGAGTCAGTAACCCTTCGCTGCCTTTGTCATAACCATATTCTACATTAAACAAATCGCCGTGTTTGCCTCTTTCGCCTTCTCCAAAACGGTCGTTAACAAAAACCTCCTGATTCCTTTTAGACGCTTCGTTATAATAGTAGGCAACAACCTCTTTCATTTTCCAGAACGATTCAGGATGATCCCATTCCCCATCAAAGAAGATAAAATCGGGATGGTACATATCTATCAACTCCTTGATCTGAGGGATCATGTAATCATCAATATAGTTATTAACTCTTTTTAAACCTGCATATGGTATCTCTATTTTTGTATACAGTGGATTGAACCATTCATAAAGTGAATAATAGAATCCCACTTTCAAACCCTCTTTTCGTCCTGCTTCAAAAAACTGCCCCAGAAGATCCTTTTTCGGTCCCATCATCATAGCATTGCGATCAGTATACTTTGTTGGCCAGAGGCAAAAACCGTCATGATGCTTTGAAGTGATAAAATAATAATTCGCCCCCATTTTTTTTGCAAACTTAGCCCACGCGGAGGGATCGAAATTTTCAGCTTTCCATTTGGGAATAAAATCGTCATAAGTAAAGTTGTCACTATAGCTCTCCCTGTGGTAATCTACTGTCGGATTCCCCTTTTCGTGCATCCTGAAGCCATACCATTCGGCATAAGAGATACCATTTTCCCTTGGAGCCCATGCAGGAACAGAATAAACGCCCCAGTGCATGCTCAGTCCGATTTTGGCATCGTCATACCATTGCGGTATTTTATGACTATCGAGTGATTCCCAGGTAGGTTTATAAAACTCTTGTGCAGATACTTTTGTAACAGCAAAAGCGCCATATAAAAAACAAACAATTAAACGAATTGTGAAACGCATAACGGAAGATTTTTATTTATTTAATCCTAAAGATATTTAAAATGTAATGATAATATTTTATTATTCTTTATGCAATATCCCATTATCAGCTATTCTCATTATGTCAAAGAGCGCATTTTACTTTATAATGAGAGTAGTATTTCAGTTAATTCTTATTATTTTTAACAGATTTTTTCAAAATTTTGCTTACAATTACATCCATTATTAAATATTTCCAGACTTATGAAAGAAAATAAAATGTACACTCCAATGCAGAGATATGTTTTGGTCGCATTGAGATTATTAATCGGCTGGCATATATTGTATGAGGGTTTCTCCAAGTTATTAATTCCCAATTGGTCCTCAATGGGATTTTTAAAGGAATCAAAATGGATCCTTACAGGATTTTCTGATTGGATAATCTCTCACGCTGGCATACTTAATGCAGTAGACTTTCTGAATACATGGGGGTTAATAGCTATTGGTACAGGTTTAATCCTTGGACTTTTCACAAGGGTAGCAGCAATTTCCGGGGCAATTCTGCTTTTTATTTACTATTTAAACAATCCGCCACTTATCGGATTGGAATACTCAGTTCCAACAGAAGGGAGCTACCTCATTGTCAGCAAAACCCTGATTGAATCTATAGCTTTAGTTGCTTTAGCAGTCTTTCCATCGGGTTCGTTTGCAGGTTTGGATATATTAGTTTGCCGGTTCAGGAATCGTAATAATAAAATGGAGGAATAATATAATGGAAAAAGAAAAAGAACCAACAACAAATTCAGAAAAGAAGAATGATATGGCACAAAAGCCAATTATTAAGCGCAGAACGTTATTAAAAGCTTTGGCAGGAATACCGGTTTTAGGGGTATTTACTTTTGAGTTATTTAAGAAATGGACTTATGACCAGGAAAAGAAAAACATGATTCTTCAGGAATTGGGGCTGGATAATATTCAGGCTCCGGCTATAATAAAGAGCTCGTCTGCCACTAAAAATGATTTACTTCGGATAGGTATTATCGGTTTCGGCAGCAGGGCAGTATCGCATGCAAATGGATTGGGATATATGCATCCCGATGATGTTGAAGCAAGGGGGAAAAATGATACTCTTAAAGATTGGTTTGCCCAGGAAGATTTGAACGTGGCTATTACCGGTATTTGTGATGTTTATGACCTTCATGCAGAAAATGGATTGGCAATTGCACGAAATGAATTCCGGGCTGGAGGTGGTAAACCATCTGATATTCCGGTAAAACGATATCGCACTTATCAGGAAATGCTTGATGATAAAGATATTGACGCTGTAATGATTGCCACTCCCGACCATCATCATGCTCCCATCACTATTGCGGCTGCAAAAGCCGGAAAACATGTTTATTGTGAAAAGTCTCCGGCTCATTCTGAAGAACAACTCTATGAAATGTATGATACTGTTAAAAACAGTAAGATTGTATATCAGTTAGGGCATCAGATTCCTCAAAGTGTTATCTTTCAGCAGGCAAAGGATATAATTAAAAAAGATATACTTGGCAAGATCACACTGGTTGAAACAACGACCAATCGCAACACATCAGATGGAGCCTGGATCAGGCATCTTGACAAAGATGGTAAACCTAAACCCGGTGATGAAAAAACTATAGACTGGGATCAGTGGTTGGGTCACGCACCAAAAGTCCCATTCAGTATAGATCGTTATTATAACTGGACAAAATTTTTTGATTACGATATTGGTTTGATTGGTCAGCTGTTCACTCATGAGTTTGATTCCGTTAATCAACTATTAAGAATTGGCATCCCGAAATCAGCAGTTTCTTCCGGAGGAATCTATTATTGGAAAGATAACAGGGACATACCGGATTTACTTCATTGTGTTTTTGAATATCCTGACCGTGAATTAACATTGCTTTACAGTGCTACCCTTGCCAACAGCCGTAGTCGTGGCCGGGTATTTATGGGTCATGATGCCTCAATGGAGTTGGGAAGCGCAATCAGCATTACAGCTGATGGAGACTCCACACGTTATAAAAAACAAATTGAAGCCGGTTTGATCGACCCGTCAGGTCCTATGATTTCATTTAATCCAAACTCGGGTAAGATTGATGCTGTTACTTCAGCAACTGAGAAATACTATGCTGCAAGAGGTTTAACAACAACAACTATTAACGGCCTTCAGGTTGATGTTACTTACTTACATATTAAAGAGTGGATAGATTGTATCCGTAGCGGAAAAACCCCAAGTGCAAGCATTGAACGTGCTTTTGAAGAAGGGGTAGCCTGCCTGATGGCTCATAAATCATATGTTGAAAAACGGCGTACAGAATGGGACCCGGTTAATAGAAAAATTGTTTAAATCATTTTCAATATTGCAAGATCATAATTATAACATCATAGACGAATAAGAGGATTCTATGAATTGTATTTCTTTAATATTTGTCTCATTCATAGCGTTATTGATGACTTGTAGCTCTTCTCCTGAAAAGCAGAAGTCACCTTTTTTATTTAAGGAGACAGATCAGGGAATTGAATTGCTTGAAAATGGTAATCCTGTATTCTTTTATCAGAGAAAACCAAAATCACTGACAGGTCAGTATGTATGCAATAATTATTTACATCCATTATATAGTATTAATGGAGATATTCTGACAGAAGAATTTCCACCTGATCATCTTTATCAAAGAGGTGTTTTCTGGACATGGCATCAGCTTTATGTTGAAAATAAAAGCATCGGAGATGGCTGGATCAATGATGGTATTTCGCAGGATGTTTTGAATGTGAAGACTGAAAAGAGTAAAGACAGAGCTGAGGTTAACCTGGAGGTTATGTGGAAATCTTCAGCATTTCAAAATGGAAAGCCTTTTATGGTTGAACATACAACCATTATTGTTCACCAGCGGGAGTCAGATTTCCGTAAAATAGATTTTGAAATAACATTAGATCCACTCGTCCCGGGATTTCAGATCGGTGGGTCAGCTGATGAAAAAGGATATGGCGGATTTTGTGCGCGTATAAAACTTCCCGACGATTTGATTTTCACTTCAGAGAATGGACCGGCAACTCCGCAGGATCTTCAGATAAAGGCAGGACCATGGATGGATTTTTCAGGTGGTTTTGGCAATGATTCAGAAGTCAGCGGACTTACAATACTTTGTCATCCGGGTACACCAAATTATCCGGAACCCTGGATTTTAAGAGCGAAGGGCAGTATGCAGAATATTGTTTTTCCAGGGCAGAATAGGATTAGCATACCAATGGAGAAACCGGTTGTTTTACGTTACCGCATTATTATTCATAATGGTAATGCTGGTAGTCTGAATATTCCACAATTACAGTTGGAATATGAAAAAATGTTTAGTAACAAATAAATTTAATACTAAACTATCAGTAATACATCAGAGCTTCAGGCAATCCAAACTCCAGGCACTTATTAGTTACTACTATCCAAATTCAGGACCGCTGATTAAATATTGATTTTCTACTATTCCGGGATAAGGATTGTATTTCAGATACATCCTTATAAAGTGACGTTGTTTCACGAAACCTATTGACTCCAACCATTTAACCAAATCTTCTTTATCCTGAAGGATATCCATGGCAACAGGCTGATTATTCAGTGATTCTAAAGCTTTTGCGATAAGAATTCTGGCTGATTCAGATGAAAGAGCAAAAACAGGTCCTAAATAGTTAAACCTGATGCCGTCTCTTCCAAATATATAACCATCCAGGATGTGATTTCGCCTTAAAAGAAATGCCTTACCCGGGTAATATTGAAGCAAAGCCTGCAAAAGATAACTCCTGTCTGCACCAAAAATACTCTTGTCAAGTTTTAAGACCTCGGAAAAACTTTCCCGGTCAATATGCCGCGGTTCATTATCGGATTCCTTTGGAAATAAATTATTCAGGGAAGTATTTGTCATCCTGAAAATTTTATGCTCCTCAATAAATCCAAGATTCTGATATAAAGGTTGTCCTGCCGGTGTGGCATCAAGCTTAATTGATTCAACCTGGTTTAGTGTGTCAATAATATTTGTAAGAAGCATCTTGCCGGCACCTTGTCCTCTTAAGCTTTTATCAACCAGTACCATTCCTATCCATGCAACTTTATTTGAATGATTTAAAGCAGTTGCTGTTCCTGCAACTCTATTATGATGTTCGGCAACAAGGCAGCTATTCAGAGGATTTTCAAGTAACAATCTCCAGTCTTTTTCTGTCTGGTTCCATCCTTCAGTATTTGATAAACCAATTGCCTGATCCAGGTCATTTAGTATCATGGGCCGTATTTTAAATGAAGGATTTTCCGGCATATTCAAAATCTGTTAACTATTATGAGAACCACCTGTCAATATTCTCAGCTATAAACGCATCATCGTTGAGTTCAGGGTAAGCAGCATATATCCTGTCTATTTCTTCTTTCTGTCCGGGTGAAAGCACCTCATTTCTGTTCAGAGTCCATAGTCCTTCCAATAACCCCTGGCGGCGAAGTATTTCATGTAATCCGACAATACATCCTGAGAAGTTATTGGCTGCATCAAAAAAGGCGGCATTGCTGTCAGTGATTTGGTTTGCAAGGACCAACGATCGTCGAATGTCATTGTCAAACTCGCCACAGTGAACAGCTTCCAGTAATTTAACTGCTGAATGGGTCCATACTGCCCAATGTCCCAGTAACCCACCTGCTATACGTTTCTTTATGATCTTTTTATCATAAGTGATCTTGTATTCCGTAAGAAGATCAACCAGGATGTTATCGTCATTCCCTGTATATAAGGCAATGTTTTCAGCCCGCCCTGATTCAATAACTCCTCTGACAACATCAAATGTCTGATAACGGTTAAAGGGGGCCATCTTTATTGCAATAACATTTTCTATCTGTGCAAACTCACGCCAGAAATTGACATCCAGCTTTCTCCCTCCAACGGCAGGTTGCAGGTAAAACCCAATTACAGCGATAACTTCAGCAACAGCCTTACAGTGTTTGATAATATCACTATTGGTTGAATCATGGAAGGCAGCCACACTCAATAGAACAGCATTAAATCCATGCTGCAAAGCCAGTTGTGCCTCCTTTATTGCCTGGTCGGTTTTGCCTATGACTCCTGCAATACGGATTATCGGATTTTTTGTTTTTAAAGTAAACCTGCTGAACTCTTCATTGGCAATCTCCAATAGAGGTGTATAGAGGTCAATTTCAGGCAGCCGTATTGCAAACTGTGTAGTATGAACTGCAACAGCAACTCCCCCGGCACCGGCATCTAAATAATATCGTATTAATGCCCTTTGCCGCCGCTCATCCAGTTTGCGTTTACTGTTTAATGCAAGAGGGAGGGCAGGTATCACAACCCCATTATTTAAAGAAGTCATAATATCAATTGGAATTGTTTTATTCATAACAATGCAAGTTTTTAATATTTGCCATCTCTTACTTCAAAATGTGTTGGTTTACCCAATAATTCTTTGTCCTCTTTCAACCATCCTACAATCCATTTTATCACTTGGTCTGTTGGTACCTTTGGTTGGCCATATAAACCAAATGCCTGTTTGGAATTGCTCAGAAGAGCTGTGGTAGCCTCCTTATTTACAAGAACAGGCTTCACTCCAAACAATTTTCCAAATTCCTTAGCCACTTCATGGACGGAAAGAATTTCAGGCCCGGTTATGTTTAAAACTTTAGCAGGACTATTAACCTGTTCCAGAGAACGGAGAACGAAATTATTCATATCGCCCTGCCATATCACATTAAAAAAGCCCATGGCCAGATCAACAGGCTGGTTGTTTTTAACTTTCAAAGCTATATCTGTCAAAACTCCGTAACGCATTTCAACTGAATAATTAAGACGTATAAGTGCTACTTCTGTTTTGTTTTTAATGCTACCATATTCAAACATTCTTTCTCTTCCCAGGCATGATTGTGCATATTCGCCTGTTGCGACCGGTCCATCTGTCTCCACCGATCCCCCTGATTCAACAGTAACAAGCGGATATACGCAACCTGTTGAGAAAGCAACTATCCGTGAATGGCTGAAATGATCAGCAACAATCGCCGGCAAATAAGAATTGACGGCCCATGTCATCGCAAGGTTATCTATTGAACCAAACTTCATTCCTGCTAAAAAGAACACATTTCTGAGGGATGGCAAGCTATTGGTAAATTTTGTATCTAATAAGTCTCCATGAATTGTTTCGATTCCGTATTTCTCAATTTTTTTTTGCTGGTCATTATTTTCAAATAGCGACACCCCAATAATTCTTCTTTTACTTCCTGTTTCGTCGCAGGCCCGTTTTGCCATACGTGCCAGGGATTGCCCGATTTTACCGGAGACGCCTAAAAATATCAGATCTCCGTCTAATCGTGAAAACATTTCAATCACCCCGGCACCTGGTCTTGACAGGAGTTCTTCAAGCTGTTCAACATTTCCTATTTTTTCAGGATAAGCATTCATTGTTAATTCCTCCATTTTAATATTATATCTTTATATATATGTACTGATTGTTCCAGTTTCTGAAGATAGCAATACTCATCCGTCTGATGTGCCATTTCCGGTTGCCCCGGACCCAGAATTACTGTAGGAACACCGTTATAGACCCTTTGCAGCACAGATCCGTCGGTTAAATAGGGAATGGCTTTAGGGAATGTTTTATCTGCCCTGTCTACTCCGCAGACATCATAGACCAACTGAATAAATGGATCTGTTTCGTCTGTTGATACCGGGTTGAGATTAACCAGTGTTTCAAGAACTGTCTCATTACCAAGTTCTTTGCCAAGTTTTATAAGTATTTTACTGTGGTCAGTTTTTGTTGTTGACCTGATATCTATTGTAAATTCAGCATGGTCAGGTACAGAATTAATATTCATCCCGCCGTTTATCTTACCTACATTAATTGTAGGTAATCCAAGCAGAGGATCTCTCTCTGTTTCAAAATTAAAATCTATAATTTTCATAATTGATCTGGCGGCTTTGTAAATGGCATTAACTCCGAGCTCAGGCATTGATGAATGGGAGGTTATGCCCGAGGTAACAGCATTTAAATAAAGTGCCCCTTTATGACCTGTAACCGGAATGTTAGAAGTAGGTTCTCCGACTATTATTGCGCAGGCTTTTCCAGGATCCTTTATCGCTTTAACAAGTTGTTGAACCCCCAGACATCCCAGTTCTTCTCCTGCCGTAAAGATAAG
>Ga0315286_10002417_pt1 | contig 17424 bp, 9 predicted proteins | sample YL17G10_0_MG_FD_205038 | JGI IMG/M metagenome (GOLD analysis project Ga0315286, IMG submission 205038) | Sediment microbial communities from Yellowstone Lake, YNP, Wyoming, USA - YL17G10_0 | ecosystem: Environmental > Aquatic > Freshwater > Lake > Sediment | place: USA: Wyoming | collected...
AGTTCCGGCGGGATATCGGGGACAAGGGAATCAGAAGAAGTCAGAAGTCAGAGGTCAGAAGTCAGAATCGCAGACCGGGAAGCTGAATATGAAGGCGACATTCGAGGGTTGGCTGTGAAGCATGTAGTTGTGCGTGGTGAACTGAAACAGAGTCATCGACAGGAGGCAATTCGGGTGCTGATGAGCGGCGGTGTCGTGCTGCTGCCTTGCGGCGGAAGCTACCTGCTGGTTAGCCGGAGCGAGGAGCAGCTCGGGCCTTTCGGCTACCCGCTTCGGCAGCGGCTGATTCGGGACCGCGCGGAGTTCGACGAGCTACTGACCTCGCCCTCGGTCGGTGTCCTCAGACTGGCCGAGGCGTTCATGCCCGGCGACCTGACCCTGGTCGTGGATGCCGGGTCGGGCAGCATCGGCGTCATGATGCCGGGGGCGGGCCTTCTGGCCGGGTTAATGAGCGAGCTGTCGGAACCGCTCTTCTTCCAGGAAGTGCTGGACTGCGACTCAAGCCAGGACCTGCAGGAAGTCTACGGCGGCCGGGTTGACCTCTGGCTGGATATCGGCGGCGTTCACCTGACGCCCTCGACGCTGGTGGATTCGACCAGCCGCACGCCGAGACTGGACCGCAAGGGCGCGATACCGATACTGGACATCGAACGCGCGCTCGGAGGCAAGGTGAAGCTGGGGCCGGCCGTGGTCTTCGCGGTCCTGTTCGTCTGTACCGGCAACACCTGCCGGAGCGCGATGGCGAGAGGAATTCTCGAGCAGCGGTTGCGCGGCCGGAGGGTGATGGTCTACTCCGCCGGGACGAATACGGTCGCCGGCATGCCGGTCAGCGAGGGCGCGGGGCAAGTGATGAGGGAGACGGGCATTGACCTGTCGCGTCACTTCTCCACTCCGCTCACCGTGAGCCAGGTTCGCGATGCCGACCTGATACTCTGTATGGAGCCGAGGCACCGACGCCGGGTTTTGGAACTCGTGCCGGAAGCCGAGTCACGCACCTTTCTGCAAATGGGCTACTGCGGGCGGACCGGGTCCGAGGAAGTGTTCGACCCGGTCGGCTCGTCGCTTGAAGTTTTCCGCGAAGTTGCTAAGATTGTCGTCGAGTGTCTGGACCCGGTGGCGCGGGACATCGAATGGCGACTGACGGCCGAGAAGAAGTGAAACCGCAGACAAACGCGGATGGACGCGGACTCCGAAATCGGATTCTGAACCGTCCGGGCGAATCGCGGACAGGAGGGACTGAAGATGAATTACTTTCTGACTGATGAACAACTGGAAATCAAGAAGCTGGCGCGGCGGATCGCCGAAGAGAAGGTGCTGCCGGTGCGGGCCAGGCTCGACGAAGCCGGTGAGTTTCCCCATGACCTGATGAAAGAGTTCGCCCGGGCCGGGTTCAACGGTGTCTACATCCCGGCCGAATACGGCGGGTCGGGCGGCGGGGTGCTCGACATGTGCCTGATTGTCGAGGAAATCTCACGGGTCTGCGGCGGGGTGGGCGTTTGCTACGCGGCCAACGGCCTGGCTGCATACCCGATAATCCTGGGCGCGACCGAAGAACAGAAGAAACGCTTCCTGCCCAGGGTCGCCTCGGGCGAGTGGATTGGCGCGTTTGCCATCACCGAGCCGAATGCCGGCTCGGACGCGTCGGCGATCGCGACCACAGCGGTCCGGCAGGGGGATTCCTGGGTCATCAACGGCACCAAGCACTTCATCACCAACGGCGAAGTGGCGCATTTCTACACGGTGATCGCTTCGACCGACAAGAACAAGGGCGGCCGAGGGCTGTCGGCATTTCTGATTGAGAAGGGAACGCCCGGGTTCACGTTCGGCAAACACGAGAATAAACTCGGCATCCGCGCGAGCGCCACTTGCGAACTGGTGTTCCAGAACTGCAAGGTGCCGGCCGAGAACCTGCTGGGCAAGGAAGGAATGGGTTTCGTGACCTCGATGCGGACCTTCGACCGGACCCGACCCGGGGTCGGCGCGCAGGCGGTGGGTATCGCCCAGGGCGCGCTCGAAGCCGCAACCGACTATGCCCAGAAGCGAATCCAGTTCGGCGCGCCGCTGAGCGCACTCGAAGGCATCCAGTTCATGCTCGCGGATATGGCGACTCGGGTCGAAGCCGCTCGCGCGCTGGTCTACGCGGCCGCGCGCCATGCGGATTCCGGCGCCAAGAACATGTCGGGATTCTCGGCGATGGCGAAGCTATTCGCCTCGGACACCGCGATGGACGTTACGATTGACGCGATTCAGGTTTTCGGCGGGTACGGCTACATGAAGGACTACCCGGTTGAGAAGATGATGCGCGACGCCAAGATCACCCAGATTTACGAGGGAACCAACCAGGTCCAGCGGCTCGTCATCGCCCGCGAATTACTGCGCGGCAGCATCTTCCAGTAGACTCAGGCCTCGGATTCCAGGCCCAAGCCGAATTCCGGCTTGGGCTTCGGTTTGTGCACCAGGAGGACGTGAACTGCGCCTCCCGCCCGTCGAAGTACAGGACCGGTACCGCCCCAAAAAAAGGGTGTGCCCTGGGAAGGGCACACCACGCGTGCTTGTTGAACCTAGTGGTACCCTGGAGGGATGCTTTTCAGGCGCCACTTGGAGGGCCATTCCCAATGGGCTTGGGAAAGAGAGAAGAGGCCGTTTGCCGCGAACTCAGGTTCGTGCATGAAGTGTGCCGTCAACGTCCAGCTCTGCCGTGCCTTCTGCTAAGGCAATGAACTAGTGTGAGTTACATATTAGCATGGGCGGGAATAGCAGCGACCCGGGAGCTGGCTCTCTGCCGAAAAATCCGGCGCTGCGCCGTGAAATACGTCAGAGTCGGGTAGAAGTCAACGTGGAGAGTGGCTGCAGAATCCCTCCGACTTGGCCCCGGTTTGTCCGCCCGGGCTATTCGTTGTGGTCGAGGAGCCCGTACTCGGCCATCTTCTTGCGCAGTGTGTCGCGGTGGATGCCGAGGAGCTTGGCCGCTTCAATCATGCTTCCGGCCTTACGCATCGCCTCCTCGATTGCCCGACGTTCGACCGCGTCGAGCTGCAGGGTGCCGACGAGCTGCTCAATGGTCGTTGAGGCGACGCGCTCCTGCTGCCGGATGAGCTTGATCACGCCGAGCGTCGGAATGACTTCGCCCAGGGTGATTTCGCGTCTGCGCTGCGCCTGGGCGCGCTCGAACGAGCGTTCGACGACGTTGCGAATGGTGCGGATGTTGTTGGAGAAGATCTCATTGCTGCCCGCAATGTACTCCTGAACGGACTGAATCAGGAATCGCAGAGCAACCTCGGTCATCGTCAGATGAGCATCGGCCGGCACCCGGCGGTTCATTGCGCTCAGAAAGTAGTCGGTCATCTCGCGCAGGTCGTCCTCGACCGCGCTCGGGCTGTCGCCTTCCCAGCGGCGGCGGACCGAGGGAACCACCAGGCTGTGCTGGAGCAGGCGGCCGAGGAAATCGGTCCGGAAGCGTTTGAAGAGGTCCTCCGGCGCGCGATTCGTCGCCGCCAGGATGCGATTATCAACCGGCATCTCCTGACTGCTCCCGAGTTTCTTGACGACCCGGTATTCCATTACGCGCAGGAGCTTGAGTTGAACCTCCTTGCTCAGGTCGCCGATTTCGTCAAGAAAGACGGTTGAGCCGGCGGCAGCCTCGAAAATGCCCGGCCGGCTGGTGCCGGCGTCGGTATAGGCACCCTTCAGATGACCGAAGAGCTCGTCCTCGATCAGGTTCTTCTCCAAGGCCGCGATGCTGACGGTCCAGGGGTGTTCCCGGCTCTGGACGCCTGCGTCGTAGCGCGGACTCTTGCGGTGGATGGCCCGGGCCACCAGTTCTTTGCCCACGCCCGGGTCGCCGAGCACCAGGACAATCGCGTCGGACGGGGCGATGCGCTCGATTTCGTAGCAGAGATGAGCCATATGGCGGGACTTGCCGACGACGGTACCGAGATTCTCCAGCCAGTCCCGTCGCTGCTCGGCGGTCAGCGGGCGCAGGGCAAGCTCGTCAATCGACCGGATAATCAACGGATAGTAGTTCTCGCCCGACGCATCCTCAGGCACGAAGTTGCAGGGGCCGTAGCCGGGGTTGACGATGAACTCGGCGAACTCGCGCGACCGGCGCATCCCGATGTGGGAAGAGACAAAGAGCACGGGGGCCACCGTGTCAATCCGCTCATGCCGCATCAGGCTGTAGATGACGATGCCCTGTAATCCCACCTCGTCGAAATCCGGCAGCGAGGTGCGCCATTCCCGGGGCGAAATGCTGTCCGGCAGCGAGACGATCTGTCGCTTGTCGCGGATCTGGCTGTAGTCAACGTCCTGGATGACCAGCGACACGAACCGCGATTGGCTGCGGGCATACCACGCGCGCAGGTCCTGATATCCCAGCAGGTAGACAAGATCGAATTCCCGGGCAAGCCGGCCATCCTCGAAACTCTCGATTTTGGCGCGCAGCCCGTCGAAACTCGCCCGGTTGTCATCGAGAACCAGAATGACGGGCTTGGAATCAGGCATGGCGAAGGGGAAGTGGCCCAAGTGGCAAAGGAATAGTGGCCGAGTGACCCAGTGGCCGAGTGACCCAGTGAAGACACTGGACCACTTGACCATTTGACCGCTTGACCACTCTCTTGGTCACTCTTTCCATCACAGTTCACCCGTGATGCCGCGGGTCTGGCGGCGATGGGTGTCTTCGAGTATGGCGAGGTAGTCCCAGACCCGGACCCAGAACTTCTCGTACTCCATCAGCTCGCGGGGCGACCGGGAGAACTCGACGAAGCCGCCACCGAGCCGGTACAATTCCTGGAACTGCCCGCCGAGGTGCGTATCGGAGTGCGACAGGTCGACCAGACCCGGTCCGTCGTTGAGGAAATGAACCGTCAGCTTCCGATTCCACGTGGTATTGACGGTATATTCCAGCGCAATCAGCGACCAGGTCTGGGCGTGCCGCAGGTTGTCAGCGATGGCATGCTCGAACCAGCGCTCCAGCACGCGGTCGGAGTAGAGGCGCAGGTGTTCGATGGCGTCCGGCGCGTCCCAGTTCTGAACCTTCACCAGCCACTCACCCCGGAAGTCCCCGGCGCGCAATCGCCGAACGAATTGCTCGCGCGTGAGCGTGCTCACGCTCAGTCCCTGTTTGATCGGCAGCGCCCGGATTGTCTCCAGCACCCATGAAAGGAAGTCTAGCGTTTTCGGTCGGTTAATCAAGCGGTATATGTAGTGGCTGTAGTAAGGCTCGAGTCCGGTGCGGATGCGCATGAGGTCCGGGTCCTGAGTGAGTCGGTGCCGGCGCCGCAGTTCATCAATGCGGGCGATGGCGCCCGCCGTGTTGCCCTTGGAAACGAAGACATGGTCAAGGGCGATAGTGTCGCTGCCGATGGCGAGCAGTTCGGGCACCGGGCGGACGATAGCGTCAGTCCGTCGGGCGCGCCGGTTTCGAACGAACCTTCCGACGAACCAGTAGATGAAGACCAGGATGCCCAGCGCGAGTGCGGTGAGCAATAGACCCAGCCCCAGGCTCAGGCCGGAGCGTACCCGAGCCTGCCGCTCGAGCTTCAGGTCCAGACCTGAGCTCGTGTCGGAACCGGCCTTCTGCTCCATTTGGGCCAGCCGGCGCCCGGTGCGACGGACCGCGTCGCGGTTGCCGTTGCGCAGGGCAATCTGGCAGGCAAGGCGCGCGGTATCGAGCGCGGCCTCAATCGCCTCGCCGTTGTTGCGGAAGACGTCGAGCGCATGCTCACCTTTGGGCGAACTGCGAACTACGAGCAGGTCCGTGCGCTCGTCATTGTCCACGCGACTTGCACAGACTTCGCGCACGAAGACTCCGTTGTAGCCCAGTCCCTGGACATCATCGAGGGCAAGGTTCGGCGCGCTTCCGGCCGGGTTCGGCAGGGAAACGCTCCAGACCGCCTGGAGGCCGAGCGGCGTGCGATAGATCAGGATAAGGTCCGCTTCGCAGTTCTGGATGTCGGTGACCGCGCCGCCGCCCACATCGCGCCGCGCGGTCAGGTTTGCACGGCCGGTCGAGTCGAGGCGGGTGAGGATACAGACTCCGCCCGGGGAGTCCGTGACGCAGTAGACATCGGAATCGGCGATCCGCACCATCAGAGAGCCGTTCGAGAGTCCTCCGGAGGTCAGCCGGGTCGACCAGCGGGGAAGCGAATCGGGGAGAGACCAGCACGTGATTTGCAGACGACCTTCGACAGCTTCGAGCGCCACGAGTTCGAGTCGGCCGTCCCGGTCCAGGTCGCCGGCATCAAAGCCGTGCGCAGGACACAGCGAGCCGCGAGCAGCGGGCGGCGGCGAGTCGTCGGCAGTCGAGAACCGGTGGTCAAGGAGATGGCGGCCGGCGCCGTCAAACACGCAGAGACTGCTACCGTCAGAAACCGCGATTTCATCCCGGCCGTCAGAGTTCAGGTCACAAACGAGCGCCTGAGTCGGCGTCGATTGCCGTCCGCGAGCGGCGTCGGGTCGGCATTCCAGATGCCGGAGGACCTTGCCGCTCAGCGTCACGACCCAGGCGCCGCGGCGGTCGATTCCAACAATCTCTTCGTTCCGGTCGCCGATGACATCTCCGGCGCGCAGAAAGCCGAGCCGGCTGTCCGTGGGCACCGGTACTTCTTTGAACACCTTCAGGTGGCGGTCCAGCAGGAGAATCCGGCGCGCGAGGGCGACGGCGAGCTGTGCCGAACCACCGCTGCCCTGCACCGGACACGCGTCAATCACCGGCTCGCGGCACCGGTAGTCGGCGAGCAGACGGTTGCCGTCACTGCTCAATAGCAGCAGTTCTCCGGATTCCAGACCGACCAGCAGTTCGGCCGGATTCTGGGGCTGCCAGCGAATGACGCGAACGAATCGGGGCGGACCGGGCAGCGGCCGGGACCATTCGGGCACAAAGCGGGGCGGCAGGGCGAACAACTGCGCACCAGAGAGCAGGAGGGACAGGAGGACGACGAAAGAGTGGCCAAGTGGTCTAGTGACCCAGTGGCCGAGTGACCTAGTGAAGACACTGGGCCACCGGACCACTCGATCACTGGACCACTGCCATCCACTACTTCGGTTCATAGTACTCCAGCCGGTCGGTGAGCACGAGAATGCCCTTGACGGTGGGACGGCCCAGGCAGGCTACCGCAGCCGCCCGTGGCGCGCTGGACAGAGGAATCGACTTCAATTCGGCGAGTCCGGTGTCGAGCAGGACGATACGCGAACCGCTGATGCGGGAAGGATAGAAGTAGGGGTCGTTGTCAATCTGGGTTTCGTGAGTCAGCGTCGCCACCAGTTCCGTTTGCCGGTCACCGTCAAGGTCGGTTGCGGCGACGATGCCGGCGTTGACGAACGTCTCGGAGATGGCGGCAGCGAACTCGCGGCTGCGCACGGTGTCGAGCCGGCCCGCACCCGGGTCGAAGTGCAGCTTCCAGAACCGCGCCGACTTGCCGGAACTGGCGGCACAGATCTCGCGCCGCCCGTCCCGGTCGAGGTCGGCGGCGGCAATGGCGGTGAAGGCATAGCCGGGCGGATTCTCAGCCGGAAACTGCGCCCTGATTCGGCCGGTTCGGCCGTCGAGGACCGCCAGGCAGCCGAACTGGCGATCCCAGCTGCCGCAGGCGACCACAATTTCCGGGACCGAGTCGGCATCCAGATCGGCCACCAGCGCCTGGGAGTAGAGATGGCGGTAGCCGCTGAGACTCCAGCGCCACAGCAGTTCGCCGCGGGTCGAGAAACACAGTACGTAGGCGGTTCCGGTGTCCGCGATGCCGTTAGCACAGATGCCGTGCTCAAAGCCATAGGTGCCGACAATCAACTCGGGTTCAGAGTCGTCGTTGACATCCGCGATCGCCCAGATGTGACACAGGGAGGCGCCGGTCTCGAAGCGCCAGAGCGGACTACCGGCGGAAACGTTCTCCGCCGATTCGGTCCGGCCGAGAGCTTCTTCGTCGACCAGGGGCAGAGCATAGCCGGCGATGGCCGTTGTGCCCGTCGGCACGCCGTCGGCGGCGCTCTGAAGCCGGTCTGCTTCGACCGTGACGAGCCGGAGGACAGATCCTGAGGTGCGACGCGCGCCGGCCCGGGTCTTGGGAACGCTGACCAGCCACGCCTCGGTTGCCGAGGAGGCCAGCGCCACGCGGCACGTCAGCCGCGGTGCATTCGGTGTCGACGCGACAGAGTAGAGCTGCGCGGTCCGGCCCGAGCTGGCGACGAGCATAGCTTGGGCGTCGGATTCCTCGCCGACCGAGAGGTACTGCTCACCAGGTTCGGCCTCGCGCAGCATGATGCCATGGCGGTCCAGGATGCCGGAGAATCCGTCCAGGCGGAGCATGATTTCGTTGCCGGGTTCGGGTTCCAGGTTCGCTACCAGCAGGCCCCGGGAGACGGCTTCGGAAACCGGGTTGAGCACAAACGGTTCAGGCAGGAAATCCTCGGCTTCCCAGACGCGGGAGAACTGCCAGTCGTGGCTGAGACGCCGGGCAGGCTGCGAAACAAAGCGGGTATTGGCCGGGTCGTGACCCGGGTACATCCAGATCAGGTCCGCAGTTCGCGGACGGCAGCCGAGGCTGAGCAGGATTCCCAGGACCGGCAGCACAAGGCGGATGCAGCCTCGCCTGTAACGCGGGTCGACAGGCTTTGCGCGCAAGGTATTGTGCATCGTCCCGGACTGTCCCAATTGATTCTATGTCGTCGGTATTGAGGTGTCAAGCCGGTCATGGCGCCGAGCCCGCCGGCGGATTCGAGTTCCGGCGAGCAGTCCCACGGCGATGACCAGTGAAATCGCGCTGAGCAGGCCGAAGGACCGGCGCAGAGGCGTATTTGTCGGCCGAATCACGATGGCGTGCCGACCGGCATTCAACCGGACGAGCAGGAATTGGTCGGCGGTCTCCCAGGTGCTCGCAGCCGCGCCGTTGTCAGTCACCTGCAGCTCAGGGTAGTAACTCCAGGCTAGGCGGGCATAGCAGTCGCGACTAACCTCCAGCGCGAAATCTACCTGCTCGTGGTCCTGCCGAATCGCGCTGACCCGGCAGCTTGGCGCTTCGATTCCTGGGAGCGAGTCGTCAAGGCCAATAGTGAACAGTCGCCGAGCAGTGCCGGTTTCAGGGTCAAGCTCCATTTCCCCGACCAGTCCACGCCAGTCCGAAGCGACGTAGAAGTTCTGAATCGGAACCTGAGTGAAATCCGCCGTCGGCCGCCGAAGCACACGGGACGAGACAATCACCGGCGACGCTCCGGGATACGTGCCCAGGCCGAGCGGCGCCAGGCCTGAGTCCTGCGCGGAGTCTCCTTCCGGCCGGTCCGAATAGCGGCGCACCAGGGTGTCATCCCATGTCAGTCCGCGCTTGAGAAAGACCCAGGTCACGCCCTGTTCCCGACCCTGACGCGCGGGCAGGGTGATAATGTAGCGCGCGTCGAGCAGGCGCAACTCGCACCGGGCCTGCCGGGACAGGTCCTGGTCGGTCGAGTCCAGGAATTCCCGTGCCAGGTCTTCAACCCACGCATAGGCATAGAGCATCGAGCGCGGCGCAAACTGGTGATAGGGCGGGCCGAGCACAGCCGGGGTCCGGGCGAACAGATAGCCGCTCGCCGGAAAACGGCCGTAGCGCCACCAGCCCTCAGGTGTAACATCCAGCAACCGGCCGTCGGTTCGTCCGGCCAGCTTGCCGTAGATGTATTCGCGGCTGCCCAGGAAGACGTCCACCGGCTGGTAGACGTTGGTGATAAGCCGAGGCCCGAGGTCGAGGAAGAGCACGGCCAGCACCGGCAGCCAGAGCCAGCGGGGCGCAGTGAAGTCAAAACTCAAAACGCAAGAGACAAAACCGAATAACTTTGACTTGTGACCTTTGACCTTTGAGTCTTGAGCTGGCTTCCCGGCCAGCGCCTGATACCCGTATCCGGCAAGCAGCGCGGCGAAGAGCAGGGCGAAGAACAGGAACCGGTCCGGGGTGAGATTGCTGACCAGCGGCAGGCGGCCGAGCAGGGGCAGACGGCTGTTGAAGGCAAACAGAACGGCAATCAGAAAGCCCCAGAAACCCGGATGCCGGAGCAGCCGGTGCTCGCGCGCAAGCCGGATCGCGCCGAGCACGACGAGCACGAGCACGCTCAGCCCGATGTAGCCGCCGGAGTAGCCGTTCAGCACTCGTGACAGCCCGAACATCGTCAGCAGCGAAGGGGTCGGGAGTGGGACAAACGGTTCGGGCATCCGGTACCGCATGCCCTCGACCAGGAATGGGACCAGAAAGAACGCGGACAGGAGCAACGCCAGCAGGCAAGCACCGAGGAACCAGACCAGACGCCTCGCAAATGACGAATGACGAATGACGAATGATGAATCACCAACCGCCGCGCTCGGCGCAGCAAAGAACCACAGAAGCACGAAGGGCGCAAAGAAGACCGCATGCAGGACATGCGCCAGCGGCAGGAGGGCCAGGACGATACCCAGCATGACTGCCCGGCCGAGCCCGGGTCGGGCGAGTAGCCGGTCAAGGAGCCAGAGCGAAAGCGGCATCAGTACGAGGCAGAGTTCAATCGGATACCGGCTGAGCCACTGGATATAGAACATGTGCACGAAACTGAACAGGTAGGCGAACGACGCAATGAACGCGGCCGCCGGGCTGCGCAGCCGGTTGCGGGCGAAAAGATAGAACGCCACGCCGGTGCCGATGTGCAACAAGAAGAGCAGGACCTTGGTCGCCTGGAACGGGTCGCCCCCGGTAAGGAAAGCGATGATTGCACCCAGGTAATAGAAGAGCGGGCTGTAGAACCGGAGCAGCGGATAGCCGTTGTAGAAGAAGAAGCTCCAGTTCGGCAGATGGCCCTGGCGGAAAGCCTCGTAGGTCACCTGCACGCGTACGATGTGAGGCCAGGTATCGCCGTGCGTGGGAATTCCGGAAAGCAGGAACGTGATTCCGCTGATGATGCCGGCAATCACGACCAGCGCGAGGACCTCGGTCTCGCGCAACTCGAACCCGACCAGCCGCCGGTACCACGGCCGTTTGTCCAAAGTCCGCGTTCTGCTGTCCGCCACCGGTTAATCGTCCTCGAAAAGCGGCAATTGTCAACAAGCAAACCGGAATCCGAGTCATAACCGCCGAGGCGCCAAGAGAATCCCGTAGCGGAATCGAATCCGCAGATTGCGCCGACTACGCAGATTTCCGAACCCCTTACTGCTTCGAGCTTGACAGTTGATGCGGCTGAGATAGCATTGAGGTACAACAACCGAGGATTGAATGAAACAATCCAGTTCGTCAGACCGGGGAAGGGCGTCGAAAGACGCCTGGTTTGGCGCTTGTCTTCCTGTTCGTGCGTCTCGGTGCGCGCATCGGCTTCGATGGCTCTCTGTCGCGACGCTTCTCGTCGTTTCGCTTGCCTTCGGAGTGCAGCGCTGGGAGAGAACATACGGAGGACCGCAAGGGGATAGGGGCCAGGACGTGCGTCAGACCGCTGACGGCGGATATATAGTCGTGGGAGTGGCGCAGCCCAGCGGTATCTACCTGCTCAAGACCGACAGCCTGGGCGATACTATGTGGAGCAAGAACTACGCCGACTTCCCGTCAGAGTCCCGAAACGCGAGGGCAATCGCGATAGCGCACGACCGGGGATTCATCACGGCTGGTATTGTACATATGCAGGCCGAGGAGTACCTGTACCTTCTCAGGACCGACAGTCTGGGAGACTCGCTCTGGGCACTGAGGACGACGTTTTGTCCCGGCCCTGCGGCGGGAAGCGACGTCACGCCGACGCGCGACGGCGGGCATATGGTAGTCGGCGGGCAGGGGGTGGGTGATACAGCCTCCGGCCCTCTTGCCCTGCGACTCGACAGCCTGGGTGGCGTGCTCTGGTGGAAGATGTACCTCCTCGGCGACCACGCATACGCCGAATGCGTGGACACGTGCCCGGACGGCGGATTCGTGCTCGCCGGATACCGGACGTCCGGCCCGGGTTTCTCGGATGGGTTCATGATGCGGATTGACAGCCTGGGCGACACGCTCTGGACCCGTTCGTTCAGCGGGCCCGGAGATGAGACGTTCTTCTCTGTTCGATGCACACCCGACGGCGGTTTCATTGCCGGAGGAAATACGAACTCGAATACCGGCGGAACCGACAAGGCGTTCCTGGTCAAAACCGACGCCCTAGGGCATCAAGTCTGGAGGCGCACCTATGGCGGAGCCGCCAACGACTACTGCGTCGAGGCACGCGCGATGCCAAACGGGTCCTACATCTTCGCCGGCGTGACGTCCTCATACGGCGCCGGGTCGTACGATGGCTGGCTGGTGAACGTGGACAGCTCGGGTAGCGAACGGTGGAGGAGGACATTCGGCGGGGAGGACTGGGACGCCTTCGCTGCGACGGAGCTCACGCAGGATTCTGGCTGCATCTGCTGTGGGTACTCGGCGAGCTTTGGCGGCGGAATTGACATCTACCTGGTTAAGACCGATTCCAGCGGTTCGGCTGCGGTTGCTTACAGCCAAAAAGACCGACAACCAGGGGAGCCGGTTCCTCTCATCCGAGTGCCGGGGTTCGTTGCAGGGCAATTGACTTGCCAGTACTTCCAGCCAATTGCAGGAAGGGCGCGAATCGAGCTCTTCGATGCGTCGGGACGACGGCTGAGCAGCGTGGACTTGGGATATCACAGCGCCGGCTGGCATGACCTGCAAGTTCCGGTCGCCCCTCCGACGGGCGCACGATTCCTGCGATTGCTCGTGCGCGACCAGAACGCCACGGCCAAGTTCATAGTGCCCTAGGCCGCGCCGACTCTGGATACCTTCGCTGAACCCGAGTGGTGTAGCCAGAGAAGCTCTCAGCCGCTGTCCGAACTTCCCGATGCACCGGAGATGACGTCTGACCTGTACGGAAGTCGGTGCAATCGGTGAAATTGGTGGATTCTACTCCTTGCCTCTGTGGCAATCCTCTCGGATTTGTCCTTCGTTATTCACTTGGTGCTCTTGGTGTCTTGGTGGTGAGTTCGGATTCTCTTGGCGTTCTCTGCGTCTTGGCGGTTCACTCCGGCTTCTCCGTGCCTCTGTGGTAGTCCGTTCCCGGGAATCTGCGTAATCTGCGGATAAGTCAAAGAACGAGACCATGAGATTTGACAAATTCACCCAGCGGGCGCAGGAAGCGATTGCTGCGGCACAGGAATCGTTGACTCAGTTCCAGCACCAGGAGCTGGATACTGAGCATCTGCTCTATGCCCTGCTGACGCAGGAACAAGGCGTAGTTCCCGAAGTCGTCAAGGCGCTGGGCGCGAGCCCGGAGGAATTGGCCAACGCGGTGAAGGCCGAGCTTGAGGGCAGGCCCAAGATCTATGACTCGCCGGGCAGCGGCCAGGTCTATCTCTCGAGTGCGGTCCGTTCGGTGCTGAGCCGGGCTGAGAAGGAAGCCGCGGCGATGAAGGACGATTTCACGAGCACCGAGCACTTGCTGCTGGCCATCGCCGAGGAGCATAAGTCGGCCGCGGCCCGTTTGCTCAAGGACCGCGGCATTACCCGCGATAAGATTTTCGTCGCGCTCCAGAAGATTCGCGGGTCCCAGCACGTGACCAGCCCGGAAGCCGAGAGTCAGTACCAGGCATTGGAGAAATACTCCCGGGACCTTACCGCCCTGGCCCGAGCCGGCAAGCTCGACCCGGTCATCGGCCGGGACGAGGAAATCCGGCGCGTGATTCAGGTGCTGTCGCGCCGGACCAAGAACAACCCGGTGCTCATCGGCGACGCCGGGGTGGGCAAGACCGCGATTGTCGAGGGTCTGGCCCAGCGGGTAATCCGGGGCGACGTGCCGGAATCCCTGCGCAATCGCAAGATTGTCTCGCTGGACATGGGCGCGCTGATTGCCGGGGCCAAGTACCGGGGCGAATTCGAGAACCGGCTGAAGGCGGTCCTGAAGGAAGTCACCGCCTCGAACGGCCAGATTGTCCTGTTCATTGACGAACTGCACACCGTGGTCGGGGCCGGGGCCGCGGAAGGCGCGATGGACGCCGGGAACCTCTTGAAACCGATGCTGGCCCGGGGCGAACTGCACTGCATCGGGGCCACGACGCTGGATGAATACCGCAAGAGCATCGAGAAGGACAAGGCGCTGGAGCGGCGGTTCCAGCAGGTGTACGTTGACCAGCCCGGAGTAGAAGACACCATCTCCATCCTGCGCGGTTTGAAGGAGCGGTATGAAGTCCATCACGGCGTGAAGATTGCCGACTCGGCGCTGATTGCCGCGGCGGTGCTCTCCAACCGTTACATCACCGCCCGGTTCCTGCCGGACAAAGCGATTGACCTGGTGGATGAAGCGGCGGCGAAGCTGAAGATGGAAATCACCTCCAAGCCCGCGGAGCTGGATGAGATTGACCGGCGGATTCTGCAACTGGAGATGGAGAAACTCTCGCTGAAGCGCGAGTCCGACGAGGCGTCGCAAGCGCGGCGGGCCCAGGTCGAGAAGGAAATCTCGGAACTCAAGGAGAAGCAGTCCGGCCTGACCGCTCAATGGCAGAATGAGAAAGGCGTCATCCAGGAAATCAGCAAAACCCGGGCCGAGATTGAAAAGACCCAGCACGATATCGAGAGCGCCGAGCACAAGTATGACCTGAACAAGGCGGCGGAATTGAAGTACGGCACGCTCGCGGGCCTGCAGAAACAGTTGAAGGCGCATGAGGCGAAACTCGCATCATCCCAGAGCAAGGGGCATGCCCTGCTCCGGGAGATGGTGACCGAAGAGGACATCGCGGAAATCGTCTCGCGCTGGACCGGGGTGCCGGTGAAGAACCTGATGGAAACCGAAAAACAGAAGCTGCTGCGACTGGAAGAACACCTGCACCAGCGGGTCATCGGCCAGGACGAAGCGGTGCGCGCCGTGAGCGACGCGATTCGCCGGGCGCGCTCCGGACTCAAGGACCCGAACCGGCCCATCGGCAGCTTCATCTTCCTGGGCCCGACCGGGGTGGGCAAGACCGAGCTGGCCAAGGCGCTGGCCGAGTTCCTGTTCGATACCGAGCAAGCGATGGTCAGGATGGACATGTCCGAGTACATGGAGAAGCACACGGTTTCGCGCCTGATTGGCGCGCCGCCCGGCTACATCGGGTATGAAGAAGGCGGGCAGCTCACCGAGGCGGTCCGGCGCCGGCCCTACCGCGTGGTCCTGCTCGATGAAATCGAGAAGGCGCACCCGGACGTGTTCAATGTCCTGCTCCAGATTCTGGACGACGGCCGGCTGACCGACGGCCAGGGCCGAACCGTGGACTTCAAGAACACGGTGATTATCATGACCTCGAACCTCGGCACCGAGGCAATCAAGGGCGGCCGGCTGGACAAGGCAGCATTGCAGGAAGCGCTGCGCAAACGTTTCCGGCCCGAGTTCCTGAACCGGGTGGATGAAATCGTGGTCTTTGACCAGCTCACGATTGAGAATCTCCGGGCGATTGTCGAATTGCAGCTCGTACTGCTCAAGCGCAAGCTCCAGGCTCAAGCCATTGAACTGGAAATTCTCGAGCCGGTGAAAGAGTTGATTGTGCAGGATGGGTTCAACCTCGAATATGGCGCGCGGCCTTTGAAGCGGGCGATTCAGCGACTACTCGAGAACCCGCTGGCCAAGTACCTGCTGGACTCTCGGCCCGAGAAGCTCGTGGCGACAGTCAAAGACGGCGCGGTCTTGTTCAGCGCGAAGAAGCCCAAGTCCCGCTAGAGCCGCAGACTCGGATTCTAACCGCAGACGAGCGCAGACCGGCGCAGACGTAGAATCGAATCCACGGATTCTGGATTCGGATTCAACCACCGACCCACACAGATGAACACAGACCCGAAATCTAACCGCGGAGAATGTGGAGAGCGCAGAGGGCTGGAAACCCGGGGCCGAATCCACAGATTACGCAGATTCCGCAGATACGCCGACCCCTGACCCCCGGCCAGATTTAGAGCTTCGCGCTTTGAGGTTTCTCCTGCGTTCTCCCTAACGGGGTGACAGGAAGGCAGGCGCGAGTAGCGCCGGACCTTCCGTCATCAGGGGCGAAGCTTTGAGGTTTCTCCCCTTAGCTTCTGAGGGGTGAAACCTCGAAGCATGAAGGAGATGGACTTCGGACTTCGTTTTTGGGTCTCTCCTGTTCGTTTCGGTGAGGCGAAACCTCGAAGTCTTCAGGGAGAGGACTTCGAGCTTACCTGCCTTGGCTGGCGTTGAGCGTACAGCGTCGTGGCTCCTTGACACAGCGCCAGGAAAGACATATCATCCTGTCTGCAAGGATAGGTATCAATGACAGATGACCAGGTCCGTCCTGATGCCAAGTTGCCTGCGCGGCTTGTTGAGAGCCGAATCCTTGCTTTGCGCGGGCTACGCGTCATGATTGACCGGGACCTCGCAACCCTATACGGCATCTCCACATCGAATCTGAACAAGGCGGTTTCGCGCAATCTGGGGCGCTTCCCGGCCGACTTCATGTTCCGTCTTAGCAGCGAAGAGGCTCGGAGCTTGATGTTCCAAACTGGAACATCAAGCTGGGGCGGTACTCGGAAGTTGCCCAGGGCGTTTACTGAACAGGGCGTCGCAATGCTGTCGAGCGTGCTTCGAAGCGAGCGCGCGGTTCGGGTGAACGTCGAGATCATGCGCGCCTTCGTGCGTCTGCGGAGAATTCTGGCGGACAACGCAGAGCTGGCCCGGAGATTTGATGACCTGGAAGACAAATACGACAGCCAGTTCAAAGTCGTCTTCGACGCCATCCGCAAGCTGATGGAGAAGCCCAAGCCCGAGCCTCAGCCGCCGCGCAAGATTGGCTTTCACGTCTCGGAAACGGTGGTGGAGTACGGTGGTGGAAAGAGGAAGAGGCGATGAACGTTGCCGCGCAGGTCGTCTTCTCATCCACAGATTACACCGATTTCACAGATTGTCGTTGGGCGGCGGTGCGAGCGCAGCGGTACTGCAAGTGAAACGATACTGCGAGCGCAGCGATACTGCGTCTTCTGCGATGGTCCCGTTGATGCGACGAATGATGCAGGAGACGAGTCGGATGTTCCCTGAACTCCCCCCAAAAGAGCGCATGTTTTTGCCGCCTGAGCCAGTCTAACTGTTAATGCCATGGAACAGCGAACTTTCTTGTCAGTGAGCAAAGGTCCGACCAGTAGAGCGAACTGGAGGCGGTTTGTGTTGCACGGACTGGCCGCCGCCGGGCTCATTGCCGCCATGGCCGGGGTGGCTTACGGGCAGCGAATAGTGTTCAGTGATGACATGACCAGCTTCCCGGCGGGCTGGACGCTGGGCACGGACGGCTTCAATCCCGATACGTGGACAAGGAAGACAGACCTCTGGTTCTCCAGCCCTGCAGCCGCGAAGTGCACGCGGAACGACACGCACAACCTTGACAGCACCAATCACTGGATGCAGCACTCAATAGCGCTGCGCGGCGATTCGACGGGCGTCGTCGCTTTCAAGTTGTGGCAAGTCACCGAGCAAGGTTATGATTTCCTCTACTTCGAGTACTCGACC
>Ga0315286_10002419_pt1 | contig 17419 bp, 17 predicted proteins | sample YL17G10_0_MG_FD_205038 | JGI IMG/M metagenome (GOLD analysis project Ga0315286, IMG submission 205038) | Sediment microbial communities from Yellowstone Lake, YNP, Wyoming, USA - YL17G10_0 | ecosystem: Environmental > Aquatic > Freshwater > Lake > Sediment | place: USA: Wyoming | collected...
GCCTCGAATCGGTGCTGATCGTGGTCGCTCCGGCGCCCCAGCCAACGCCGGCGCGTCCGCCGGCAGACGCGCAGGCCAGACAATGAAGGCGGTGCGCACCATCGCGGCCGTGGCGATCGCGCTGATGCTGCAGAGCGTGCTGGCTCGGATGACCGGATCGTTTCGTCTCCCGATCGATCTGGTCCTGGTGGCGGTGATCACCACCGCGCTGCTCTACGGCCGGGTTGCCGGATTGCTCGGCGGCACGCTGGCCGGATTGGCGCAGGACGCGCTGGTCGGGGGCGTGATCGGCATTGGCGGGATGGCGTCGAGCCTGGCGGGATTCCTGTCAGGATTCATCGGGACACAGTTTATCGTGACGCAGACCGCCCAGCGGTTCCTGCTCTTTGCCGGCGCGACCGCCGTGCATGGCGCGGTGTTCATGGGGCTCTATCACCTGCTCGGCCTGCGTCGGTTCGACCAGCCGTACCTGGATCTGACGGTGCGGGCCCTGGTCAACGCAGCCGCGGGCATCGTGCTCATGGGTCTCGTCGAGACCCTGCCGGGCCTGCCCGAACGCTGGCGGATCCGGCGCGAGCGTCGCCGGAAGGTACGGTATCACTGACGTATGGTGACCGGAACGGCCGATGGCCGGCGTCGAACTTCTCTGCGACTCACCGTGTTCTCGGTGGTCGTCAGCGTGTGCTTCGGCGCGCTGGGCGTGAGCTTCTGGTACATCCAGGTGCTGAACAATCAGACGTACCGGGAGATGGCCGAGGCCAATACCGAGCGGCGCCTGCCGCTGCGCGCCCCGCGCGGGATCCTGTTCGACCGCAAAGACCGCGTGCTGGTCGAGAACCGCGATGCCTACACGATCTCGATTCTCCGCGAGCACAGCGAGAATCTCGAACAGACCATGCAGTTGGTGGCCGCCGCCACCGGGGTTGCCGAGTCGCGCGTGCGAGACACGGTCGCGCGGCACATGAGTACACCGCGCTACCAGCCCATCGTCGTCATCGAGGACGCCTCGCTCGCGCAGGTGGCGGCCGTGCTGGCGCGGCGGCTCGACCGCGAATTGCCCGGAGTTGTCGTTCAGCGCGTGCCGACCAGGCGGTACCCGTCCGGAGGGCTTGCCGCTCACCTGCTGGGGTACGTGAGCGAAATCAGTGAAGCGCAGATGGCGTCAGGCAAGTTGGCCAGCGGATCGATGGTGGGGCAGTCTGGCATCGAGAAGGCCTACAACAAGCCGCTGATGGGCACCGACGGCGAGCGGCGGGTGATGGTGAACAACGTGGGCCGCGAGATCACGGCGCTGGCCGAATTGCCACCGGTCGAGGGACACCGGATCCGGCTGACCATCGACTACGACCTTCAGCAGGCGGCCGAGGACGCCTTCCGCGTGTCCGGATACTCGGGTGCAGCCGTCGTGCTCGATCCGAGAAACGGGGAGATCCTGGCGCTCGCCAGCGTGCCGTCGTACGATCCGAATGCCTTTGCGGCCGGCATCGATCCGGCCACCTGGAAGCAGCTCACCAGCGATCGACTCCGGCCGCTGCAGAATCGCGCCACGCAGGGCCGCTATTCGCCTGGCTCGACCTTCAAGGTCGTGGTCGCGACCGCCGCGCTCGAGGAAGGCATCATCACGCCGGATTTCAAGGTGACCTGCCACGGAGGCGCCATCTTCTTCAACCGGTTCTTCCAGTGCCATCTGAAGAGCGGCCACGGCACCGTCGATCTGCGCCACGCCATCGAGCAGTCGTGCAACACCTATTTCTACACCGTCGGCAACATGGTGGGCATCGACAAGATCCACAAGTGGGCGGAGGTCCTCGGACTGGCGGGCAAGACCGGGATCGATTTGCCGAACGAGGCTGAGAGCATCGTGCCGTCGCCCCAGTGGAAGCGGGCGCGGACCGGCGAGCGCTGGTACTCGGGCGACACCATTTCGGTCGCCATCGGGCAGGGCCTGGTGTCGGTGACGCCTCTCGCGCTCGCGTTGACGTATGCCACCGTGGCCAACGGCGGCCACCGGATGACGCCGCGGATGGTGCGCGCCGTCGATGACGGGTCTGGCTGGAAGACGGTCCCCCCGGCCGACGCCGGTGTCGGCCCGGCGCTGAAACCGGAGACGGTGGCGGCCCTCCACGACGGGCTGTATCTTGTGGTCAACGGAAACGGGACGGGCGGGCGCGCGCGCCTGATTGGGTACGATGTCGCCGGCAAGACCGGCACGGCGCAGGTGATTTCGCTGCAGGGCGCCAGGCAGGCCGCGGGCAGAACCGACATGGACCTGCGCGACCACGGGTGGTTCGCGTTCTTCGCGCCCAGGGACAACCCCGAGGTGGCGGGCGTGGTGTTTGCCGAGCACGCACTGCACGGGTCGTACGCGGCGCCGCTTGCGCGACACATCATCGAGACCTATTTCGCGAGCAAGGCGGGGCGGCCGCTGCCGGTGCTGGCTCCGCCCGCACCAGTGCCGGTCAAGGCCGCGGCGCAGGGTGTCGCCGGGCAGGATCGCCCGCACTAGAGGGAGGCCATCGGACCGCGATGTTTGATCGGCGTTTCTACCTGCATCTGGATTGGCCGCTCGTGGCAGCCATGTACGCGCTGTGCGTTGTTGGCGTGCTGATGATCTACAGCACGACGGGCGATGCGGCGAGCGCGGCCAAGGCGCGCCTGTTTCTCGTGCAGATCTACGCCATCCTGATCGGGACGGCCGCCTTTGTCATCTGCCTGAGTGTCGACTATCGGTCACTGGCCGATCGCGCGCACGTGCTGTACGCGATTCTCATTGGGATCCTGGTCTACGTGCTCGTGTTTGGTGTCGTGCGGGGCGGCGGCCGGCGCTGGATTCCCCTCCCTCTGTTCAACCTTCAGCTTCAGCCGTCCGAGTTCGTGAAGCTGGCGCTGGCGATCCTGCTGGCCCGGCTGTTCGCGGCAAACCAGACACGGCTCCTATCCACCGGCAATCTGCTGGCGGGCGGACTGCTGACCGGGGTGCCGCTGCTGCTCATCATGGCTCAGCCCGATCTCGGCACGGCGTTGACGCTCGTGCCCGTGCTGCTCGGTATCGCGTATCTCGCCGGCATGCGGCTGCGCGTGGCAGGTGTGCTGCTGGCCCTGGCGATTGTCACCGCGCCCATCGTCTGGAACTACGGGCTCAAGGACTATCAGAAGGCGCGCGTCGTGACCTTCCTCGACCCGTGGCGTGATCCCCGCGGGAAGGGCTATCAGCAGATCCAGGCACAGATCACCGTGGGGGCCGGCGGGCTGTGGGGGCAGGGCTTCCGAAAAGGCACGCAGGGGCAGCTCAGCTTCCTGCCTGTGTCCCACAACGACTTCATCTTCTCGGTTCTGGCGGAGGAGCACGGTTTCGTCGGCGTGCTGGGGGTCCTCGGCCTGTACCTGTTCATCGTCGCGCGTTCGCTCGATACGGCCAGGCGCGCCAGGGACCGCCTTGGCACCTATCTCGTCGTGGGTGTGCTGTCGAGCTTCACCTTCCAGGTGCTCTACAACATTTCGATGTCGGCGGGACTCGCGCCGGTCAAGGGACTCCCGCTGCCGCTCATGAGCTACGGCGGCTCGTCCCTGATCGCGACGCTCGCCGGCTTCGGGCTCATCCTCAATGTGAGGATGCGGAGGTTTACCAACTAGTGAACAAAGAAATGATCATCACCTCGAACGGCCATCAGACCCTGGTGGCCATCCTCGAGGACGACCAGGTGATGGAAGTGTCGGTGGAGCGCGAACGGCAGCGCGGGGTCGTCGGCAACATCTACAAGGGCCGCGTTTCGAAGGTGCTGCCCGGCATGCAGTCGGCGTTCGTGGACATCGGTCTCGATCGCGACGGCTTTCTGTACGTGTCCGACGTGGTCGACACCATGGAGGCCTTCGAGCGCCTCGGCGTCGACGCGGAAGACGGCGACGAGGTGGCCCGCGAGGTGGGCGGGGGCGACCAGGGCAAGGGACGCGAGCGCGGTGAGACGCCGAAGATCGAGACCCTGCTCAAGCAAGGCCAGGAAATTCTGGTCCAGGTCGTCAAGGAGCCGCTCGGGACCAAGGGCGCGCGACTCACCTCGCACGCGACCATGGCGGGACGGTTTCTCGTGTTCATGCCGACCGTCGATCACATCGGCGTGTCGCGGAAGATCGACTCGCGCGACGAGCGGTCGCGCCTGCGGGGCATCGTCAAGCAGTTCCGCGAGAAGGAAGGGTTCTCCGGCGGGGTGATTATCCGCACGGCGGCCGCCGGCCGCCCGCAGGAGGATCTGACCAACGACCTGGTGTACTTCCAGCGGATCTGGGGCGACATCCGCCAGCGCGTCGACTCGTCTCGATGTCCGGCGGTGGTGTACCGGGAGCAGGGGCTCGTGTCGAAACTGGTTCGCGACATGCTGACCGACGAGTACTCAGCCATCCGGGTCGACGACCCCTCCGAGTTCCAGAACGTCAAGGAACAGGTGCAGAGCTTCATGCCCGCGCTGGCCGGGCGCGTCAAACACTACACGAAGGACTTTCCGATCTTCGAGGAATACGGCGTCCAGTCCGAAATCGACAAGGCGCTGCGCAGCAAGGTCTGGCTGAAATCAGGCGGCTACATCGTCATCAACCAGACCGAAGCGCTCGTGGCGATTGACGTCAACACGGGTCGATTCGTCGGCAAGCGCAACGACCGGCTCGAGGACACGATCGTCAAGACAAACGTGGAGGCGGTGAAAGAGATTGTCCGGCAGGTCCGGTTGCGCGATCTGGGCGGCATCATCGTGCTCGACTTCATCGACATGGAGGAGCGAAAGAACCGCCAGAAAGTGGCGCTGGCGCTCGACCAGGAGTTGCGGCGCGACCGGTCGCCATCGAAGGCCGTGCAGGTGTCGGACTTCGGATTGATCATCATCACGCGCAAACGGGTCAAGCAGAGCCTCGAACGCGTCATGACCGATCCGTGCCCCTATTGCTCGGGTACCGGGGTGATCAAGTCGGCCGCGACGATCTGCTACGAGATCCTCGATGAGGTGCGGAAGATCGGCGGCCAGCTGGACGGTCCGGGGCTGGTGCTGCGGGTCAATCCGGAGATTGCCAAGGCCCTCCGGGAGGAAGAGGCGCCAGTCCTGCGCGAGCTGCAGGACACGCTCGGCAAGACCGTGTCGATCAAGCCCGACCTCCACCTGCACCACGAGCAGTTCGACGTGATGGCGATGTGAAGCCGGCAGCAGCCGCCGCAGGCCGTTCTGTGGAAATCTGACCCGTCCCTGGTCTCGAGATCAGGAGTTACCGGAGGCGTTCGAGTTCACCGAGCGGGAGCGGATGCGACGGCAGCAGGTCAGTCGTGCTGTCGCGAGGGTTCCAGCCGAGCCGGATGACGGTGACCTCCACCGAGCGGCGGCCGAAGCGCAGCGCTTCGGTACAACTCCACATGTAGATGTCGATGTGGCGTCCCTGGATCATCGGGCCCGTGTCCATGATCGTGTAGATGCCCGAGTAGGGCGCCTCCGCCAGCACCTGGATGACCGACCCGACGGGCAGCAGCACCGGGTCGGCGGCGGCGACTCCTGTGCGCGGCGATACGCCCGAGGCCGTCACAGCGCCCTGGCAGTAGGCGGTGGCGCTGAACCGCAGCCTCGCGCCTGGCGCGGGCAACGCCGTCGATTCGCGGAGGACCGCCTGCCTGGCGGCATAGCGGGAATCGAAGATCGTGACCTGGTACAGCGCGACGAACGCGAGCGCGGCCAGCGCGGTGGCGACGATCTTCTGCCAGCCGGATCGCGACAGCATCAGTGCGACTCCGGCGGCGCGACCGCGTGCGCCCGCAGATGGATGTGTGTTCGGCCGGCGACGATGGCGGGCAGCGCCAGCAGATAGCCGAGGGCCGCCAGCAGCGCCGCGCCCACGAGCGAACCGACATGGTAGGGCCAGAACAGCGGGCGCATCAGCCCGAACAGTCCCGTCCAGAACGCGTGGCTGAACATCGAGCCAGCCACCAGCTGCTCCAGCCGGAACGCAAAATCCGCCGGCAGGTGCACCCCGAGCACCGTGGCTCCCGCCAGCGCTGCCACCGTGTAGTACGGCGCGATGATCCACGGCAGGTTCACGTAGACGCCCACGACGACCGCCACGCGATTCAACCTGAACACGAACGCGCACACCAGACCAAGGACGGTGTGCAGGCCGAAGAACGGGGAGAAGCCCCAGAACACGCCGACCGCGAAGGCCGCCGCCGTCCGCTGCGGCGAGTCGTGAATGTGCAGCAGCGCTGCGATCCACTTCCGGAGCAGGGCGCGCGTGACGTGGATCATCTGAAGTGTTCGTAGCCGGCGGGCACCGGACATTCGCCCCCGGCCGTCTTCAGGCGGACCGTCCGGGACGCGGTGACCGTTCCGATCCGGGTCACCGCCAGACTCCCGAGCGTCTGCCGCACGGATCGGAGCCTCGCGCGCTGCCGGGCACTGACGGTGAACAGCAGTTCGTAGTCGTCGCCGCCCCGCATGGCCGCCATGACGGGATCCGCCTGGTGCGCGACAAACCACTCGCGCGCGTCAGCCGCCACCGGCACCGCCTGCCCGTCGACGACCAGGCCCGCCTCCGAGGCGAGCGCGAGCTGGTGGAGGCCATCGGCCAGCCCGTCACTCAGATCGACGCATGCCGAGGCGGCGCCGTTGCGGGCGAGCAGCAGTCCGAGGCGGATCCGTGGTTCGGGCCGGAGGTAGGCCTCTTCACACGCCGTCATCGCGCCGGCGGTTCTCGCGCCCGAGACGAGCGAGGCCAGCCCGGCGGCGGCCGAGCCCACATGTCCGCTGACCCATATCTGGTCGCCTGGTCGCGCGCCAGACCGCGTCAGAAACTTCCTCCGATGGACCGATCCCACCGCGGTGATATCGATGCAGAGCGGACCAGGCGTTCGGGTGATGTTGCCGCCGACCAGGGCGACCTTGTGCCGGGCGGCCAGTGCCAGCAGGCCATCGACGATGGCCGTCAGATCCGACAGCAGGAGGTCAGCGGGAAGGACCAGCGAGAGCAGCGCCACGCGCGGGCGGGCTCCCATGGCCGCCAGGTCGCTCAGATTGACGGCCAGCGCACGATGACCGATGGCGTCGGGCGGGGTAAATGCCCGATCGAAGTGGACGCCTTCGACCAGCGCGTCGGTGGTGAACACGTCCAGCGAACGCGGCTCCGGCTCGACCACGGCGGCGTCATCGCCGATGCCGAGCGTGACCCACGGCGGCGAAGGAGGCACACGCGTCCGGATCAGATCGATGAGTGCCCGCTCCCCGGTCGCCGCGACGCTACTTGGCGTACTCAACGGCCCGGGTCTCCCGAATGACGGTGACCTTGATTTGGCCTGGGTACTCGAGTTCGTTTTCGATGCGCCGCGCGATGTCCTTCGAGAGCCAGACCGCTTCCTCGTCGGTGATCTTCTCGCTTTCGACCATGATCCGGATCTCGCGGCCGGCCTGCAGCGCAAACGCCTTCGACACGCCTTTGAACGAATCGGCGATGCCTTCGAGCTTCTCCAGCCGCTTGACGTACGATTCGAGCGTGTCGCGCCGGGCGCCAGGCCTCGCGGCCGAGATCGCGTCGGCCGCCTGGACAATCATCGCTTCGAGCGACGGCCAGTCAATATCCATGTGGTGCGCGGCCACCGCGTCGAGCACGGCCTGCTGTTCGCCATGCTTGCGGAGGAACTCGATCCCGATCTCGATGTGCGTCCCCTGCATCTCGCGATCGATGGCCTTGCCGATATCGTGCAGGAACGCCGCGCGCACCGTGAGCGGGGTGCGCAGCCCGACTTCGCGGGCCATCGTGCCGGCCAGGAAGGCCACTTCCTTCGAGTGGTCCAGCACGTTCTGGCCGTAACTGGACCGGTACTTCAGCCGGCCCATCAGCCTCAGCACCTCGGGGTGCAGGTCGTGCAGGCCGAGTTCAAAGGCGGCGAGCTCGCCCTCGCGCCGGACTTCCTCATCGAGTTCGGTCCTGACCTTCTCGACCACCTCCTCGATCCGCGCCGGGTGGATGCGGCCGTCGGCGATCAGGCGCTCGATGGCGCGCTTGGCGATCTGGCGCCGGTACGGGTCGAAGCCCGACAGGATAATCGCGCCAGGCGTGTCATCGACAATCAAGTCGACGCCGGTCGCGATCTCCAGTGCCCGGATGTTGCGGCCTTCGCGGCCGATGATGCGTCCCTTGAGGTCGTCGTTCGGCAGGTCGACCACCGACACCGTGGTTTCGACGGCGTGCTCGGCGGCGCTCCGCTGGATCGCTTCGGTGATGATCTGGCGGGCCTTCGCCGCGGCGCCCTCGCGGGCTTCGGCCTCGAGGCGCTTCACCAGGTTGGCGGCGTCCCGTTTCGCGTCGCTCTCAATCTGCTTGAGCAGCAGATCCCGGGCCTCGTCTCCGGTGAGTCCGGCCACACGCTGCAGCTCGCGCTGCTGATCGGCCACGAGCGTCTGGTACTTCGCAGCGGCCTCGGCAGTGGCCTTGTCCCGTTTTTGCAGCGCCTGATCCTGCGTGCGGAGTTCCTTCTCCCGATGTTCCAGGGCAGTGGCCCGTTCGGTGAGCTTCTCCTCGCGGCGATTGAGCGTCTGCTCGGTCCCGGCCAGCTGCTGCCGGCGTTCGCGCGCCTGCCGTTCGGCCTCGACGACCAGCTCGTGCGTCCGCTCCTTGGCGTCGAGCAGCGCTTCCTTCTTCTTGTTCTCGGCGTCGCGCTCGGCGTCCCGCACGAGGCCGGCCGCCTTCTCTTCGGCCCGTCCCACGATCTCGACGGCCGCGCGCTTCCGATTCCCAAACCACACGAACAGGCAAATCGCGCCAACCGCCGCAGTAATCAAGGCGTTGACGACGTAGAACACTTCAGTCATGCCGCGTCCTTTCGAGGTCCCCCGGGGCGGGATCTCGCGGGGGCTACGCGCCCTGGCGGGTGTGGCAACCCCCGCGGCGATGTCAGCCGTGGCGGGCTAAATAGACGAAAGGCCCCGCTTTGCCGTGTGGCAAGGTCGATGAACCTGCCATTAGCAGGTGGAACCGCTATGAGAGCCGGGCTTCAGGCTTCCTCTCGCAGAGGCATGCACACCGCTCGGCATCGCAGCTCCTCGTGTGAAACGTTGGCTCAAACGAGCCTCGACCATCACGCACAAAGCAGGGAACCCAGATTCAAGTCTGGATGGATCTTAGAACGGGGGGAGGGCGGGGTCAAGCGACCCGCACGGCCTCAGCCGGCGAGCGCTTCGTCAATCAACTGTTCCAGGCTGGCCAGCCGCGCGGCCACTCCGGCCTCGCGGCTCTCGGCGGGGGCCCTGAGCCGGAACACCTCGTCGGCGATGTTGAGGGCGGCGACCACGGCCACCCGCGCCGAATCGGTTTCCGACGTCATGCCGGCGGCCGCCCGCATCTTCTCGTCCACAAAACCGGCGAGTTGCTGGATGTAGGCGGCATCCAACGTGCTGCGGATCGGGTACCGCTGCCCGAGAATTTCGACGGGTACCACGACATCAGCCATGGCGGGCTACAGGTTGAGGTCCTCGATCTGCGCCAGCAGCGAGCTGACGCGCGTGCGAATCGTTTCCCGCTCGTCCTTGAGCGCAGCGATCTCGGCGCCGTTCCCGTCCGCTTCCTTGAGGCGGGTCCTGGCTTCGTCGAGTTCGCGGGTGGCCCCCTGGAGCGCGTCGGCCGTCTGCGCCTGTTCGCTGCGCATCCGGCCGACCAGAGCCACGAGCAATCTCACCTTGTCTTCAAGCCGATCGAGCGCCTCGGTGCCGGCCGGCCGTTCCGTCTTTGCCATAGCTGCTCCGTCGCCTGCTGGCCTGCCGTTATGCCTTCGGCTTCGCCGTCGCGGCGGCCTTTGGCGCGGTGGCCTTCGGCTTCGCCGTCGCGGCGGCCTTCGGCGCGGTGGCCTTCGGCTTCGCCGGTGCGGCGGCCTTCGGCGCGGTGGTCTTTGGCGTCGCCGCTGCGGTGGCCTTTGGCGCAGCGTCCGACGCGCGGCGCGCCTGATCGAGCACCGTCTTGAAGCCGAGCTTGTCGTTGACCGCCAGATCCGCGAGGTGTTTCCGGTCGATCGTGATGCCGGCCAGCGTCAGCCCATGCACCAGTTCCCGGTACGTCCAGGCATGCTCGCGGGCCGCGGCGTTGATGCGGACGATCCACAGCCGGCGATAATCCCGCTTCTTGTTGCGACGACCGACAAACGCGTATCCCAGGGCCTTGTCGACCGCTTCTTTGGCTGCTCGGTACAGCTTGCTCTTGTTGAGGAAGTACCCTTTGGCACGCCCCAGGATCCGTTTGCGCTTGGCGCTCCGGACGGTGCCACGCTTGACTCGCATCGTTGCCTCTCTTCAGCCACTTCAATGGTCAGTGGACAATGGGCGGGGCACCGGTGGCCCCAGCCCGTGACAGGATCGACATCGATCGCGGGGGGTGGCAACCCCGAGTCCCAGATGCGATCCCAGCTATTCGGGGATTGGGGGATGGGGACTCGGTACTGGCAAATGCCTGTTCCTGAACCCCGAACCTCACACCCCTGATTTCCAAACCCGGCTCCTTGGTCCTGGTTCCCACGCTCCAGTCCCCAGTCCCCAGTCCCCAGCCCCTACTTATACGGCAGCATCTTCTCCAGCGTCCCCTGGTCGGATTTCGAGGCCACGGTGGCCTTCGACAGCTGCCGTTTGCGCTTGGTCGTCTTGCTCCCCAGCAAATGACGCTTGAACGCGGAGTGGCGCAGGAACTTGCCAGACGCCGTCTTCTTGAACCGCTTGGCGGCGCCGCGATGTGTCTTGATCTTCGGCATAACGTCTCTACTCTCCTGTCGTCTTGCGATCGCGCTTTCTTTCGCCTGCGTCCTTCGATTCACCTGTCCACATGTCCACTCAGGACGCAGTGCTGAGCGAGCGTATCTCGCCAGGTCAATTCGCCGGAACCCCCACCCTACCTGCGAGTCGAAGCGCTACGCGTCCGGACCGACATCCCCGGATTCCGGCTCCACCTCGGCCTCGGCCGGCACGTCGTCGACGGCCGGCGCAGCTTCGGCCGCGACCGCCGCCGGGCGGGGCGATGGTCGCGGGGCGGCGGCGTGCTTGGGTCCGCTGCCTGTGCGCTTGGCCAGAATCACGTGCATCGTGTTGCCCTCTTTCTGAGGCATGTTCTCGGCCACGGCCTCCTGGCTCAACTCGGCGAGCAGCCGTTCGAGGATGCGCCGCCCGATCTCGGGGTGCGCATTCTCGCGGCCGCGGAAAAAGATCGTGGCCTTCACCTTGTCGCCGTCCGCCAGGAAGCGCTCGATGTGCTTCTTCTTGAACTGGTAGTCGTGCTCGTCGACCTTGGGACGGAACTTGATCTCCTTGACTTCGATCACTTTCTGGTGCTTCCGGGCCTCGCGGGTGCGCTTCTGTTCCTGGTACTGGTACTTCCCGAAATCCATGATCCGGCACACCGGCGGGGTGGCCGCCGCGGCCACCTCAACCAGGTCCAGACCCTTGGAGCGCGCCAGCGCCAGCGCCTGAGGCGGCGGCATGATGCCCAACTGAGCGCCGGTGTCGTCAATCACCCGGATTTCGCGGACGCGGATGCGTTCGTTGATGCGGGTGCGTTCTTCACGGCGCGGACCAGAACGTTCGAAAGCGATATGCGCCTCCCCTTACAATGCCTGGGGCGTGTGCCCCTTGCGGCGGATTTCTTCCCGCACGGTGTCGACAAACGCCCCGACAGCGCGCGGACCCAGGTCTCCGGCGGCGCGGCTTCGCACCGCCACGGTGCCTTCGGCCATCTCGCGATCCCCGACCACGAGCATGTAGGGCACCTTCTGCAGCTGCGCCTCGCGGATCTTGTACCCGATCTTCTCCTGGCGGTCGTCCAGCTCCACGCGCAGCCCGGCCGCCACCAGTGTATCCCGCACGCCGGCGGCGTACGCCATGTGGCGATCCGCGATCGGCAGCACAATGGCCTGCACCGGCGCCACCCAGAGCGGGAACGCGCCGGCATAGTTCTCGATCAGCAAGGCGATGAAGCGCTCGAAACTGCCGAAGATTGCCCTGTGGATCACCACCGGGCGGTGTTCGGCGTTGTCGGCCCCGATGTATTTCAGGTCGAAGCGCTGCGGCAGCTGGTAGTCGAGCTGGATGGTGGCGCACTGCCACTTGCGGCCGATCGCATCCATCACGTCGAAATCGATCTTCGGCCCGTAGAACGCCCCGTCGCCCGCGTTGATGTCGTAGGGCAGCCCAACCGCATCCAGCGCCCGCTTGAGCTCGGACTCGGCGTGATCCCAGGTGGCCACTTCGCCCAGGAACTGCTCGGGCCGCGTCGACAGCTTCATCTGCACGGTCAAGCCGAAGTCGCCGTACACGCGCTGCACCAGCCGCAGCAGCCGCTCGACTTCTTCGCCAATCTGCGACTCCATCACGAAGATGTGCGCATCGTCCTGGGCGAACTGCCGGACGCGCGTCAGGCCGGAGAGCACGCCGGACGCTTCGTTGCGGTGCAGCGGGGTCTGCTCGTGAAGGCGCAGCGGAAGATCGCGATAGCTGCGCGTGCCCAGGCCGAACACAAGCATGTGGCCGGGGCAGTTCATCGCCTTCACGCCCATCTGCTGGTTTTCGGACTCGACCAGGAACATGTGCTCCCGGTAGTGCTGCCAGTGGCCGGAGGTTTCCCACAGCGCCTTGTTGTAGATGAGCGGCGTCTTGACCTCTACATAGCCGGCGGGAAACAGCACCTCGCGCATGTAGTTGGCGAGCTGGTGGTAGAGCGTCGTGCCCTTCGACAGCCAGAACGCGGCGCCCGGCGCCCACGGGTGGAACGTGAACAGTCCCAGCTCGCGGCCGAGCTTGCGATGGTCACGCGCCTTCGCTTCTTCGATCCGCCGCAGGTACGCCTTCAGCTCGGCGTCGCTCGAAAACGCCGTCCCGTAGATGCGCTGCATCGGCTGGTTGGACGCGTCGCCCTTCCAGTACGCGTTCGAGGTGCTCAGCAGCTTGAACGCCTTCAGCTTGTTCGCGGACGGGACGTGAGGGCCGGTGCAGAAATCGATGAACACATCGGCGATGGTGTAGCAGGACACCGTCGCGCCGCCCTTTTCCTCGATGAGCTGGACCTTGAGCGGTTCGCCGCGTTGGGCGAAGTACGCCTTGGCCTCGTCTTTAGGCAGCAGTTGTCGCTGGTAGCCGAGGTCGCGCGAGGCGAACTCCCGCATCTTCGCTTCGATGGCCTCGAGGTCCTCGGGCACAAACGGGCGATCCACAACGAAGTCATAGAAGAAGCCGTCGTCGGTGGCGGGTCCGATGCCGCACTGGGCGCCCGGAAACAGGTTGGTCACTGCGGCGGCCATCAGGTGTGCGGTCGAATGACGGTACAGGCCGAGCGCTTCCGGGCTGTCCGCCGTCACGATCCGGATCGACTGGTCGGCCTCGATCGCGCTCGACAGGTCGACGAGCCGCCCATCGACGATCGCGGCCAGGGCAGACTTCGCCAGCCGCGGCGAAATTGATGCCGCAAACTCGCTGATGCGAGTGCCTCGTGTGACTCCCCGGCTCGAGCCGTCCGGGAGTGTGACCGTGATCTGATCCATCAATTGGTCGGCAGGTCCCGCCCCTTGCGAGGGCCCCGGCTCCTCACCCCAGTCGACCTGCCTGCCGGAAGGACGTGGGGAAGTGGTAGGCACGAGCGGACTCGAACCGCTGACCTCCTGCGTGTCAAGCAGGCGCTCTAACCAGCTGAGCTACGCGCCTAATTGTCGGAAAGACAAGGCTTACCGGACCAACCAGTATAGCAATCGGCTTGCAGATCCGTCAACGCGAAGGAGTGGTTTCGAGGTGGGTTCCCGGCCCTGCCGACCAGCGCTGGATAGGCCCGTTGTGGGCCCATACCGGCAGGACCGGGGTGTCCCGAACGCCGCAGCGCCACGCCGCTACTTGACGGCGTCTTTCAGGGCCTTGCCAACCGAGAAGCGCGCCACGCGGCGCTTCGCGATCTTGATCGGGGCGCCGGTGCGCGGGTTGCGGGCGGTGCGCGCCTTGCGCTGCGACGTCTTGAACGTGCCGAAGCCCACGAACGACACGGTGTCGCCCTTCTTCAGCGCGGTCTTGATCGTGGCGAGTGTGGCTTCCAGCATCTTGCCGGCAGCCGCCTTGGTCGCGCCCGTCTCTTTTACGAGCTTGGCAATAAACTCCTGCTTGTTCATCTGTCCTCCTCTACTGGACCCCGCGGTGGTGGGATTACCGCTCCCACTGCGCCGTCGCGTTTATACGCAACGTGTGTTGGCCTGTCAAGCCCCAAAGCGTCAGCGGTCACGATGACAGCCGGCTGCGAAGCCGCTCGACCGCCTTGTCGAGCGTCGCATCGGCAGCCGGACGCTCCGCGCCAAAATCGATATCGGGCTGTTCAATGGCCACGTCTGGCTGCAGCCCGCGCTCGTGGATCGGGTTCCCAGCCGGTGTCAGGAACCAGGCGTAGGACATCCACAGCGCGCTGCCGTCCGGCAGCTTGAACAGTCGTTGCTGCGCGGCCCGGCCTCCGGTTCGCTCGCCGAACAACTCCGCGCGCTTCTGCCCGGCCAGCGCCGAGGCAAACAACTCCGCCGCCCCGGTGGTGCCGATATCCACCAGCAGCGCCAGCGGCACGGTCAGGCTGCCGTCGCCCGTCGCGGCCGCCACCGTCTGCCGGCTCGCGCCTCGCGTATCCTGCATCGCCAGCGTGCCCGAGGCGACAAACAGCCGCGCCGCCGCAATGCCAGTGAGCAGCGGCCCCCGCGCCGTGTTCCGCAGGTCGAGGACCAGCGCCTTCGCTCCGCTCTTCTGCAGTTGCGCGATGGCGGTTCGCAGTGCCGATGGTGTCTGGTCGGTGAACTCGGCAATCCGGATGACGCCCACACCGTTGCCCGCCATCTTCGAGGCGAGCGGAGCCTGCGTCATCTCTTCGCGCGTGAGGCTGACCACGTGCGGATCGGCCGCATTCCCCCGGATGATCGTGACAGTCACCGGCGTGCCCGGCTTGCCGCGCAGCTTGCGTACGCCTTCCCAGACCGACATTTCCCGGGTCGGCTGTCGATCGATCAGGCGTACGAAGTCGCCCGAGCGCAGACCGGCCCTGGCGGCCGGCGATCCGTCCCGAATGGCGATGATCCGGAGGTAGTACTGCCGCGTCAGATCCACGCCGACATCACCCGCCGGCAGCGGCGCGCCGGATTCCACGGTCCTGGCCTGGTCGGCTGTGAGGAACGCGCTGTCGGCGTCGAGCGAATCCGCCAGACCGTTCATCGCGCCGTGCATCAGGTTGTCGATGTCGACCGGCTCGACATAATTGCTCGTCGTCAGACTGAACACGTCGTCGAACACCCGCAGGTGAGGATAGGTTTCCTGACGAGCCGATGCCCAGCCCAGCAGACTGCCCACCAGGGCAAAAGCCAGGATGGGCGCTGAGATCAGGACAACTGCGATGCGGGTGCGGGTGGTCATGATGAAGGGAATCGACTATCTCTTCTTGAGCCATTGTAGTGGATCGACCGGCTTGCCGTCGACGCGCAGTTCGAAATATATCGAAGCGACGCCGTCGGGTGACGCGCCGGCCGCGCCGACGCTCTGGCCCCTGATCACGTGCGTGCCGGCCGACACCGTCATGGCGGACAGGGTGCCGTACATCGTAAACGCCTGTCCGCCGTGGTCGACGATCACCAGATTGCCGAACCCGCTGAACGGTTCGGCAAACACGACCGCGCCCTCGTGGACGGCCCGCACGGGAGCGCCAGTGGGCGCCGCGATGCGGATGCCGTTGTTGACCGTGGCGGTGTTGAACCGCTCGTGGAGCTGCCGGCCGAACGACGCGAGTACGCGTCCGTCGAGCGGCCAGTCGAGGTCACCACGGAACGGCCGGAGTGGCAACGTCACCGCGCCTGCCGCGCCACTGCGCCCGCCCTGCTCGAAGCCCGCCAGCCGCTGCTGCAGTTTCTGCTGGGCCGCTTGCAGTTCGCCCATCAGTTGGGCGGCGAGGTCCCGGCGCTGATCGATCTGCTGAATCAGCGCGGCCTGCGCTGTCGCCGCCTTGTCGGCGGCGGTCTTGGCGATGCCCACCTGTTCCTGGACGACGAGGCGCTGCCGCCTCCGCTCTTCAAGCGAAGCCTGGGCGCTGTGCAGGTCTGCGAGCGTGCGGCCGTGCTCCGCCACGCGTTGCCGATCCAGTTGCTGCAGCGCCGAGACGAAGCGGTAGGCACGGCCTGCCTCGCGCAGGTCGTCCACGCTGAGCAACAGCCTGGCGTAGCCCGCCTTGCCCAGCTTGTACAGCTCGACCATGCGGGTGGACAACGTCCGTGCCTGCGCGCGCGCCTGCGCCTCGAGCTGATCGATGCGCGTCGACGTCGTGCGGAGATCTTCCTGGATGCTCGCGAGGTCCCGTATCCCCTGCGCGTACTGTTCGGTCCGCAGGTCGCGTTCGACTTCGAGCCGGCGCAAATCGTCGAGCAGTGTCCGCTCGCGTGCCGCGAGCGAGTCTGCCTCGCGTTGCAGGGCGCCGATGCGTGCGGCGGCCCGCCTGGCCAACTCCTCCGCCTGTGCCCTGTCGGCCGGGGCCTGCCCGTTGACGGCGATTCCCGCCAGCGCGCACGCCGCCACCACGATCCAGCGCGCGCCCCCCGCCCGCCATGGGTGAGGGGGGAACGCTGATCGCGGGCGCCGCGGCTGGTCGGTCATGGGCGTCAGAACAGCGGCCTGCCGTCGATGTGTTTCGGGATCGCGATGCCGAAGTACGTGAGCACCGATGGGGCGATATCAACGATGCGTGGATCAGCTGCCGTGACCTTGCGGTTCGAGATGAGCAGGCCCGGGATCGTCTTGTAGTCGAATCCGCAGTGATCGCCGCTCCACTTCTTCATGTTGGGATACACGATGCTGCCCGGCGGCGATCCCCCGAGGGTCGTCTGCCAGGAGACGCGGTAGCCATCGACCATCCCGACCTGCAGGTCCGGGGCGTTCTTGAGGTATTCCCCTGAGTAGATCTCGTCGCGCTTGTACGCCGCGCTGATGATGCGCGCGCCGTTGGACGGATCCGTGAGCGTCAGCAGCCTGGCTGCCAGATCGTCGACAACCTTCTGGTAGTCGGCCGGATCGACCGCGCCCTGGCCCTCCCGGCCTTTCAGGTTGATGAAGACCTGGCCAAGGCCCATCGCGTACGCCCTGGTCCGCGACCAGTCCACGTTTTCCCAGAACTCGCCGCCTCCCAGGAACAGATTGCTCAGGTTCTTCTGCTCGGTGCGCTGTCCCTTGATCGCCAGGTACCCCGCGTTCACCAGCCACGTGTTGAGATTCACGGCCTGCCGGAACGAATGGAATCCATGGTCCGACATGACGATCACCTGCGTGTCGGGACCGACGCGTTTGACGACCTCGCCGACCATCTGGTCCACGCGCTGGTACACGCGCAGGATCGAGTCGCCGTACCTGGCGGCGGCCTCGGCGTTGTACATCGGGTG
>Ga0315286_10002420_pt1 | contig 17418 bp, 16 predicted proteins | sample YL17G10_0_MG_FD_205038 | JGI IMG/M metagenome (GOLD analysis project Ga0315286, IMG submission 205038) | Sediment microbial communities from Yellowstone Lake, YNP, Wyoming, USA - YL17G10_0 | ecosystem: Environmental > Aquatic > Freshwater > Lake > Sediment | place: USA: Wyoming | collected...
GGGGCACAAACCCTATCCCCTTTGAACGGCAAATCGAGGTGGCGGAGAAACTCGTAAAACACGTGCCGAGTTTTAAAAAAGTATGCTGTATGAACTCCGGCCCGGAGGTCACTCCGGCCCGGAGGTCGTGCAAATGGCAATTCGGCTAGCACGCGCCTATACTAAAAAAAATATCATCGTCAAGTTCGAGGGTGCCTATCACGGATGGGTGGACAGTGTCGCTCACACCGTGCACCCCTCCATAGGGCTCGGGCAATCGAAAAAAATCATGGAAAAATCCCCAATCGGCGAAGGCATACCTAAAAATGCGTACGCTGACATACTTGTCCTGCAGTGGAACGATACGGAAACACTGGAGGAAACGCCGAGATCATGGACCTCATGACCGACGGGAAGGTGTTCAAAGCGGGAACTTTGAACGCAAACAGAGTTGCAATGGCGGCTGCACACGCCACGCTCGAAATTCTGGAAGAGGGGAACGGAGAAGTGTACAAACGCATCTACACGGTCGGCGAGAAACTCATGAACGGGATGAAGGTAAGGAACTACAATGATTTTTGTCAGTCGAGCAAGGAGATATTCTTCGATTTCCGCACCAGGATGCTTCCACGAGGCGTTTACATACGACCTGCGCACTTCGGCGAACTCTACCTGTCGGCGGCCCACACCGAGGAAGACATAGACAGGACGCTCGAAGCCGCTGACGAGGTCATACGGGAAATGAAGAGAGACAAGGTGGTATAAAGTGTCGCTCCTAACCCCGTGATCTGGGTTTAGCTATTATCTCCCTGATCTCTATATCTTTGAATCTCCTCGTATAGGCCGGTTTGAGGACGATTGCGGTATCCGCTCCCTCATTGGTGCCTCCGACGGCGATCACCTCGCATGAGACATCTAAAACACCCGCATCCGCGGCCATAAGTGAAACCTCCACCGCGACCTTCATGCCCTGGCAGAACCTGTAGAGAGTCTCTCGAACGACTCTGTTTGGGGCCGACTCCATGAAAGCTTCGCTCACATCGTCTCCCAGGGAATGCAGGCCTGTAATGACCTTGATACCTCGACTCTCAAGTTCTTCCCTTTCCCCGCGCGACATTGTCCAGCCCTCTTCATCGAAGCCGGCGCAAATGGAGACCGCTATGATGTCAACCTTTCTCCCTTGAAATACCTCCGCGGCCCGTTTGGCGGTGTACCCATGGGTTGAAGCAAGGACGATCTGCTTTATTTTGAGCTCATCAGCCCTCTGACGGACAGCCATCAGGGCACTATCGGTATTTATCTTTCCGGGGGTATCAAAATAAAGAATTTTCCCTTCCATATCCTGCCTTCCTTTGCGGAACCACACGCCGATTCATTTTATCCGCCTGAAATCATAAACAGCTACTGGATTTAATAAAAACAAATTCTGAATAATGTGCAACGGTTTTCCTCAGCGAGTAAAAGATATAAAAATGTCCTGTTGACAAAAAATTTCAAAGGTGTATGATATGCTAAGGTTAATTTCAATATCTTGCAGCAGCCGGGAGCGGGGTTAAATCTCAGGTGTGTCAATGCCAAGGAGAGGAGGTGATAAAAATATAACCGGCTTATACCCGATTAAATGCCAACTCAATCCGAGCTGGTGAAAGAGATTGAAGTTCAAACGATACTTCATCATAAAAGGGGGTATTACTATGAGAAGCGGGCATGAAAAAAAACGCAAGTTCCTTAAAAAATTGTCCATCGTGGGTGTGGGGATCGGATTATGCATAGCGATGCTTTTCTTGATAGCGGCGGAGACGAAAGGTAAAGGAGCTACCATCAACGTTTTATCAGTACAGGATCCCTTCTATTTCGGCATGGAGCTTGCCATTCCCAGTTTTGAAAAAAAGACCGGAATCAAGGTCAATCTCGAGGCACTTAACTATGATGCCCTGCACGCCAAAATCATCACGTCTTTTATTTCAAAAAAAGCAGGCGTGGATGTTGCGACCGTCGACCAGATGTGGCTTACACAGTATGCGGACAACAACTGGATAGCTGATCTCACCCCGTACATAAAAAAGGACAAAGCCGCAGTAAAAATGAACGATTTCGTCCCCGAGGTCGTTTACAGTATGAGCGAATGGAGGGGAAAAATCTACACGATGCCGATGGCGGCCTACGGACAATTCGTCATGTACCGTACCGACCTGATGGAACAGACAGGGTTGAAACCCCCTCCGGAAAAACCGGAAGACTGGTGGACCTGGGATGTCTATTACGAATATGTCCAGAAACTGAAGGATCTTGGACCGGATGTCTACGGGACGGTCATATGCGGCGCGCAGCCGGTCCCCATCGTGCACATGTATACGCAGCTTGCCACGGCCTTCGGCGCAACGTGGGTAAAACAGTTCCCCACCGTGACACCGGAAGGCAAGTGGGACTTCACCCCAACAGTCAACTCCCCGGAAAATATAGAGGCACTGAATTTCTACAAAGCGCTGTACGAGCTCTCCCCCCCGGAGTGCATAAACTATAACTGGTTTGATGCGGGAATGAGCTTCGCCAAGCAGGATATAGGAATGTTCTTCTGGTGGACACCCTACGCGTACCTTGTCAGGCAGGCCGGGTATATGGATACAGCGCCCTCTCCAGTCGTCGGAAAGTATAAAATCGCGCCCCTTCCCCGTAAGCCCGGGAAGAAACAGATCTACAGCCTCGGAGGTTGGAGTGTCGCGATTCCAACCTTCAGTAATAAAAAAGATGCGGCATGGGAGTTCGTAAAGTGGGTCACCAGCTCGGAGGGACAGAAAGAAATCGGGCTGCTCGGTCTGAAGCAGTTCGCCGATTTTGTCAGGGAATCGAACTTCCGCGACAAAGAGTTAATCAAAGTATATCCGTGGCTTGGAACCCAACTCTTCACTCTTAAAGAGGGAAACGGGAAGATCGCAAGACCCCCATTCCCCATATATACGACATTGGAAGGCTTTTATGGGGTGAACCTCAACAGCGCGGTGGCAGGGATCAAAACTCCGGAGGAGGCGTTGAAAGACGTTCAGCAGCAGTTTGAGCTCACGTTGAAGCAAAACTTCTTTATCCCATTCGCCGGAGAGAGTTACAACGATACATTGGAAAACACAAAAAAATTAATCAAGGAACTTTCTCCTTAAGCGAATGCCGAATTAACCTCTTGCCCCGGCTTCCAGACTGTTAATCTCCTCTGGAAGCCGGAAAATTTTATTGTAAAAGAAGAAAACCATGCCAAGTTTAAAACGTAAGCTGCTTCCCTACGGGTTCATATTACCGTCGCTGTTGCTGCTGGTATCGCTTGTCATTTATCCTATGGGATTTTCCCTCTACCACAGTTTTCAAAACTGGACTCTGCAAACAAGCCCCGTTCCCTTAGGATTTGTCGGCTTTCAAAACTACGTCAACGCGTTTAAGGACCCGACATTTGTAATTTCTCTTTTCAATACCCTGAAACTTACCTTTGCCGCAACCTCGGTGGAATTTCTCCTGGGTCTCGGCATTGCGCTTCTCCTCAGCGTAAGTCTCAGGGGAAGTAAATTAGTACAGGGTCTCCTCATCATGCCGACGACTGTTGCCCCTATCGTGGTGGGTTTCATATTCAGATTTTTGTATTACAAGGATGGCCTTATTACATTTCTTATAAATTCAGTTGGAATAGCGATTCCGAAGGAAGGCCTTCTGGGAAGCAGATCGACGGCATTGTTGGCGATCATGTTTACGGATGTTTGGGAATGGACCCCGTTCTTTGCAATAATACTTCTCGCAGGATTGAAATCGATCCCCGATGAGATCATTGAAGCCGCGCGGGTCGACGGAGCATCTTTCTTTCGCATTTTCTGGCACATAATGCTCCCGCATCTTGGATTCGTATCCACGATCATCATAATGATCCGGTTCATGCAAACCTTTAACCTGTTTGACATCATCTATGTGGAGACCATGGGCGGGCCCGGTATGTCCACCCGCACGCTGAGCTACAATCTCTTTTATGAAGGACTGGTAAACTACAATATCGGCTATTCCACGGCCATCGCCTGGATCATGATGGTGATAATTATGATTTTTATCAACCTCTTCATCAATTTTGCATTCAAGGGAAAGGAGATCTAAATATATGCTGCGAAGACCCTTGCATGTGCAGATCATTCTCTACATCCTTCTTGCTATCGTGATAATAGTCTTCATGACACCCATTGTATGGATGCTCCTTTTATCAATCAGGCCTTCAGTTACCAATCTCACTATTCCGCCGAAGCTCATATTTAAACCGACCCTGAAATATTTTCATTATTGTTTCGTCCATCCCGGCGTGTCCCGTAATTATCTGATCTCCAGCCTGGTCATAGCAAGCGCGGCCGCTTTATTAAGCCTCCCCTTTTCCATTCTCGCCGCGTACGCCTTTTCACGATTCCAATTTCGCGGGAAGAAATTTTTTATGTTCTACTACCTCGGTCTCTTCCTCGGACCTCCTATAGTTTTCTTGATTCCATTTTTCTTGATCATGTCAACCATCGGCTGGTTGGGGACCTACCAATCGATGATAATTATTTTTCAGACCTTTACGATTCCTTTCTCCGTTCTCATCATGAAGAGTTTCTTTGACGAGGTCCCCGTTTCGTTGGAAGAGGCGGCTATGGTGGACGGGGCAAGCAGAATCAGGGCTCTCATAAGGGTGGTAATCCCCATATCATTACCTGGAATAATCGTCTCTTCCATGTTCGCCTTTGTTTTCAGCTGGAACAACGCCATTTTTCCCATCGTATTGAGCGGGCGGCTTACAAAACCGCTCCCTGTCGGGACCCTTAATTTCTTCGCGACCACCGGAGTAAACTGGAACAATATCGGCGCCACTTCGATCGTCACCATGATCCCCCCAATGATCATATTCTTCGTTCTTGGAAAATACATCGTACGGGGATTAACCTTTGGAGCAGTAAAAGGATAAAGAGGGGGATGCCCAGGCTGTTTGGGCATTGATCACCGAAGATTGAAAAAATCCGTGAGCTCGTACCTGTTTGCGCCGCGGTCGAGCCGGTAGGTGCCGCACCACAGGCTTGCGTCCTCCATGGCGTAGAGCATGAGGAAGGTGCTTCGCGCTCCGGTGTCCCCCGTCCCCCTCGCGTGGCCGCTGTCGATCTGCCAGACGCCGCTTGGGTGGTCGACGATGACGCCGCCGCTGCCGATTTTCACGGCGCTGTAGTTGTGGGTGTGGCCGCAAAAGTAAGCGGTTACTCCGTTGGCCAGAAGAGCGTCCCAAAAACGGTCGCGGTTTACGGAATGGACGTTGAGAGAGTCGTTCTCGTGCCTCAGCCTGCCGCTCTCCTGGTCGGGCTGAGGATAGGCCGGCTCGTGGCCGAAGACGAGCACGATCGGCGTCGTGCCTGCCGCTGCCACCGCCTCGAGGTCATAAATGAGCCAGTCGTAGAGGGCGTCGGGGATGTCCCCGTCCGTGGCGTGATCGCTGCTCCCGTCGTAATACTCGTTCAACACGACAAAGTGGGTGTTCCCGTAATCGAAGCTGTAGGTGGTCTCTTCGCACCCGGGCGGGCCCGGCCGGACGATGTTCGGCAGAGCAGTCCCATTTTTATTAAAGTCCCTGAGCCATTCCATGTCGGCCGCTGTCTCGGCCTCGTGGTTTCCCACGACGGGGTACCAGGTGTAGCCGGGTTTTAAAAACGTAAGAATGGCGGAGTAGACCCCGGAAGGAGGGTCGATGTCGCCCGCGGAAACCATGAACTGGCCGGGTCCCCCTTTTGCGAGGGTCTCGCAGACGCCCCGGAAATAATCCGCGCTGCACCCGGTGTAGTCCCTCATGTCCGATGCCACGGAAAAAGAGACGAGAACCTGCCCCGCGGGCGTCGTGAACGCAACCCCGCTGTCGATCCCGTCGATGGCGCAGCTGGAGAAACATATGAGCAGCAAAACCGAAAGGAAGGCGATCTTTTTCATGGCTTGATCCAGCATCCAATAATAAAGTCTATACAATCCGGAGACAAGGCGAATCCGAACACAGTCGGCTTCGATTTCTATTCTTGACAGTGTATTCAGATCCGGGTAGGATGTTTATGCGCGGGCATTGGAAGGTAAATCATGACAGGTCAGTGGACGCTTCGGCCGCTCTGTTTCGGTGAGTTCCCCGAATTCGAGAAATCCGTATTCACCTACATGCGAAACGCCGGCGAGAAGATCCGCGCGCCCATAATAGGCTGGCTGCTCCAGTCCGCAAAAGAGACGATCCTGGTGGACACAGGCCCCTTGTCTCCGGAGCTCGCCAACCAGTGGCATACGCGGATACGGCAAACCTCAGAGCAGACGCCCGAGGCAGCCCTGCGGGCCGCCGGGGCGGACCCGGCGCGCATCTCCCTTGTAATCCTGACGCACTTGCACTGGGACCACTGCCATAACCTGGAACTCTTCCCGACGGCCCGAATCATGGTCCAGGCGGAGGAGCTTCGCGCCGCCGTTGACCCGGTCCCCACTCAGCGATCCCCCTATGAGGTCGGGATTCCCGGCCTGAAGCCTCCGTGGCTGGAAGCGTTCGACCGGCTGGAGGTGATTCGGGGGGAAATTGAGGTGGCAGCCGGTGTGCGCACGGTGCTCCTCCCCGGGCACACGCCCGGCCTTCAGGGGGTCTTGGTGGATACGGTCGCCGGCCGCCACCTGATTGCCGGCGACGCCGTACCTCTCTACGCGAACCTCGGTACGGAGGGCGGCGGACCCACCCCTCCCGGGATTCACATCGATGTGGAGGCCTGCTTCCGGTCGTTCGAGCGGATGCGAAACGATGCCGACATCATCCTGCCCAGTCATGACCTTGAAATCCTGAAACATCCGGTTTACCCGATCCGCCAAACCGAGCGGTGATCCGCCGACATTCTAATGCCCCTGTCTTCCCATCGACAAGCCGGGGCATCATTGGGAGTGCACAGCCATGGCGGTTCCCTGCCCCGCGGGAGAAAAAATGTCGTTGACCGGTCCGTCTCCCTCGTGAAAGAACTATTACCCTTGCCGGCTGTTAAACAAATACTACAAAGTATATAGTATTGGGAAATCATGAGCTCCCCTTGATGGGGGCTTTGGGAGCGGCGGGAAGGTGGTCCCGGCGTTCTGTGGTTCTTGTGGGTAAACTATATCTCTGAATTAAGCGAGGTGAATATATGAAAATCGGCATAATTGGAACGGGCGTGGTGGGGCGAAGCGTGGGAGCCGCGCTCGGGGGGCTAGGACACGAAACGATGCTGGGAACCAGGGATCTGAAACAGACCATGGAACGCACCGGTCAGGACGCGTACGGAAACCCCCCGTTTTCCGAATGGATCGGAGATAGCCGCGGGGTAAAGGTCGGGACTTTCGCCGAAGCGGCCGCCCATGGGGAGCTTGTCGTCAACGCCACCGAAGGTGCGCATTCGATCGAGGCCCTGAAACTGTCGGGAGAAGCGAACCTGCGGGGGAAAATCCTCATCGACCTGTCGAATCCTCTGGACTTTTCGAAGGGGATGCCTCCGTCTCTCCTCGTATGCAACACCGACTCCCTCGGCGAACGCATCCAAAAAGCTTTTCCCGAGGCGAAGGTGGTCAAGACGCTCAACACCGTGAACGCCCTGGTGATGGCGAACCCAGGCCAGGTCAAGGGGGCGGACCACACCGTCTTCATGAGCGGAAACGACGCGGGGGCCAAAGACCGGGCAAGGGGCTTGCTGAAAAGCTTGGGTTGGCAGGACATCATCGACCTCGGGGACATCACGACCGCGCGGGGAACCGAGATGATTCTCCCCCTCTGGGTCAGGCTGTTCGGGGTGCTGAAGTCGCCCATGTTCAATTTCAAGGTGGTCCGCTGATCTTTTCGGGACGACGCCAAAAAGAGGTTCGCCTGGGCAAGCGTCATGGAGCCGCCCGCCGGGCGGTATCCGGCGGCTAAGCCGCCACCAGAAGACCCGTGGCGTACATGACGAACAGTCCCGTGATGAAACCCGCGGTGTTCTTGAGCGAGAAGAAGGCGCGGTGTGAACCGCGCGACACCTGGCGCGAGATTTCGATGAGCACCTGGAATATGGCGCCCGCCCCGATCCCGAAAAAGAGGGCGGCCCACAAGGGGGAGTACGCGAACCCGCCGATCCACGCGCCGAGGATCGTGGGCGCTCCGGCGAGCGCTCCGAGAGCGATGAGGCTTGGGAGGGAAACGCGGATCTTCGAAATGGGAGCCACTATGGCGATCCCTTCCGTTGCGTTGTGGATCATGAAACCGACGACGAGGAGCGTGCCGAGGGCGATCTCCCCTATCGCATAGGCCCCTCCCACCGCGAGCCCCTCCCCGAGATTGTGAACCCCGATCCCCAGGGAGATCGAAAAGGCGAGGGCCATCGCCCCCGGCGAGTCTTCGCGTGCCGTATCTTCCTCCCGTTTCTTTCCCCCTATAGCAAAGAGGACGAAAAAAGCCGTTGCGAACCCGAGGGTGAGGACGCCGAACCCTTTGAGCGAACCTGGTGCCTTCGCCGCCGTCTTGATCCCCTCGATGACGGAATCGACCCCCAGAAAAAACAGGAGCCCGAGGGTGAGGGAAAGGAGAAATCCGAACCAGCCCTTTTTCAGGTTCCGCAGAAACGGGAACCACATAATGCCGATGAACACCGGAACGACGCCCACGTACGTCCCGAGAAGGGCTAGGGAGCCCACGTATCGCCGCTCGATCCGGGGAGTCTCCACGGCGGCCTCGATTTCCTTTTCGAAGGCGATACCGCTCCTCGTGAGGATCGTCACCCTCTGTGGTTCCCCGTCGTTCCAGGGATAGGGAATGCGAATCCGCGCCCTCTCCAGACGGCCGAGCGTCCCTTGGGGGTCCATCTCGAATCCCCAGAACGCGTCGTTCACCTGAACCTGCGAAATGGTCACCGGGCTGGGCCCATCGTTGATGACAGTCAGGACGATCTCGTCCGGGCGAAAAACGACGCGTTCGAAGGATATTTTCTCGATCGGCGGAGCGCTCGATCTGAACACGCCCGGAGCGCCCCTGGACAGGAACAGAAGGACAAGAATCCCCAGGAGCGCGAGAGGGACAAATCCGAAAAACCATCGTTTCATTGCGTTCCTCCCTCGAGCCTCTCCTCCACCTCGAACATCCCCATCCACCCCAGCTCCGAGAACTCGGTCTTGTGGGCGTGAAACATGAATGAGCCGGGATGGGGGAACCGGACTTCGAGTATCGATCGTTCCGCCTGCCCCATGACGACTATGTCGGTGAAGGCATTGGGGGTGAGCGAGGTGCCGGTCCGGTACTCTTTGAAAAAGTTGGCGTGGAGATGAAACGAATTGATCTGGTCGAACTCCAGGATGTTCACAAGGTAAATCCGCACGAGCTCGCCCTGCCTGACGTGTACGGGGCGGCTCATGTAGTGGAACGCGACCGAGTTCACGGCATATACCTCGTTTTCACCGTCGAAGTCCGTGTCGAAACCGTTCATCATCATCACCAGTTCCTTTGCCCTCTCGCGTGGCGTCTTCGGGTCGATGATAAAAGCTCCGTAGAGCCCCTTGTGGATGTGCTCCGTGAGGGGAGTGGAGTGGCAGTGGTAAAGGTGGATGCCGAACGGCTCCGCCGTGAACTCGTAGGTGAATGCGCCGCCGGGCTCCACGAATTGCGAAGGGAGAGAACCGTCCATCTCCGCCGGATGGAACCCGTGGAAATGCATCGTGTGCGGCCTCGCGGCGTCGTTCCGGAAGTGGATTCTTATCCTGTCGCCTTCCGTCGCCCTGATCGTGGGACCAGGCACCTGGCCATTGTAGGTCCACGCCTGAAAAAAGACGCCGGGGGCGACTTCAATCTCCCTTTCGAACGCGTGAAACCAGTACTCCCGCAGCAGCGTCCCGTCCCCGCGCGGGGTTTCTCGGTAGAACCGTTCCCGCTCGCCGGGGGGAAGGTTGTTAAAGTTCCAGGCGGTCAGGTACACCGTAGGATCGATGCCCACCGCGCCTTCCGTGACGCTTCCCCTCGTCCCCATGCCCATTTCGATGTGGCCGCCCCCTCCAGCGCGCTGCATGGTTCTGAGACTTTCCTCTCCTTTCACGGTGCCCAGGCCCCCTTGGGAGCCTGGGCCGTTTCCCGGCAGGAGAAGTGAGGTTGCCGCCGCCAGCCCTAAAAGAGCCGTGAAGACGAGCGAACGCCGCGGTTTCATGGTGTTTCCTCTCCGCATGCCGTGTGGATGAAGATCCTTTGCGCCATTTCGCCCCCGATTGCCTCTTGAGCCTCCCGCCCGATACGGATAAAGAGGGGCCCGCCGTAGGGTTTCCTGTCGACGACCGTGACGCAGGCACCGGGCGTGATCCCGAGCCCCACGAGGTACCCGAGGTGAGAGCTGTTCCGCACCGCGACCTGGGATACGACGAAGGGCTTGCCGACCGGTGCCTCGGTCAGAGGCATCTGCTCTCTTTCCTCCATGCTCCCATCGTGCGCCGGGATCGGGGAACCGTGGGGATCGATCTTCGGGTACCCAAGGGCCATGTCGATCCTCTCTTCGAGCTCTTCGGAGATGAAGTGCTCGAGCACCTCCGCCTCGTCATGGACTTTTTCGAGGCTGTACCCCAGGGTTTCTTTCAAGTATAGCTCGATGAGCCGGTGGTGCCTGATGACCTCGACGGCGATTCTGTTCCCGGAGGGGGTGAGAGATACCGCCTTGTAGGGGGAATAGGAAAGAATGTCCATCGACGCCAGTTTTTTCACCATGCTCGTCACGGAGGAAGCCTTGACGCCCATATTCCTGGATATCGTAGTGGCCGTCGCTTTTCCACCGTCTTTTTGGAGATGATAGATTAGTTTCAGATAATCCTCTGCCGAGCTGGTGATAGTGTTGGGGATCTTCATTTTCCATCCATCTAAAAAATAAATTAGATAAACCTAGTTTTACTTTAATATTAATATGAATATGTTGCCAGGGCGAGGCAACGTGTTTTTGTCGATTGCGAACGCTTTTTTCGTGAAGCCGCTGATGTCGTTCACCCGTTGTTCAGACGTTAAAATCCTGAACGGGATTTTATTAGCTATTTCGGAGGGAGGCTTTCCGCGAAAATTCGAGCTTTTTGAAGCCATTTATCCAGCTCTTTTCCCGCGAGGGCCGCTTCGTCGATCATGACCCAGCCCTTCATCGGCTTGCCCGTGATGTCAAATATTTTTACGTGAGGTTGTTGCAGCGCCTTCTCGGACTCCGCCGCTCCGAGTCTGAGGATCAGGTAATTTTTATAAACGCCGCACATCATGTTTCCATTTAGAAGGTGGCACGTTCCGCCGAACATCTTCCTGCGGATGGTTTCCCGGTTCTTCAGGACAATCGCGATCCTTGCATCGAGTTTTTCACTGTACGCCATGGGTGATCTCCTTGCGCCGCCCGGTCTCTTGCTTCACTATCTCGAAGAGGCTGCTGTGCCTGTCAGTCCAGAGGGAGAGCGGGTACTTCCTCGCGAAAAGGCGCGGGTCGATAAGGTTTCGCGCCATCTCCGGTTCTGACAGGAATCGCTCGTTTTTCGTTGCGATCACCCATTCCGCCCTGAAGGAGAAGTCGTCTCCGGGGGTGAGCAGCACCGCGGCCGGAAAGCCCGCGTGAAAGGCCTGCCGCAGGACCTGCAGGGCGATCGCGAGGGTGCGGTTGCTCGTGTGCACTGCGATGATCCCATCGTCCTTCAAAATCCGCGCATAGAGCGAGAATGCTTCGCGGGTGAGGAGGTGGACGGGAATGGAATCGGATGAAAACGCGTCGAGCACCAGGAGGTCGTAGTACTTATGCTTTTTCCCTTCCCCGGCTTCCCGTTCGATCAGGAGACGCGCGTCCCCCCTCTCTGTGCCGATACGGGCCCCGCTGGCCGCAAGAAAATCGAAGTACCCGCCGCCGCCGAGGGCGAGGTCAACGACCTTCGGGTTGATTTCGTAGAAGTCGAAGATGTCCCCTTCTCTGCCGTAGGCCGCCACGGTCCCGACACCGAGCCCTACCGCCCCGACCTTGAGCGGGTTGCCGGAAGAGCGGTTCGGGTGCTTCGTGAACGCAAGACCCACACCCGACTGCCTTCCGTAGTAGCAGGTCGGTGTGCTCCGAAGGTCCTCCCTCGTGAACTGGAACCCGTGGGTGGTGATGCCGTGCATCAGGAAAAAGATACCGCTCCGGGGGGTCTCCACCTCTTTCTCCTCGACCCTGAGAACGCCGTAGAAGTTCCTGAAGGAGGATACGCTGTTTCGGTAGTACTGGAGCGGGCTCAGGCCCAGGCAAGCTGCGATGAGCGGGGGCAGCGAGAAAACGAAGGCTTTTTTAATAGAAAAGCCCCTGATGCGGGGCCCGGCGCCGTGTTCCAACCGGCCTTCCCTCAGGATCAAACTGGAGAGAAGGAGAGCGGCGGCGAAGACGGAAAGATGGAGCTCCCAGTAGCCGCTGAAAATCAAGGGCGCGGCCAGGTTGACGAACACGGCGCCGGCGGCCCCTCCCAGCGCGATGCTCAGGTAGAACGAGGCGAGGCGGGAAGGGTGGGGCGCCCTCCGGGAGAGCTCGCCGTGGCAGATCATGCAGATCGCGAACAGGGTGCAGGAAAACAGCGCGACCTGCCCCAGGACAGGGAAACCCTTCGCCTTGACGAGAACCGCGCCTGTCGCGAAGGCGAGCGCGGCGAAGGCGATCCCGAAGATCTTCCGGTCGTAGATCCGCTTCCGCGCGAAGGTGAGGATGAAAGAGAGCAGATAGAGCGCGAGCGGCAGGGCCCACAAAAAAGGTATAACGGCTATCTCCTGGCAAATCTGGTTCGTGAAGGCGAGCAGGGAGAGGGAGGCGACCGCCGCGAGCGCGACCCAGAGCAGGCGGCTTCTCATCGAAGGCGGTCGCTCATAATCGCCCGCGGCGCCCCGTTCACGGGCTTGGGCCGGAGTTTGCGCCAAAGCCTCGCCCCGGGCTTTCACGGGAGTTTGCGCCGGAACCCCCCGATGTGAATTCGCCGGCGCACGCTCCTTTCCGTACCGCCGCGCGTTCGCCCTCGCGAGCACGACGAGCGCCACCGCGCTGACGAGCGCGCCGTTGAGAAGGAACCCGAAGAACCAGAGCCTGGATTGGGACTGCACGTCCATGACTCTCTCGACCAGGAACGGGTAGCTGAGAAGCCCCGCGAGCGACCCAAAATTTGATATGCCGTACAGGTGGTAGGGGGACCGCTTCTCGAGCGCGTAGTACCAGGTCTGGAGCAGGGGGCTCGCGGCCGCAAGGGTGAAGTACGGCAGCCCGACGGTGACCGTCAGCATCGCAAGGATCTTCAGCACCGGCGTGTCGGCGCCGTGCGGTTTGAAAAAGGGAGCCGGAAGCGCGGGCGCCCCCCTGAGCGCGTACTGATAGACGAGCAGGCCGATCGACAGGACGGTGAGCACCGGTACGAATGCACCGAGCATGGTCCGCCCCGTGCGCACGAGGCGGCTGAACGCGTAGCCGAGCAGCAGCAGTACCTGGAAGAACATCATCGAGGTCGCCCAGACCGCCGGCACGCCGCCGAACCACGGCAGGATGAACTTGCCGATGACGAGCTGCACCTGGAAGAGGAGGAACGAATTGATGAAGGCGATAAACGCGAAAACGATCATGGGCGCTCGCGGTTTTTACGGTAAGTTATTACAATACAGTGGGCTTTACAACGAAAATTAAGTTTTTATTTGAGAGCGTCTCCATTTCAGGGTTCGTGCCTGGGCGGGACGATAAAACCCTGGGCCCTGAAGATCAGAAAATTGTTGACAATTCCGCCTATTTCAATTACTTGATTAAACCGACAACTGCTGTTCTGTTAAAATCCAACGAGGAGGGCGGTAAGATGAAGCTTGCGAAAGTGTTGCTCATTTTTACGATCGTTCTCATTATGGCCACGGCCGTTTTCGCGGCAGAGAAGAAAAAGGCAAAGTCGGTCAAAGAGTACGAAATCGTCATGGTGGTGAAGCTCGAGGGAGTCAGCTGGTTCGACGACATGCGCAAGGGCATCCAGAAGTTCGACGAGGATTACGCGGACGTGAAAGCGTACCAGGTCGGGCACAACACCGGTGACCCGGCTGCCCAGGTGGCTCTCGTCGAGGACCTGGTCGCAAAAGGCGTGGATGCGATTTTAGTCGTTCCCAACGACCCCAAGTCGCTCGAGCCCGTTTTCAAGAAGGCGAACGAGCGCGGCATTCTCACCTTCACCCATGAGGCTCCTTCCATCACCAACGTCTCCTACGACGTCGAGGCCTTCGACAACGCGGCGTTCGGGGAGAACATGATGAAGATCCTGGGCAAGACCATGGGAGGCAAGGGCAAGTACGGCGCGATCGTCGGCCTTCTCACGATGGACACACACGTCGCGTGGGCGAACGCCGCAGTCGCGTATCAGAAGAAAAACTTCCCGGGCATGCAACTGGTGACCGAACCGTACATCGAGGACGACAACAACCAGCAGCTCGCCTACCAGAAGGTCCAGGAGCTCCTCAAGGCCAATCCGGACCTCCGGGGCATCCTCGGGTGCACGGGCGGTTCCGCCCCCGCGGCGGGGCTCGTCATCGAGGAGCGAGGGCTCCAGAACAAGGTGGCCATGTCCGGTCTCTCCCTGCCGTCGATGGCGGGAACCTACCTCAAGAAGGGTGTCCTCCAGTCGATCCACTTCTGGAGCCCCGCGGACGCCGGCTATGTCACCGCCAGGGTCGCATACGAGGTCCTGAAGGGAAAAAAGATAACGAACGGGATGAACCTCGGAAGGCCCGGGTACGAGAAGGTGAAGGTCAGTGGAAAGATCATCATGGGCGCCGCGGATATCACCGCGACGGCGGACAACGTGGACAACTGGAGCTTCTAACACGTGGCCGGCGTCGGCTGATGTAACCAAGATTCCACGAAAAATCATTCCAAGAGTTGACCCGCGGCGGTACGAGGATGTGCCCGGGTCAGCTCTTGTGTATTTTATCCGGGTTTTGGGGTGTCGGCGATGGAAGAAAACGGGCATTTCCTGGTCGCGAGGAACATCAGCAAGGCCTACAAGGGAGTCCAAGCGCTCGACGGGGTTAATCTCTCCATAACGCACGGGGGGATACACTCGCTCATCGGGGAGAACGGGTCCGGCAAATCGACCCTCATCAAGATCATATCCGGGGTCGTTCGCCCCGACGAGGGCGAGATCGTCGTGGACGGCCGTCCGCTGACGGCATTCAACGCGATCGGCTCCATCCGCGCGGGGATTCAGGTCATCTACCAGGACCTCTCCCTCTATCCGAATCTCACGGTCGCCGAGAACCTCGCGCTCGAGCAGCTCGTGGAGCATGGCACGAAGTTCGCGGTGAAAAGCGAAATATACGCGATCGCCGGGAGGGGGCTCGAGCTGCTTGGGCTGAAGCTGGACCTCGACGAGCTGATCGAGAACCTCTCGATGGCGGACCGCCAGCTCATCGCAATCACCCGCGCCCTGACCCAGGGTGCGAAGCTCATCATCATGGACGAGCCCACCACTGCCCTCACTCAGCGCGAAATCGATTTGCTCTTCTCAGTGATACGCGGCCTGAAAAATCGGTCCGTGTCGGTGCTGTTCGTTAGCCACAAGCTGAGGGAGGTTCTCGAGATCTCCGACACGGTGACCGTCCTTAGGGACGGCAGGCTCGTGGGGGACTACGCGCGGAAGGACGTGGACAACAACAAGCTCGAGTTTTACATGTCGGGCAGGGAGATCACGAAGGTGAAGTTCTCCTACGCCGGCGGCCGGGCCCAAGACGAGGCGCCGGTTTTGGAAGTCCGGAACCTGACCAAAAAGGGACTGTTCAGCGGCGTCAGCTTCTCCCTGCACAGGGGGGAGATCCTCGGCATCGCGGGGCTGCTGGGGTCGGGGCGCACCGAGCTCGCCCTCGCGATTTTCGGGCTGGACCCCGCCGACTCCGGCGAAATATATGTGGACGGTAAAAAGGTCGCGATGCGTTCGACCCGCCAGGCGGTGAGGCACGGTATCGGCTACCTCCCCGAGGACCGCATCAACCAGGGCCTGTTCTCCCGCCAGTCGATAGGCGAGAACATCATCGTCACGAGCATCGAAAGTCTGTTGAACAGGTGGCGGCTCGTGAATCGCAAGGCTATGGTCGGAGAGATCGAAAGGTGGGTTAAGGATCTCCAGATCAAGATATCGTCCGAGAACGCTCCGATCATAAGCCTCTCGGGCGGAAACCAGCAACGGGTGATCCTCGCGCGCTGGCTCGCGACGCAGCCCAGGGTTTTCATCGCCGACAACCCGACGGCGGGCGTCGACGTGGCGTCGAAGAGCCACATACACGAGATCCTGAGGGGCCTCGCGGGTGAGGGCCTCGGGGTCATCCTGATCTCAGACGAAGTCAACGAGCTCCTTTACAATACGAACAGGGTCCTCATCATGCACGAGGGCAGGATAGTCGGTGAAGAGCAGACACACACTCTGACCGAGCAGAAGCTCAACGGTTTCAACGCGTGACCGATTGGAAGGGCTGATATGATACAGTTCAAACGGGTTTCCAAGAGAACGGAGACGTACCTCTTCATATTTCTCTTCGCATACATGGCGCTGATGAGCCTCGTCAACAGGTCTTTCCTGACTCTCGAAAACTTCTTCGACCTCGCGAAGAACTCCTCGGGGATGATGATCCTCGCGACCGGCGCGTTCGTCGTGCTGCTTTCCGGCGGCATCGACGTGTCGTTCACCGCGGTCGCGATCTCGGGCCTCTACATCTCCACAAAGACGCTGCTCGCGCTGGGCCTGAATAATCTCTTCCTCGCCTTCGCGCTCTCCTGCGGCATCGGCATCTTTCTCGGGTTCATAAACGGGTTTCTCATTTCCCGCTTCAACCTGCAGACGCTGATCACCACACTTGGCACTTTGAGCCTGTTCCACGGGGCGATGCTCACCATCTTCGGCTCGGCCTCGATAAACGCGGGACAGCTCCCCTCGAGCTACGTCGAGTTCAGCAAGGCGGCGATCTTCAAGATCACGAGGCCGGACGGCACCACCTACAGCCTTTCAGTCTTCGTCTTGATCGTCATCGGCGTAATCCTTCTCACATGGGTCATCCTGAGGTTCACCATGCTCGGGAAGGGGATCTACGTCGTCGGGGGAAACGAGGAAGCGGCGCGGAGATCGGGTTTCAATGTGGGGGGGATAAAGCTCTTCATCTACTCGTACGTCGGTTTCCTCGCCGGCATCATGGGGATCCTCTACGCCGCGCTCATCCGGTTCATCAACCCGACTGACATAGTCGGGACAGAAATAAAGGTCCTCGCCGCCGTGGTCCTCGGGGGGGCCAGCATCAACGGGGGCAAAGGGTCCATCCTGGGGACCATCCTGGGCGTGATCATCATCTCTATCCTGAACGACAATCTCGTGCTCATAGGGCTTTCCTCGTTCTGGCAGCGGTTCTTCGTCGGTTTGATCATTGTGGCCGGCGGC
>Ga0315286_10002422_pt1 | contig 17411 bp, 17 predicted proteins | sample YL17G10_0_MG_FD_205038 | JGI IMG/M metagenome (GOLD analysis project Ga0315286, IMG submission 205038) | Sediment microbial communities from Yellowstone Lake, YNP, Wyoming, USA - YL17G10_0 | ecosystem: Environmental > Aquatic > Freshwater > Lake > Sediment | place: USA: Wyoming | collected...
CCGCCGGCGATGACCAGTTCGGCGTCCACGACCGACCCTTCAGCCCGTCAGGCGGTCGGCCAGACCGACGGACTCGAGCAGGATGTCCAGGTCGGCGATGGTCCCGGCGTCGAGGACCGGCCCCGGCGCGCGCACCCGGGCGGTGGCGATGGCGCCACGCCGCTGGTAGAGGTGCTTGCGGATGGCCAGGTTGAGTCCGGGCTGGTTCTCGAACCGGACGAGCGGCAGGATCCGGTGGAAGACCTGCCGCGCCCCGGCCTCGTCGCCGGCCCGGAAGCACGCGACGATCTCGACCAGCATCTCCGGGAAGCCGAAGCCGGTCATCGTGCCCACCGCGCCGCGACGGAGCTCCTCGAGCAGCATGATCGCACCGAGGCCGCCGAGGACGCGCAGGTCGGGCCGGGCGGCGAGGAGCCGGCCGACCTTCGGCGGACTCGGTTCCTCCTCGAGCTTGACGACGCGGCACGCTGGCGCCCGCTCCGCGATCGTGACCAGCAGGTCGACCGACATGTAGACCCCGCTGCTGGCCGGGTGGTCCTGTACCACGATCGGCAGGTCCATCGCGTCGGCCACGTCGAGATAGTGGCTCAGGACGGCCGCGTCGTTCGGGCGGGCCAGGGCCGGCGGCGCGAGCATGACCGAGTGGGCCCCGGCGGCCTGCGCCTCACGGGCGTAGGCGATCGCCCGATCCGTGGCCGCATGCGTGACCCCGACACAGACCGGCAGTCCGTCCGCGGCCGCCAGGACGCCGGCGATCACCCGGCTCCGTTCGTCGTCGGACAGCTTGGCCGCTTCGCCGAGCACGCCCAGGATCGTCATCCCGGTGACGCCGCAGCCGGCCACGAAGCGGGTCAGCCCCGGCAGGCTGGCCTCGTCGAGCGAACCGTCGTCGAGGAATGGCGTCGGGACGATGTTCCAGACGCCCTCGAGACGCGCGCTGTCGGTCATCGCCGCATGGTAGCGGCGACGGCGGTCGGCGCGAGCGAGCCGAGGTCCACGATCGGGACGGGGCTGGCCCGACGTGCCGCCTCCACGACCGGGCCGGCATGCCCGACGTAGTCGAGGACGACGAGGACCGGCCAGGCGCTCGTCTCGTCGGCGTCGAAGCCAAAGGCCGCGGAGAGATCGTCCGGGCTGCCGGCCCTGACCGTCGGCTCGAAGCCGGCGGCGATCCACTTGTCCCGAGACGGGACGATCTGCCCCTCGTCCGGGACGAGGACGCCCGGGGCGACCACGGCAAGGCTCTGCAGCAGCTCGACGGCCAGCTCGAACGGTCGCACGATGGCCGCCACGGACGGGATCCCGTCGAACCCGCCGGCGCACAGGAGTACCGAGAGCAGCGCGCCGTCCGCCTCGGCACGGGCGACCGCGGCCGCCACGCGCGGGGCGAGCCATGCCTCGTCGGCCACGATCCGATGTCCGTCGGCGGCCCTCGTCGTGAGTGGATAGCCCCCCGGTGTGGGAGGCGGCGGTTCGCCGGTCCAGCCATCGAGGGCGCCGTATTCGACCACCCGGACGTCGGATGGGACGGCGGCCCGGAGCGGATCGACGAGATCCGGCCGGGGTGCGGCCCCGATCGTGATGGCGGCGATGCGGCGGCTCATCGGCGGATGGCGTCGGCGACCACGGATGGCCTCAGCGGTACGTCGATTCGCCCGACATCACGTAGGCCGCGCGAGCCAGGATGACCAGCCCGAGGGCCGCCAGCCAGAGACCCGGGCCGTTGGTGAATACCTCCGCCGGCGCGGCGAACGAGAAGGCGCCGATGATCGCCAGCTCGACGACCCGCCAGACAAAGCCGATCCAGCCTGCGACGGCGAGCAGCGCGAACGACAGCCAGCGATCGAGCCCGAGAGGACGGTCGCCGGCGGCATACGGGAGCGCCACGAGCGCCAGGGTGGCGATCCCGACGAGGAAGACCAGGATCGCGCTGCCCGCCAGGCCGTTGCCGCTCGTGGCGGGGATCCCGGGCGTACCCCCGACCTGCCACCACGGCAGGACGCAGCCGACGACGATGAGCACGCCCGCCAGCCCCGCCAGCGTCCGCCCCCGACCGAGGGGCCTCCGATGCATGCTCACTCGCCGGCGACCTCGGAGTAGACCTCCGGCTTGAGCACTCCCACGTAGCGCAGGTTGCGATACAGCTCGGCGAAATCGAGCCCGTAACCGACGACGAACCGGTCCGGGATGGTGAAGCCGGTGTAGTCGACAGGGATCTCGACCAGCCGCCGAGCCGGCTTGTCGAGCAGCGTGCAGATGCGGAGCGACGAGGGCGCCTTGCCGCGCAGGTAGCGGATCAGGTAGTTGAGCGTCAGGCCGGTGTCGATGATGTCCTCGACGATCAGCACGTCCTCGTCGGCGATGCTGGCCGACAGGTCCTTGAGGATCCGCACCAGGCCGGACGATTCCGTCGTCGATCCGCCGTAGGAACTGACCTCCATCAGATCGATCCGGACCGGGATCTCGATCGCGCGCATGAGGTCGGCCATGAACGGCAGCGAGCCCTTGAGCACCGAGACGAGGGTCAGGCGCCGTCCGCGATAGTCGGCGCTGATCAGCGCTCCCAGCTCTTTGACCTTGGCGTCGATCTCCTCCTCCGTCAGCAGGATCTCGGCCACGTCGCCGTGCAGGTTCGCGTGCTCGATCATGGGTGGATCGCCTTCCCGTCTCCGACGGCGGCCGGTTCGGCCCTGCGCCGCCGCCGTCTCGGCGCGTGGTCGACGGCCGGTCCTCGCACGCCCGCCGTCGTGTCGTCCGGTGCGGCCGCGACGTCCTCCTGCGGGCCGTACGGCGCGGCGACCTGTCCGGACGTCCCCGACAGGCCGTCGAACAGCGCCAGCTTGCCGTACTTGAGCATGAGGGCTCGGAAGTCGCGGGCGTAGAACAGCTTGACGTTGAGGTCCGGGTACAACTCGCGCAGCCGGCGCAGCTTGCGGTTCTTCTTGCGCACCAGCTTCTGTCGAAGCGTCGTCATCTCGAGATGCAGGTCGAGATCGGGCAGGTAGAAGTCCGGGGAGAAGCTCTCGACGACGTCGCCCTCGAGGTTCCACATGATCGGGAAGGTGTGCGGCTCGTATTCCCAGGCGACGGCGTAGAAGTCGAGGATCCGCGACATCTCCGCCTCGCTGGCGTGGGCGAACGGCACGCTCACCGATCCACGGCCGATCCCCGGCCGCCGCGCTCGACGCTGTCGAGCCAGCCGACGAGGTCGCCTTGCCAGGCCGCGAGATCGTCCCGGATCGCCTCGACATCGGCGGGCGAGATCGGACGGATCGTCCCGGCGACGCTCGGCCGACCGGAGCTCGACGCATCCGACGCGACATCGAGGATCGGCATGCCATCGGGCGAGGCCGGGGCGGTCACCATCCCGAGGGCCGAACTCCCGCACGTGGCGCACGCAAGTTCGACGAAGGCGAGGTCGTCACGTCGGGCGAGGACCCGGATCCGTCCCGTCGGGACGGGCGCCCCGCAGGCGGTGCACGTGGCGCCGTCGGGGAGCGGGCGGGGACGATCGCGGGGATCCATCGGCCACCAGTCTAGCGGAGCGTGGCCGGTCGCGCCGCAGGGTCGTGGCACTCGATACACCCAGGGAGTATCATGTGGAGAACGGCGCAGTCAAAGCGCCGACCCGATCGAGGATCCCGATCAGCGATGAGCCCGACCACCGGACGCCGCAGCGCACCCCCGCCCGACCCGAGCCATTTCCGCCACAGCTACTCGAAGGACAAGGCCCAGCTGGTCCGCCGCCTGTCGCGGATGGAGGGGCAGGTCCGCGGGATCGCCCGGATGATCGAGCGCGAGGAGTACTGCGTGGACATCCTCCAGCAGACCTCCGCGCTGCGGGCTGCCGTCGATTCGCTGTCGATCCTCGTCCTCGAGGATCACGTCAGCGGCTGCGTGCGGACGGCCGCCGAACAGGGCAAGGCCGACGAGTACGTCGACGAGGTCATCGACGTCGTGCGGCGGACGCTCGGCCGCCCCATCCGCGGCGCGGGGCGATCCGGCTAGGGCGTAGCCACCGGTTATCCACGAATCCGTCGCCGACCCGGATGTTGGTGGAAAAACCCGTTGACGCGGGCAGGGCCCGACCTCTACCGTCCGTCATCCGCACTCGGGCAGACGCCAGGGTAACGCGGTCCACGAGGGGCTCGGGGGAACCCGGCCATGAACCGGACGGACGGCGGAAGACCGAAGCGACACCTGCGGTGCGAGACGATGTCGACGCCGGGAGCGGCGCCGGGCGGACGGATGACACGCGAGACTCCAGGCGGCGTGTCAGGGCCGAGCCGCGCGAGCCGCTCCCGACGCCCGTCGCGGCGGAGGATCCCGCCTCGCGCAAGTGCCAGCCGCGGGGAGCGGCTGGCTGCTAGATTCGGTGACGTGCGCATCGCCGTCATCTCGGACATCCACAGTAACCTGGTCGCCCTCGACGCCGTGCTCGCCAAGATCGGTTCGATCGATGCCATCTGGCACCTCGGCGACGTCGTCGGGTACGGACCGGAGCCTGACGCGGTCGTCGACCGCCTGGCGGAGCTCGGCGCCATCGGCGTTCGCGGCAATCACGACGCCGCCGCCTGCGGCGGGGCCGAGGTCGAGTGGTTCAACCCGGAGGCTCGGGCGGCCATCGAATGGACGCAGGCGACGATCTCCGAGGCAACCAGGGCAAAGCTCGCCGCGCTGCCGCAGCGCCGCATGGAACACGACTTCACGCTCGTCCACGGCAGCCCTCGCGACCCGATGTGGGAGTACGTGACCACCGCGGCGCTCGCCCGGGCCGGCCTGTCGGCCATCTCGACCGGGCATGGCCTGCACGGGCACACTCACGTCCCCATCGCCTACACCATGGTCGATGGGCGGATGCGCACGCTCGTCCCGCGGCCCGGCAACACCATCGCGCTGGGCGAGGGACGGACGCTCCTCAACCCGGGCAGCGTCGGCCAGCCGCGCGACCACGACCCGCGGGCGAGCTATCTCATCCTCGACCTGGAGGCCGGCACCGCGACCTGGGGTCGGACCGCCTACGACTTCGAGGCCGTCGGGACGATGATGCGCGCCGCCGGGTTACCCGCCCGTCTTGCCGATCGTCTGCGCACGGGTGTCTGAGGACCGCGAATGATCGGCGGTCGGCGTCCGATCCAGGGACGCAAGCCCGGCGATCGGCGAGTTCGTCTCGAGCGGCCGCACGCTCCGTATTTCCGATACACCGGTCCCGGCCAGCTAACGGCCAAGGAGGCGGCGAGCGGCCCGACGACCCCGACCGGTCGGGCCCTTGCGTCGGTCCGTGGGTTCCTGTTCGGACGCCCGCTGGCCAGCCTGGAGGAACTCGGCGAGCGCCTCAGCAAGACGAAGGCGCTGGCGATCTTCAGCTCGGACGCGATCAGCTCCTCGGCGTACGCGACCGAGGAGATCCTGCGAGTCCTGATCTTCGGTGGCGTGGCGGCTCTTGCGTACGGAGTGTGGGTCAGCGTCGCGATCTCGATCCTGCTGATCGCGGTCGCGATCTCGTATCGCCAGATCTGCATCGCCTATCCGACGGGCGGTGGGTCGTATACCGTCTCGCGCCGCAACATCGGCCGGACCGTCAGCCTGGTCGCGGCATCCGCCCTGCTCATCGACTACGTCATGACGGTCGCCGTCTCGACGTCGTCGGCTGTCGAGCAGATCGTCTCGGCCTTCCCCGCGCTCTTCGACGAGCGGGTCTTCATCGGGGTGGCCGCCATCGCGCTGATCGCCGTCGCCAACCTGCGCGGACTGCGCGAGGCGGGCAACATCTTCGCGGCGCCGACCTACCTGTTCATCGGCTCGGCGATGCTGATGATCGCGGTCGGATCGTTCCGCATCATCGTCCTCGGTGAGGGCGCGACCTATGGCCCGACCGTCGTCTCGCAATTGACCGAGACCGTCCAGCCATTGACCGCCCTCCTGCTGCTGCGCGCCTTCGCCGCCGGCGCCGTTGCCCTGACCGGGACGGAGGCGATCGCCACCGGCGTCCCGGCGTTCAAGCCACCGGAGCCACGGAACGCCGCGACGACGCTGGCGGTGATGGCCGGGCTGCTCGGCGTCCTGTTCATCGGGATCACCTTCCTGGCGGTCAATTTCGCCATCCTTCCCGGGAAGCAGACGGTCATCGCCCAGGTCGCCGCCAACGTCTACGGCGACGGCCCCGCCTTCTATCTCTTCCAGATCTTCACCGCGACCCTGCTCTTCCTGGCCGCGAACACGAGCTTCAATGCCTTCCCGCGCCTGCTCGCGATCCTGGCCGGAGACGGATACATGCCCCGCCAATTCGCGCTGCGCGGCGACCGGCTGGCATTCTCGTACGGGATCATCGTGCTGGCCTCGCTCGCGGCGGCGCTGATCATCATCTTCCGCGGTTCGACCCATCTCCTCATCCCGCTGTATGCGGTGGGCGTCTTCATCGACTTCACGATCAGCCAGACGGGCATGATCCGCCACTGGCTTCGAGAGCGGTCGCCGGGCTATCAGCGGCGGCTCGCGATCAACGCGTTCGGTGCCGTGCTGACCGGGATCGTCGCGATCATCGTCACGGCTGTGAAGTTCTGGGACGGCGCATGGCTCGTCCTCGTGCTCATCCCGACCCTGGTCGGGCTCATGTCGTTCATCCGTCGCCAGTACGACGCGCAGGAGATGGAGCTGGCCGTCACCGACGCCGGCGTCCTGCCCGGACCGCATCGCGAACAACGCGTCGTGATCCCCGTCAACGGCATCAACCGGGCGGTCGTCCAGGCGGTCAACTTCGGGCGGTCCCTGGCAGGCGACGTCCGCGCCGTCTATGTCACCGACGATCTCGACAAGGCGGAACAGATGCGGGCGCGGTGGACTCGCCAATTGCCGGACGTTCCGCTCGTCATCGTCGAGTCGCCTTATCGGGCGGTCATCTCGCCGGTGGTGGCCTACCTCGACATCCTCGACCAGGCGTGGCCACCGGACAAGGAAGCGCCGCTCACCATCGTCGTGCTGCCGGAGTACGTCGCGCGCCGTTGGTGGGACCGGATGCTGTATAACCAGACCGCCAATCGGCTGAAGGCGGCCATCGTGGGTCGCGACCATACGGTGATCGCGGACGTCCCGTATCGGCGCCGCCACTGACCCGGGTCGGCGCCCTGAGCACATCGGAGTCCCGTTGATCGGAGGCAGGCGGCCAATCCAGGGCCGCAAACCGGCGGACCGGCGCGTCCGCGTCGAGCGGCCCCACGCGCCGTATTTCCGCTACACGGGTCCCGGGCAACTCGTGGCCAAACCGGCGGCGAACCTGGCCCTGACCCGATCCGCCCGGTTCGGTGCGCGCGCCCGCGGGTTCCTGTTCGGTCGGCCGCTGTCGACCGAGGAGGAGATCGGTGAGCGCCTCAGCAAGACCAAGGCGCTGGCGATCTTCAGCTCCGACGCGATCAGCTCCTCTGCCTATGCCACGGAGGAGATCCTGCGGGTCCTGCTCCTGGCCGGCGCCAGTGCCCTCGTCCTGTCGCTCGAGGTGTCGATCGCGATCACCGTCCTCCTCGCCGTCGTGTCCATCTCGTACCGGCAGGTCTGCCGCGCCTACCCGGGCGGTGGTGGCGCCTACATCGTGGCAAAGACCAACCTCGCGCCGATCTTCGGCCTGATCGCCGCCGCGGCCCTGCTGATCGATTACGTCATGACCGTGTCCGTCTCGACGGCTGCCGCGGTCACCCAGATCCAGTCGGTCTTTCCGGCGGCCTATGACGTCCGGATCGAGATCGCGTTCATCTCGATCTCACTGATCACCATCGCCAACCTGCGCGGTCTCCGGGAGTCGGGCAACATCTTCGCGGTTCCGACCTACCTGTTCGTGGGTCTCGCGCTCGCGATCGTCGGGATCGGACTGGTCAACACGATCGCCGGCACGGTCGTGCCGGTCCCGCCGGTGGACGCGGTGCCGTATCCCGACCCGCTGCAGCCGATCGGGGTCCTGCTCCTGCTCAAGGCGTTCGCAGGTGGCTCCGTGGCCCTGACCGGTGTCGAGGCCATCGCGAACGGCGTGCCGGCGTTCAAGCCGCCGGAATCGAAGAACGCGGCGAACACCATGACCGCGATGGCCGTCCTCCTTGGGATCCTGTTCATCGGGCTGACCCTGTTCGCCGTCCAGTACGGGCTGCGCCCGACGAACCCCGGGGGCGCCTCGATCGTGGCGCTGGCCGCCCAGGCGGCCTTCGGTGAGGGTTCGGTGCTGTTCCTGACGTTCGCGGCGAGTACCGCCCTGATCCTGTTCCTGGCCGCCAACACGAGCTTCAACGCCTTCCCGCGCCTTGCCGCGATCCTTGCCGAGGACGGCTACATGCCGCGCCAGTTCTCGTTCCGGGGCGATCGGCTTGCGTACTCGTGGGGGATCGTGCTGCTGGCCGCGGTGGCCTTCATGCTCCTCTGGGCGTTCGGTGGTGACACCCATGCATTGATCCCGCTCTACTCGGTCGGTGTCTTCGTGTGCTTCACGCTGAGCCAGGTCGGCATGGTCCGGCACTGGAACACGACCCGGGAGGCCGGCTGGCAGTGGCGGAGCGTCGTCAATGCGACCGGGGCGGTCCTGACGGCGGTCGTCCTCATCGTCGTCGTATCGGAGAAGTTCGTCGACGGGGCGTATCTCATCGTCATCCTCATCCCGCTCCTGGTGGCGATGATGCTGTTCATCGCGCACCAGTATTCGCGGTCACGACTCGAACTCGCGGTCGCCCCCGACCTGGTCATTCGCGCGCCACTTCGAGAGGAGCGGGTCGTCGTCCCGATCCCGGGCCTCAACCGCGCGGTCGTCCAGGCGATCAACGTCGGGCGGTCGATCGGCGACGATATCCGGGCCGTCCACATCTCGGATGATCCAGTGGCGGCCGCAGCGCTTCGGGTCGACTTCGAGCGGCAACTCCCGGGCGTCCCGCTCGTCTTCGTCGAATCGCCGTACCGGACGTTGGCTGGCCCGCTGCTCGCGTACCTCGACGTCCTGGACGCCGCCTGGCCCCCGGACAAGTCGTCGCCCATCACCTTCGTGGTCATCCCGGAATACGTCGCCCGCAGCTGGTGGGAGCGGATCCTGTACAACCAGGCGGCGAAGCGGGTGAGGACCGTCCTGCTCGGGCGACCGCACACGGTCGTCGTCAACGTCCCGTATCGGCGCGAGGATCCGGATCTGTTCGAGGCCGCCCTCGGCGGCGAGCGCACGCCCGGACGGACCCTGCCACCGGACTGAGCAGGGACTGTCGGCCCCGCCGGTGGTATCGTCAGCTCACATGTCAGACGCCCATCAACCGAGCTTCCGCCGCGCGGTCGTCGCACTCAACGGCGGACCGAGCGATGCCCGTATCGTCCGCCTCGTGGCCGAGATGGCCCGCGGAACGAAGGCGGAACTCATCGCCATCCACGTCGTGGAGATCGACTGGACGCTGCCGCTCGACGCCGATATCGCCGGGCGCGACGAGGAGATCCAGCGCGTCCTCGACATGGCGGAGCAGGTCGCCGAGGAATCGAAGCTGGTCCTCGAGCCGGTCCTCCTCCAGGCACGCGACGTGGGCGCCGCGATCGTCGACGAATCGACCGAGCGCGAGGCGGACCTGCTCGTGGTCGGCTTGCCGTATCGGAAGCGCTTCGGCGGCGAGTTCGCCCTGGGACGAACGATCCCGTATCTGCTGCAGAACGCACCGTGCGCGGTATGGGTCGTTCGCGATCCGATCGCCGAGGAGAAGCCATGAAGATCGTCATCGTCGGATGTGGCCGGGTCGGCGCGTCCATGGCGCAAACCTACGACCTGGCCGGTCACCAGGTCGTCATCCTGGACATCCTCACCCGGGCCTTCGACCGGCTGCCGTCGTCGTTCGGTGGAGAGGCCATCCGCGGCGACGGGACGGATGAGGATGTCCTGCGGCGCGCCGGCGCCGGATCCGCGGACGTGTTCATCGCCCTGACCGAGGGCGACAACCGCAACGTCATGGCGGCCCAACTGGCCGCCGAGGCGTTCGGGGTCGACAAGGTGATCGCCAAGATCAACGATCCGGTGCGCGCCACGGCGTATGCCGAACTCGGGATCGCGACGCTCTGCCGGACGGGCCTGATGATGGATGCCATCGACGGCTACCTCGGCCTGCCATCATCGAACCTGCCGGGCATGCTCGCCTCGACGGGTCATCACCACGAGCCGGGACACGAGGCGCCGGCAGCGGCGGCGGTCGGCGCGACCGTCGCGACCGCGCCCGGCGCGACCCAGGAGGTCTAGACGTGTTCGTGCTCGTCGTCGGCGGGGGCAAGGTCGGCTACTACCTCGCCAAGGAACTCATCGAGTCCGGTCACGAAGTGGCACTCATGGAGAAGGACCCGGCGCGTGCCAGGCAGATCGCCGACGAGATCGGGTCGGTCGTCATCGGGCACGACGGCTGCGAGGGCAAGTACCTCGGCGAGGCCGGCTGCAATCGGGCGGACGTGGTGGCGGCGGTCACCGGCGACGACGAGGACAACCTCGTCATCTGCCAGATGGCCAAGCACCACTTCGACGTGCCGCGCACGATCGCGCGGGTCAACAACCCCAAGAACGAGGCCCTCTTCAGGCACCTCGGCGTGGACGAACTCATCAGCCCGACCCGGATGATCCTCGGCTCGATCGAGCAGGACATCCCGGTCCACGAGCTGCTCCACCTGGCGGCTCTCGGCGAGGGCGAGCTTGAGCTCATCGAGGCGCATCTGCAGGCGGGCTCGCCGGCGATCGGACGAGCCCCGAAGGACCTGGCCATCCCGGAGGGCTGCTCGCTGTTCGCGGTCATCCGCGACGGGGTGGCAACCCCCCTGCGCGCGGACACGATCATGCTCGAGGGCGACAAGATCATCGCCATCGGCAAGCAGGAGTGCCAGGAGCTCCTGCACGAGCAGCTCATCGGCGATCCGGAGGCCGCGGCCGCGGGCTGAACGCCAGTCTCAACGCCCGTATCACGCAGGACTCTTGACAACGTCATTGTCAAGGTTCTAGCATACGCCATGTTCCCGACCGGACTCCACGAGCGGGTCCGGACGACCGGCACATGGAGGTGTGCGACATGACACTCGTACGGCGAACCTCGCCACTCGGTGAACTCGTTTCGCTGCGGCAGGCGATGGATCGGCTCTTCGAAGACAGCTTCGTGCGACCACGCATCTGGGGGCTCAGCTCACCGGCGCGCTTCGATCTCGCCCTTGATGTGACCAGCGGCACCGACGAACTCGTGGTCGAGGCGGCCCTTCCGGGCATCCGTCCGGAGGACGTCGAGATCACCGTCGAGGGCGGCACGCTCAGCATCCACGCCGACTCCCATTCGGAGCGCTCCGTCGGCGAGGGCGAGGCCCTCGTCCAGGAGATCCGTCGGGGCAGCGTCAACCGGATCATCGGCCTCCCGAGCGGCCTCGAGCCGGACAAGGCGAGCGCCACATTCGAACACGGCATCCTGACCCTGCGCATCCCGCGCGCCGAAGCGGTCAAGCCGCATCAGATCCGGATCACCCCGACCGTCGAACACACCGAGGACGCCCCGACCGAACCGACGGGCGACCGGGTGACCGCCGAGCCCGAGCCGAGCGCCTGACCCGATGACCGCCGTCCGTCCGGAGCGCGACCCTGAGCGACCCGTCTACGTCATCAGCGTGGCCGCGACGCTCGTCAGCGCGCACCCGCGGACGCTCCGTATCTACGAGGACGAGGGCCTGCTCTGCCCGGCCCGGACGCCATCCAACATCCGTCTCTACAGCGAGAATGACATCCGCCGGATCACCTGGATCCGGCATCTGACCCGGGAGCGAGGCGTCAACCTCGCCGGCATCCGGATCCTGTTCGAACTCGAAGAGCGCCTCGGCGCTCGCATCCTCGAAGCCCTCTACGCCGAACGGACCGTTGACGACGAGGTGACCGACGCCTCGGGCAGCGATCCGGCGGCACCCACCCACACGTAGGAGATCACTCATGGCCAAGCGACCGTCCACCCCGGTCGACGAGCAGCCCATCCCGACCACGGGCCCTCGCGAGCTTCCGCTCGTCGCACTTCGGGAGACGGTCATCTTCCCGGAGATGATCGTCCCGCTGCAGGTCGGCCGCGAGAAGAGCGTCAACGCGCTCAACGCCGCGGTCGCCGACGGCGGACCCATCGCGCTGGTGACCCAGCGCCACGCGGAGCAGGAGGACATCGAGAACGCGTCCGAGCTGTACAGCATCGGCACGCTGGCGAAGATCGCCCAGGTCGTGCACCTCCAGGACGGGACGGTCCGCGCGATCGTCCAGGGCCAAGGACGCCTGCGCGTCCTCGGCTTCACCGGGACCGAGCCGTATCTCCGTGCGACCATCGAGGAACTGCCGGACGAGAGCCCGACCGACCTCGAGGTCCAGGCGCTCATGCGCACGGTCCAGGCCCAGATCGAGCAGTACGTGGCCAACGGCGCACCGGTCCCGCCGGAGGCCGCCGTCGCGGCCCGCAACATCAGCGAACCCGGGCTGCTGGCCGACATGGTCGCCTACAGCCCGGACATGTCCACCGAGCAGCGCCAGGAGATGCTCGAGACGATCGACGTCACCGAGCGCCTCAAGCTCGTCTCGACCTTCCTCGCGCACCAGATCGAGATCCTCGAGCTGAAGGGTCGGATCCAGTCCGAGGTCAAGTCGGAGATGGACAAGACCCAGCGCGAGTACATCCTGCGCGAGCAGCTCAAGGCCATCCAGCGCGAGCTGGGCGAGGATGACCCGCAGCAGGCCGAGATCAACGAGCTGCGCGACAAGGTCGAGGCGGCCGGGATGCCGGAGGAGATCAAGGCGCGCGCGATCAAGGAGGTGGACCGCATGAGCCGGATCCCCTCCGCGTCGCCGGAGGTCGGGGTCATCCGGACCTACGTGGACTGGCTCATCGGCCTGCCGTGGGACGTCGCGACCGACGACCAGCTCGACATCAAGGAGGCCGCCCGCATCCTGAACGAGGACCACTACGGCCTCGACAAGATCAAGGAGCGGATCCTCGAATACCTCGCGGTGCGCACGCTCGCCGACGAGATCCGCAGCCCGATCCTCGCCTTCGTCGGCCCACCCGGCGTCGGCAAGACGAGCCTCGGCAAGAGCATCGCGCGGGCGATGAACCGCAAGTTCGTGCGGATGAGCCTGGGCGGCATCCACGACGAGGCCGAGATCCGCGGGCACCGACGCACGTACATCGGGGCGCTCCCCGGGCGGATCATCCAGAGCATCAAGACGGCCGGTTCCAACAACCCGGTGTTCATGCTCGACGAGGTCGACAAGATCGGGATGGACTTCCGCGGCGACCCGTCGTCGGCCCTCCTCGAGGTCCTCGACCCGGAGCAGAACAACACCTTCCAGGACAACTACCTCGAGGTGCCGTTCGACCTCAGCAAGGTCCTGTTCGTGGCCACCGCCAACCTGCTCGACCCGATCCCGCCGGCCCTCCGCGACCGGATGGAGATCGTCTATCTGCCCGGTTACACGGAGCAGGAGAAGATCCAGATCGGCAAGCGTTTCCTCATCCCCAAGCAGATGCACAACCACGGCCTCCGGCCGAAGCACATCGAGATCACCGACGAAGCGATGACCGAACTCGTCCGCTCCTACACCCACGAAGCGGGTGTCCGGAACCTCGAGCGCGAACTGGCCAACGTCATGCGCAAGGTCGCCCGGCAGGTCGCCGAGGGCCGGACGCGCAAGACGGTCATCACCCCGAAGAAGCTGGCCGAACTGCTCGGCCCGCAGCGCTTCGAGTACGGCGAGCTGGAGTCGGAGGATCAGACCGGTTCCGCGATCGGCCTGGTCGTGACCGAGGTCGGCGGCGACGTCGTCGCCATCGAGGTCACCCGGATGGAGGGCCGCGAGGACTTCATCCTGACCGGCCAGCTGGGCGAGGTCATGCGCGAGTCGGCACGAGCCGGCCTGTCGTGGACCCGTGCACACGCCGCGGAACTTGGGATCCATCGCGAGGTCTTCGAGACCAACACGCTCCACATCCACGTGCCTGCCGGTGGCATCCCCAAGGACGGCCCGTCGGCGGGGATCACCATGGCCACGGCCATCGTGAGCGCCCTGACCGGGATCCCCGTCCGCAAGGACGTCGCGATGACCGGTGAGATCACCCTGCGTGGCCGGGTCCTGCCGATCGGCGGGCTCAAGAGCAAGATCCTCGCGGCGCACCTCGCGGGCGCCAAGATCGTCATCCTGCCGCGCAAGAATGAGAAGGACCTGCGGGATATCCCGGAGGAGATCCGCAAGACGATCAAGCTCGTTCTCGTGGACAACATGGACCAGGTGCTGGAGGCGGCGCTCCGGCGCAAGCCGAAGGCGCTCGTCGCGGAACCGCCAAAGGTCGTGACCGGCGACGATCCGCTCGACCCCGAACCGGCCAAAGAGCCGACGGTCCGCCGGACGACCTTCCCGCCGACGGACCAACCCCCCGTGGTCGTCAAAGAGAGGTAGGAGGGCTCGCCGCTGCGGAGTCCGAGCCGAAGGCGCGCGGGAGCACGAGAGCGAGCGCACCCCAGGGTGCGTGAGCGAACGAGCGGACCGCGCAACGAGCGGATCGGGCGCCCAGCGGCGATCGTTGACTGTGGCAAGCAACGTCGGGATGGAATACAAGGACTACTACGCAGTCCTCGGCGTTCCGAGGACCGCGTCACAGGCTGACGTCAAGAAGGCCTTCCGCAAGCTCGCCCGCCAGCACCATCCCGACGCGAAGCCGGGCGACACCGCGGCCGAGCGCAAGTTCAAGGAGGTCAACGAGGCCAACGAGGTCCTCAGCGATCCCGCCAAGCGCAAGCAGTACGACGAACTCGGGGCCAACTGGGAGGCCATCAGCCGCGCCCGGGAGGCGGGTGCCACGGGCGGCTCGGGCGGCCCGTTCGCGGGCTTCGGCGGGTTCGGCGGAACGCGGCCTGGCGGCAACGTCCGCTACGAGTTCCGCACGAGCGGGGACGGCGACTTCTCCGATTTCTTCCGGATGTTCTTCGGTGACGACGCCCCCACGTCCGCCGGGTTTCCGGCTTCGGGGCCCCCGCGCGCCGCGACCAGCCCCGCGGCACGGCCGGCGACGCACGAGGCGACGGCCGAGATCACCCTCAGCGAGGCGTTCCATGGCACGACGCGCCTGGTCGAGGTCGAGGGCAAGCGGCTCGAGATCACGATCCCGCCCGGGGCGGATTCGGGGACGCGGATCAAGCTCACGAAGCGCGGCCCGGGCGGCGGCGACCTCATCGTCGCGGTCAAGGTCTTGCCAGACCTCACGTTCACCCGCCGGGGCCCCGACCTCGAGCGCGATCTGCCGCTCACCCTCGAGCAGGCGCTGCTCGGCGCGGAGGTCAGGGTCCAGACCCTCAAGGGCCGCGTCCTCCTGACGATCCCCCCCGGCACCCAGCCCGGCCGCACCTTCCGACTCAGCGGCCAGGGGATGCCGCGCTTCAAGGCGTCCGGCCACGGCGACCTGTATGTCAAGGCCCGGGTCAGCCTTCCTGCTGGCCTGTCCGAGGAGGCGACCGCGGCAGCCAGGACCTTCTTCGACCTCGCCGGACGACCCGATCCGCACTGACAGCGACCGAAACGAGACCGACCATGCAACTCGAACGCTTCACCCAGAAGGCCCAGGAAGCCATCGTCGCCGCGCAGGCCACCGCGGGGCGCCTGGACAGCCCGATCCTCGATGCCGAGCACATCCTGTCCGCGCTGCTCGAGCCGGATGACGGCATCCCGGCCGAGACGCTACGCCGGCTCGGCGTGGACCTGCCCGCTTTCAGGGGCGAGCTCGCGGCCATCCTCGCCAGACGGGCCCGGATCCACGGCGGGTCGCTGACCCTGGACCCGCGCGCCCGCCGCGTGGTCGAGCTCGGCGAGGCGGAGGCGAAGCGTCTCGGCGACGAGTACGTCTCGACCGAGCACCTCCTGCTGGCGATCGCCGAGGTCGGCGGCGAGGGCCAGGCGCTGCTCGAGCGTCACGCCGCCGGGCGCGAGGCCATCCTGATGGCGCTCCAGAGCGTCCGCGGCGGTCAGCGTGTGACCTCACCGAACCCGGAAGGCACCTATGCGGCGCTCGAGAAATACGGCCGTGACCTGACCACCGAGGCCCGCGCCGGGCTCCTCGACCCGGTCATCGGGCGGGACGACGAGATCCGCCGGGTGATCCAGGTGTTATCGCGGCGGACCAAGAACAACCCGGTCCTCATCGGCGAGCCCGGGGTCGGCAAGACCGCCATCGCCGAGGGCCTCGCCCAGCGGATCGTGCGCGGCGACGTCCCCGAGGGCCTCAAGGACAAGCGGGTCGTCTCGCTCGATCTCGGGGCGCTGATCGCCGGCGCGAAGTTCCGGGGTGAGTTCGAGGAGCGCCTGAAGGCCGTCCTCAAGGAGATCAAGGACGCCGAGGGACGGGTCATCCTGTTCATCGACGAGCTCCACACGGTCGTCGGCGCTGGTGCCGCCGAGGGGGCCATGGACGCCTCCAACCTGCTCAAGCCGATGCTCGCCCGGGGCGAGCTGCACACCATCGGGGCGACCACGCTCGACGAATATCGCAAGCATATCGAGAAGGACGCGGCGCTCGAGCGGCGCTTCCAGCCGGTGCTCGTCGATCAGCCGACGGTCGAGGAGACGATCAGCATCCTGCGCGGCCTGCGCGAGCGCTACGAGGTCCACCACGGCGTCCGGATCACCGATTCCGCGCTGGTCGCCGCGGCAACGCTGTCCGATCGCTACATCACGGGACGTTTCCTGCCGGACAAGGCGATCGATCTCGTCGACGAATCGGCATCGCGCCTGCGCATGGAGATCGACTCGATGCCGATCGAGATCGACGAGCTCGAGCGCCGGCGGATCCAGCTCGAGATCGAGCGCGAGGCACTGCGCAAGGAGACCGACGACGCGTCGAAGGCGCGCCTCGGGGCACTCGAGCGGGAGCTGGCCGATGTCGAGGAGGCGGCCGGCGCGATGAAGCAGCGCTGGGAGGCCGAGAAGTCGGCGATCGCCGCCATCCGGGCCACCAAGGCGGAACTCGAGACGCTCACGACCCGCATCGAGCAGGCCGAGCGAGAGGCCGACTACGCGACCGCCGCCGAGCTCAAGTACGCGACGCTCAAGGAGCTGGCCGACCGGCTGTCCGACCAGGAGGTCGCCCTGGCGGCACTCCAGGGGCCGGGGTCGCTGCTCAAGGAGGAGGTCAGCGCCGACGACATCGCCGAGATCGTCGCCGCCTGGACCGGGATCCCGGTCAACCGCCTGCTGGAGGGCGAGACGAACAAGCTCGTCCACATGGAGGAGCGGCTCCACGGGCGCGTCGTCGGCCAGGACGAGGCCATCCAGGCCGTCTCGGACGCGGTCCGCCGGGCGCGGGCCGGACTCAAGGATCCCCGCCGGCCGATCGGCTCGTTCCTGTTCCTCGGCCCGACCGGGGTCGGCAAGACGGAGC
>Ga0315286_10002425_pt1 | contig 17406 bp, 29 predicted proteins | sample YL17G10_0_MG_FD_205038 | JGI IMG/M metagenome (GOLD analysis project Ga0315286, IMG submission 205038) | Sediment microbial communities from Yellowstone Lake, YNP, Wyoming, USA - YL17G10_0 | ecosystem: Environmental > Aquatic > Freshwater > Lake > Sediment | place: USA: Wyoming | collected...
AAGATCCAATGAAGTCGCCGTCACGCCCATGATCACCTTGTCACCCAGACGCCCCGTGGTATCCGAGAAGCAGAGCACTGTATTCGATCTGAATATCGTCCTCTTCGTAACAACGGAATAGCGAGCAGTTATGACCAGGTTGCCATCGTGAAACTCCTGATACTCCCCTTCCGGGGAGAATCGAATCCGTTTCGTGTACCCCGCCGTCTCAGGCGTGATGATCTGCTTCCCCGTGTGGCCTCCCGAGGAACTCTTCCAATTCCATGTCCCATACAGAGCTTCATTCGCCGGCCGCTCGCCGCAATAGTACGCGCACGCGAGAATAAAGAACGAAGCCAGCAAGGCAATGACCGCGAGAATGCTCTTTGATTTCATAGTATTGCCTCTGCTGCTAACGGCCGCGTTTCAGCTGCATGAAACCTCGAGCCGGATTAGCGTCGGATGGACATGGGGGTCGGCCGGATCAGTAATCCACGGGATTGCTTATTGAGTTGCCTCCCCAAATAACAAATATCGAATCGCTCTCACTCACCCTATACGCGGGGTCCAGTATCGGAAAGGACTCGTAACCGAAGCACCCCATGCACATTCTGTAGGGATTCTCGTCTCGGTGAAATATATCGATTCCCCATCGCCAGTCCGCGCGCAGATCGAGCACTACATGCCCCGTGCTCACGACGGTGCCTTCCGGATCCCTGAATTGATACGTAACGAGAATCGAACCCTCGCTTCTCGTCTTCACCTCGGGGGTCGACCACGCACCCTGATACGAGCGAAGCGACGAAGAGCCGAATCGCCATTTCGATTGGCCGTCGTCAAGGGTGATCGTAACCATCTCTCTCGTCAGCAGGGTGTCGCCGTAGAGCTTCACCCGCGCGAGAGATCGATCTTCCGAGCACCCGAAGCCGAGAACGGAGACCATAAACAGCACAAGAGAAACTCTGCGCATTGCGATTCCCCCTTGAGCATCATAACGTCTGCGTTCGTCTCGGCAAGGCCGCAATGATTGCCGAGGCCGCGACGAGCCCTGCGGCGAGAATCACGAAGAGCCCTTTCGCCGACGGACAACGCCGTATCACGAAGATAAGGGCGATGACGGACAAAGCCCATAGCGCCTCGTTGGCCAGAGCTGCCATGAACAGCGCACGGGACAATGTCTTGCGACTATTGGTCTCGTTCTCCTGCATTCATAGTACTCCTTCACATTTTCTGCCGTGCCGGCGGCGTCCTGCCAGCTATTTTGCATTGCCGCTTCAGCCAGTCTGCCCCGGCTATTTCCCCGCTTCAACATCAGTGTTCCATATATCGTAGACTATGTGGAGCTTTCCGTCCGCCGCACGTCTGAATATAGCGAGGGATTTCCCTTTGTCCCCTACCGGGCGGGCCGCCCCAGGAACGCCAGCCGAGATGGCATAGCTTCCCACGGAGTAGACCATACCCCCGCACTCCCAGGCTCGCTCAACCGTTCCCATGAATGACCCGAAGGTCACGCCGGACTTTCGATGAGCTTCCATCTTCTGCCTCAGGGCCGCCTTTCCGACGATTTTCGGCGCGTTGTTCGGAAGCACAACGGCGTCCTCGGCATAGAACGCCAATACGGCCTCGAAGTTGCCATCGACCATCGCTCGATCCATTTTCGCCATAAGCTCCTGGAGCTCACCCTTTAGCTTGGACTGATGCTCTTCCGCGAACGCGTCCTGAATCGGAATTAGCAAAACGAGAGCAATAAGCGACACGACTCTTGCCGTTTCTCGCATGATCTCCTCACTTTCTCCTTTGTGGTCAGCGGTCAGCCGGCTACCCGGTCCAACCACGCCCTTGGGATCGCGTGCAGACACCATACATCCTCGAAGCGCCACTTCAAGGTTTCGGTACGCTGTCACACGGAGGACATCCTTTGTCGAATACGATCTTCCAGCGGCCGTCCGCCTCGCGGCGCCAGACAGAGTTGAACGTGCCGATCTGCCGGCCTTCCGGATCACGAACGGGACCGGTGCTGAACGCCAGCATGCCGGAGTCGAGCACCTCCACCCGCTCAGGCTCCCAGGAAAACGGAGCCTTGGCGCCTTCGAAGAGTGGCTTCCATCCCGCCACCACTGCCGCTCTTCCACGCAGGATCCCCTGCTTGCCGAAGAATATCGCCTCGTCCGCGATATACGATTCGAATGCACCGTGATCCCGCGCGGCCATCGTCTTTGCGAAAGCGCTTTCCGCTTCGCGAACCTTTAGGGCGAGTTCTTCGTTGGTTGCACACTCGACCGATCCCGCCGCCAGCACAGCGATTAGGGCCAATACCAGCAGGCTCATGTTTTTCATAGCGTTCTCCCTCTTTGCTGCGTAACCACGGATGCCTTCCCCCTGCGGGCGCCCGATGCGCCTCGGGGTGGCCACCGATCGAGCTCTATCTTCAGAGGCGATCTATCGCTTCATTAGTACCCAACCGACGTTGATATTATCCGTGCTGCCAGTGCGCAAAGCTTGACTCGCCTCATCGACGACCAACAAGCCCCAACGTTTGCCTTCATCATCCTTACAGTAGGCTACAATATTTCCCTTAGCCCCGGGAAGATACTCGGCAACGATATTGCCGAATACCGCATGAGACCTGGCATTGCTCGCGTCTTGATTGTATTCATCATTCCTCATCGGGGCTTGCCGCAGCACAAGCTTGCGACGGGCGGTGCAATCTCCGCTGACGAGCTCCATCTCTTTCGGTATGTACAGCGCCTTATGAACTCGCACCTGCGCGTAGCGCCTTGGATTCCTCAGGTCCCCAATGAAATACTCGTCAACAACATCATCACAGCACCCCGTCTTGACGCCGCTTATTCTTCTGGGTCCCCCCATTTCAACCTTGAGAAGCCGGGACGGAATGATTCCCACAGGCCTTGTCGCAAGACCGCTCTCCGCCCCAAACCAGATGACAGTCGCATATCCCTCCATACACTCGCCGGACCCGGAATAAGCTATATCAGCAAATCCATCCCCATCCAGATCAGCAACTCTGAATAGCTTCAAATCAAAATGCTCGTAAAGCGCCCTCGTTATAAAGGAGCAGTCCGGAATCTCCATGAGGACATGCTGCTCTGTTTTGAGGTAAATGGAACGAAGCAGCCACCTATCCCGCAGTATTTTGTCCATTTCAGGTGATGGAAGCGAATCGATAGCCTGCCAATCCCTCGTTTCCGGGAATAAGATCTCGGAGATACGATTGTGATTCGGGCTCTCGGAATCAGTTGCATGAGCCGCCGCGGCCAGCGACACGATGAACCAGAAGAAAATGAACATTCTCTTCATGCCAGACTCTCTATTACAGGATTGCGCACATAGCGCACGCGTTAGCAGCGGCCGTCAGCTGAATGCTGAGTTGGACAGAATATGCTGAATCCCCTATGCCACTCTCAATGGAGTCAATTCGGTTCGTTTCAATGCAGGCAGCCCCAACTCTCTCAGCACACGATTGAAGAGAGAAGCCGTGATTTCGCCCGGCGTTGTAATCTCGATTCCTATCGCTTTCCCACTCCGGCCGAAATCAATCACCAACCCCGGCTCAACCCGAATCGTGCGAACACTTTTCTCGCCCGGTCGACGAGGCAGATAATAGTACCCCCCGATCGCTCGCCCACGCCGAAACATCACTTCCAAGTACGCTTCTTTCATATCATATCTCCCCCACATGCATCTTGCGCAGGCCAATCTCGGTGAACCCACGATCAACCATCCGCTTGAGCACGTGCGGGCTGAACTCAAGATCCCAATTCCGCCAGTCTGGCCACCGACGTCGAATCATATGCTGCAGTCATTCTATCACACTGGGATTAGTCGAGGGCCAAGTATTTCTGTCCAACGCAAGCATCAGCTGCGGCCCGCCGCGATACGACACTTCTCGTTCTCACCCGAGCTTCAAGCGGCGGCCGACTGCCGCACGCCGAGTTAGGCGGATGCCTATTTGCCGTCTCCCGTTTCCACCTTCGGGCCAATAAACTTCCATCGCCCAAGAACTGTGATGTTCACCGAGTACTGCTGCGGCGTAATTGATAGTGATCGCACAACGCCAGATCTCAGGGCCACAGCTGAGAATTCTCTGCCAGTATTGAATGTTGGATTATCGGGATAATGCGTCGTCAATTCTATCAATGAACCGAGCTTGCCTTCGGCGGCAATGGCCATTGCTTCAGCGTCTTCGTGGGCATTCCTCACGGCTGATGAAAGGGCTGCGCGCCGAATACTATCGGCTTTCGATGAAAGATATCTCACCTCTTGGATCGCAGGAACACCTGATCCAAGTATTAAATCAATTAGACCGCCCACCTTATCAAGTTCTCCAATCGAGATAGAGAGGAAATGATTGGCTGAATATCCGAGCAGCTTGCGCCCCTTTTCATCATGCCACCGATCTATTCCATAAGATTTCGTAATGACCTCGCTGCGACTGAATCCAGCATTCTGAGCCGCAGCGATCAACTGCTCGTAAACTCGGGCGCATTCAGCTGCGGCTTGTTCCGCCGTCTCTTTTCTTGCATTGATTGCGAATGCGATTACAGCACTATCGGGATCGATGGAGGCGGTCCCCATTCCTGCCACAACGATCTCAGATTCTTGGGCCATTACACTTGGAGCAACATACAAAATCAACAACAAAACAGCGCACAACATTCTCATGCCATTTACCCCCATTACTTCCGCCTAACGTATGCATCACCTGCGGACGGTTCTGGCGCGGCCCTGGCTGAGCCAGGATTTGCGGCAGGCCCCCGCGGTGAATCGCCAGGACCGTGACAGGGCCGATCCGTCAGGTGCGTGCAGCCGTTATGTCTCCAATCATCGCCTTGTCGCTGGCGATCTCACACCGATTGGTTCCGGATCAGATACTCTATCACAGCAATGACACTCAGATCGGCAGCCGCGTGACTGGCGATCGCAACGCCTAGCCCAGAGTACCTTGCTACCAATTGACGCCAGCTCCATGAGGCAAACAATAATACCCCGAACGAAACCAGAACCCACGGCAACTTGATGAAGATGCACAAGACGAGCACATGGTAGCCTGCGAAGGCGATATCAGGCACCACCGGAGATCGATGAACCTTGGGGAAATAGCCGCGCCAGAAGATCTCCTCGAGCACTGGATGAACTGTGACGTAGTACACCACAAACACCCACCAATAGAGCCCCGACAGATGAAGGCTCGTCAGTGTTCCCGCCAGATCCACGTGCTCACGAGATATCGTGCCCCAAAGCAGAGCCAGTAGAAGACCACCACTTGCAAACACGATCCCGATGACCACCGCCGCAGGCGCCGACCACCCTTGACGAACAGCTCTCAGGAGACCCTCCTGCCCGCCGAGCCGGAGCAAGGTCACCATACCCACATGGTAGAGGAGGATGGCAGCCCAGGCGTTCCGAAGGACGTAAAGACCAAGGAGAACTGCGGCGTACGGTAGGACGATCGCCAGGTAGCTGAGACGCATCGTCGTGGTTATACGCGGCATGCGCCGATCATTGTCGGAAGACCGGAGAGCATGTTCTGTATTGGGCACCCCACTCACAGGCTGCAACCACCTTCAGTAGACATACCGTCGGCATCAGCTGCGGCCGCGTCCGCCGCCCCGACGGGCCGGCGCGCCGCGTGCTCCGCAGGCGGCGTGACGGCAGCGACCGTCAGCTGGATGTCGAGTTAGGCGAATTGCCAACGTTGGCCGCATGCTCACAGAACTTTCGCGAGAATAGCACCGATGGCGAAGAGGGCGGCCAAAGCTGAAACAATTGCGCATGCCTGGTAGAGAGGTCCTACCTTCCCCGTTTCCTTTAGCGTCACGCGTCGATACTCCGCCATGTACTTAAAAATCATCCAGCGCACAAGCGCCGGATTTGCCGGGATTCCCCGAGCTCGCAACTCGTTTGCCATCCGTATGCCAGTGTAAACCGACCCCAGAGCACAAACGACTGCCAACAAGCCCAGGAAAATGCTTACATTCATCTGAACAGAAGCTCCTTCCTGCCCACTATCTGGACCAGAAAGACGCCCAACGTTTCAAATGAGCCGCGCGCCGCAGCGACAAGATGGCACAGACCGTTTGGCGCGTCGGCTCCATTTGATGGTAAGGCGTTTCGAGCTTGCCTTAGCCGACGATAGTTCCCTGATGAACGTGACGCCCAGCGCCTTGTGCACTCAACTCGTGACGCTAGGTGGACGGAGCCGGCCTGCCTCGGCGGCGAACACGGTCCAGGATTATGGCGAGCACCGCACCAGCCAGGCCGAGAAAAGCCCCGAGAACACCACTGGCAATGCAGAATTCCAGCACCTCACCCCCTCGGAATCTATGGCCCTGTATCCAGCCGATCACCTCGTCAACGACCCCCCCCTTCATCACCAAGAGCGTAATTTCAGCGCTAAGCACTCCGACCAGCATGCCGCCCCAGACCCGGTCCCGCGAGCGAGCCGCGCGTTCCGGCGTCGACGCCCGCCACCGTCCCACAAGAGCGCCGGCGATCAGAGGTGTAGTGAGGAGGAGTACCACGACCCGGCCAGGGATGCCCCCGGCCCAGGTCATAGGGACGACCGCCAAGGTCGCCAGCCAGTACACGAGAAACAACACCGCCGCCCGTTTATGGGCTTGGATATCGTGCCAGAGTCTTCTCATCTCAAGACACCTCTTTCCCAAATTGATAGGAGCCCGCCCAAGTAGTTCCTTCCCGAATGAAGAGTTCGACGTGCCCACGAAGAAAAGGCACCATCGCCTAACGTATGCATCAGCTGCGGCGCGCCGCCATTTCACACCTGCAATCTTTCACCGCGATTCGCGCGGCTGCCGTCAGCTGCACGCACAGTTGGACAGCCTACCGTCGATACAACGACTTGATCAGCCCCCATGATGTTATCTTAGTCGACTCGGCGCCGGTTGCATATGCCTCAAGCTCGTGGAGTTTATAGTGCACATACGGAAGCGTCGCTCCCGCTGAGTTCGCGAACTGTATACACACACCGGTGGCCAGAATCGGATCAAAAACTAGTGAGCCCCAACCGTGTCCTTCATTTACACTGTCATGCATGTCTCCCCACACAAAACCATCGGTGCTGATGGAATCCGCGTGATAGACCTCGGCACCCCCGAAGCCGCCCATCAGTCCTGATACTCTCGTCCAAGTTCTTTGTGCCAGCGGACCCTCATCATTCGAGACGAATATGGTCAGGTCTTTCGGCATGGGCGTGGGAAATCCCGTACCGTCATCGTCCTTCCAAACGCGAATGCGAGTGACTTCCGCAGACTGTTCAAATGCGACGGCGATGCACGCGACTTGTGTGTTATACATCTGCGTGCACCAGGTATACGTATCGGTAGAGTGGTCACTGGCAAACGCCGGCCCGTGGTCGGAACGTTCGTTAGGCCACACGTTGCATCCGGTTAGATTAATGTGCCGGGATTGCGCCTGCGCATCGCCATTGACCAGAAGCGTTGAAGCCGCCAGCAAGATAAGGAAGTACTTCATAACGGTTCTCCTTCCTATCGGTTCCATATACCCACTGTGGCCTGCCCAACGTCGGCATCAGCTGCGGCCGCGTCCACCGCATCGGCTGACCGGCGCGCCGCGTGCCCTGCAGGCGGCGTGACGGCAGCGGCCGTCAGCTGCATGCAGAGTTAGACAGTTCCATCTAATACTGGGGCTTCCCCCTCAACCCCGCGGCTGCCAGGCAGCGAATCGCTTGTATGCAGGCTCTGTGGGAGCCTTCGCTTCCTGCTCGCCGATACGCTCAACCAGCCACTGAAACCACTCAGCGAAACGCTCACTGTTCTGCTCTCGTCTAACATCAGACGCCCAGACATGAAGCTTCCCCCAGAGGGCCACAAGTATCCCTCCGCTCACCTCGCGCACCGTTTGGAAAGAGACTGTATTTCGGAAGACCAGCAAGCCGACTGTCTCGTAGGTATTGACCATCGACATCGCAGCCTCTTCGTAGTCCCGCCCCATGTCACGCAGCTTCTTGGCGGAGATCCCTTTCGGCACCTGGCCCAATGTCAAATATGCCTCCACGAATCGAGGAGCCTGCAGGATTCGCATAAGCTCGATGGCAGCGGAGTCGCGTCTTTGCTGTTTGAACTGACGGACCTGGATGACAGCGAAGATCACAGCAGAAACTACGGCCAATCCTCCAACAATTCCTGCTATATCAGCGAGCCTCTCAAGCATTGTCACCCTTTCTGTCTAACGTCGGCTTCACCTGCGAGCGCGTCCGCCGCCCCGGCGGGTCGGCGCGCCGCGTGCTCCGCAGGCGGCGTGACGGCAGCGGCCGTCAGCTGCATGCGGAGTTAGCTTCCGATGATCTCGTTTAATCCCTCAATTACGAGATCAAGCTCCTTATCGGACAATTTCGTGATTTTTTTCCCGAGCCGCTCAGTTGACAACGTGCGAATCTGGCTGATTTTGACCCATGACTTTTTCGGCAGAGATGAATCAGGAAGCTCGAGTGTCAGCGGAAAACCCGCTTTCTGGGGTGCGCTTGTTAACGCCATCGCGATGACGGTTCCTGAACGTTCATTGAAAATATCATGACTGAGAACCAGCACGGGGCGCTCTCCGGCTTGCTCACGCCCCTTCGTCGGATCCAAATCCGCCCAATAGATCTCGCCTCTCAGTATTCTGGCCATTCAGAAAGCTCCCGCGAAATGCCCTCCTCGGCCATTGAACGCTCAAACTTCTTGTCGAGCTTTGCACATTCCCGCGCGAGACGGTTGCGATCGAGCCGTGCCAGTTTTTCCTTCACGGCTTCTTGCACCGCTTTGCTGCGATTTGGGAATACCCTCGCCTTGACCAATCGATCCAACCTGTCGAGCAGGTCGTCCTGGATCGTGATGGCTACCTTTATCGTGCTCATGCAATCACCTCAAGTATTACAATATATCATACCGGCGATTTTGTCAAGCCCCAGAACATTCGTGAAGCTAACGCATCGGTCACCTGCAGGCCGCGAAGCGGACTGTCAGGTGCACCGCGAGTTAGGCGTCAGTTCATACGCCGTGCTGGAACTAATCCAGTGCTCTGAAGAATCATGATTAGAATGACCGAACCGATTAAGAAGAGAAAAGCACTTAACAATGCTCTCTTCTCGCCACGCTCTGCAGCAAAACCTGCCGCGAAACACGCCCCAGCCGCTAAGACGGTTCCATCAATCAACCAGGCAACCAATAGCATCGTCCAGCTTGCGGTAGTTCCAGATCTCAAACCCAGTACCGAGGCGATGCTCAGCATCGCCCCGAGTATCAGCCCAAACAAGCTCCCTTGCTTCCAATTTCTGACTCCGATTCGCGCTGTCAACCAAACATACGCCACGGCTTGCACAAGAAAGGCGATGTAACCCAGGTACAGCCTGCGAAGCAGGTCTTGAGGAGCCAAAAGAAACGAACTCGGTTCGAGCCAAAGCTTGGCAAATAAGCCTGCATTGAGAAGCAGGTCCAGAGCCACCATAAGAATCCAACTTGCCAATACTCTAAGAATGAATCTTCGCAATGATACGTTCTGCTGCAGTGCATTGGTATTTTCCACAGTACCTTCTCCTCAAGTAGATCATCGCTTGCACGCCTAACGATAGCTTCACCTGCGAGCGCGTCCGCTGCTCCAGCGGGTTGGCGCGCCGCTTGCCCCCGCAAGCGGCGTGACAAAAGCGCTCGTCAGGTGCATGCGGAGTTAGATGCTCCAACAATCTCAATCGTACCAAGTAATTGGTCCCGAATTTCCCGGAGCTTCACGCCGAAAGCCCATGTCCTCCATCCAGAGGACGTCTCGAGCGTTCACCAGAAGATACAGCGTGTCGCCTCGAGCACACGAGCATGCACAGCAGACAATAGCATACTTCGGCCGGCTGGCCAGGGCATGCACCGATATACCCTTACCTTCAAAGTATGCTTTGATCACCGCGAGTTCCCCCTCGCGGTCTCGCGGATACCCCGAGTAGTCCTGATCGTGCTTTGCGAGCCAGTCTCTCTCCCATAAATTGCCCAAGCATTGAATAGGCTCAATCGCAACCCAGACTTTCTGCCCGTGTCTCGGCCCGGTAGCATCAGTTATGCAGCCAAACAGTATTCCCGCACATGTTGCAAGTAAGCCCAGTATGCAGAGCTTGACTTTCATCGTTTTCACCATACCTCTGAGCATCTAACACAAGCATCAGCTGCGGCCGCATCCGCCGCCGCGGCGGGCCGGCGCGCCGCGTGCTCTGCAGGCGGCGTGACGGCAGCGGCCGTCAGCTGCATGTGGAGTTAGAAAGTGCATTCAATCCATTAGGTCTACCTTGGTCTTGGGACCACGGTCTTGGGACCACCCCCTGTTTCTACTATTTCTCCATCTATGAATATGAAGTGGTAATCCATGGGTTCCTTGTAAGAAAAAGAAGGCCAATGTATCACTTTGCCATCAAGGCGATATGCCGGCAAATACTGCCCGTCTCTGTAGAATACAACTGGGCGCAGGAGTTCCCACGTCGCTTCGATATTGTGGCTCCTCGGAGTTCCCTTATCTTTTTCCTTGAAATGCGCGAGAAGCCAGGCCATGGCCTTTTTTTGCGCTTCTTTCTGAATTATCGAAATATCTCGCTGCTGCTCCCAACCATCGTTCTCAGCATAAGGCGCGGGCGAACACGCGCCAAGGGCAACAGACAGAAAGAGCGTGGAAACAAGCTTAAGAATGAGTCCATCGCGAGTCGATTTAGTCCAAGCGCTCATGACTATTTAGATTCGTCTTTCTAGCGTGGCGGTCACCTGCAGGCCGCGAAGCTGACTGTCAAGTGCACCGCGAGTTAGGTCCCCGACTACTTGCCGCCACTCCTCAAAGTAGTAGCGTTGATAATTACGGGCAGCCTTCCCTTCCAGTCGTCCCACACCTTCGAGTTTGTAGCCAACTCACACATGAAGTGCGCAACATTGGCCATGTTGGTGCTGTCCGGGGCAAAGAGACTACTCACAATGCCATCGTGCAGCGAGTACTCCGAAACGTCACCTTCCCGAAGTGTGTCTGGGCGGACCGCCACCCACTGCACGAACGTATCGGTCATCCCGACCTCGCGACAGAGGAAGTCTGCCGCTCGTTGGTTGTCCTTGGCCGGAGGGACGAGGCCGCGGAGAATCCACACGACCGCCTTTTCGAACATCCCACGACGCGTGTCGAGGCCCCCTGGGCGATTCACTGAGACGCTGCTCATGAGAATGAACTTGACCGGCTTTGCGGGCTGCAGCGTCTCGATCGCTCGGCACAGCCTCGTTGTGGCCCGCGTGACGAGGTCGCGCGGCGGCCCGAAGATGCCCTTGAAGTCGGGAACGTGACCAAGGCACGAGATGATAGCATCGCAGCCACGGATTTGGCGCAGGAGGTCATCATCGCCGAGAGACAGGAGATCGGCCTCGACCACCGTCAGGTTGGGGTCGTCGGCGGCACCCGCCGGGAGCTTCTGGGCGGATCGCACGACGACGCGGACACTGATGCCGCTGCCCAGAAGCTGCTTCAAGACGCACCGGCCGGTGCGTCCGGTGCCGCCGACGAGAAGGATGGTCTGCTGCGTAGACATCGTAGAGTCTCCTGGTTGTACGCTTAGGGCCATCAGCGACAAGCATGTTGGCCGTCAAGACCGTCAGCGTCACCGGTGGACATAACGCCGGCATCAGCTGCGGCCGCGTTCGCCGTCCCGGCGGGCCGGCGCGCCGCGTGCTCCGCAGGCGGCGTGACGGCAGCGGCCGTCAGCTGCATGCGGAGTTAGAAATCTCCCCTCACCCAACTAATGCCATCGGGTTATGTCAGGAGTTACGTCTTGCGCTGAAACCAAGCTCCCCTCCTTAAATAGAAAAATGAAGTTCCTGTCTCTTCGTCCCGTTACCCTAGACGCATCGAGCCTCAGTTTACATCTAAGGATGCATCCTGCTGCTCCAAAGACCTCTTTGTCGATTTCCTCACTATCGTACAGAGCCCTCCACTCCAGAATGTGAAAAACCTGGCCCTCGAGTTTCAGAGCTAGCCAATCCTCCGCTATTCTCTGAGCATCTACCTGCCCGAGGCCCTCGCAAAGAGACAATGCCACTTCACCATCATTTTCACGGGGCACTGTTGCACATGCACCAATCAGCAAGGAAGCAAGAATGACAAGGGCGGCCACAAGATCAGACGCCTTGCACCTCTCACCATGAAAATGATTCATCTGACTCCAAAACCCGAGATTTCTACACAAGTGTCAGCTGCGGTCCGCCGCAGGTTCAAGTCTGAACTACCTCCAGTGCACAAGCGGCGGCCGTCTGCTGCACACTGAGTTAGACAGTCCCACGCAATGCATACAAAGATCGCGGGGCCTTACAAGGTACGGCCCATTCTCGCTCGCGAATGCAGCACCCTGCCAATAAGCAGCACGAAGCCGCCGGCGATCATCAGCGCAACGTCACGAGGCCCGATGAGCAGGCCTTCCGTATGGTGCAAATACCTAATCCCCGCAGAAAAGGAAACAAATAGGACTGCAAGAACGCCGATCATCGAAAGAATGGAACCAAGATCTACTTCTTTGCGAGCAGAGGCATTCTGCATTTCCATGAATCCTCCTCCTATCAATGCGGAACCTGTCTAACGCCGGCATCAGCTGCGGTCGCGTCCGCCGCCCTGGCGGGCCGGCGCGCCGCGTGCTCTGCAGGCGGCGTGACGGCAGCGGCCGCCAGCTGAATGCAGAGTTAGATTTCTCTTTTATAAATGTCCCGCCTATGCCCAATTCTGAGAACTTGGACATTGGATGCTATTATAGCATAGATGACCCGATATCCCCCTATGCGGTACTTTCGCAATCCGGCAAACTTGCCCTTCAGAGCAGGATAAGAATCGGCCTTATCGGCAAGATCCTTCTCCAATCGATTAAGAATCCGGCGCGCCTCGGTTTTATCGAGCCTCGACAGATCCCGCGCCACCGATCTCTTGTAAACGATTCTATAGGCCAAGCTTCTTCCTCAGCTCTTTGCCGGTGATCACCTCATCGGTGCCGTCATGCAAGCGATCAAGGGCAATCTGAAGATCACCATAATCTTCGAGATATGATTCCAGAGCTTTTTGGACAATGTAAGACTTCGGCCTGTCGGTCTCCCTGGCGATGCCGTCAAGCTGGCTGGCAAGATCATCAGGAATTCGTATGGATATCGGCGTACTCAATGCGCACCCCCTTGCATCTCCTGTATTACATTGTACACAATGACGCCATTGCGTGCAAGGGAATTCTTGAGCAAATTCTTGAGCAAAGCTAACGTCGGCATCAGCTGCGGCCGCGTCCGCCGCCCCGGAGGGCCGGCGCGCCGCGTGCTCCGCAGGCGGCGTGACGGCAGCGGCCGTCAGCTGTATGCAGAGTTGGACAGTCCGCTATCGATACAACGACTTGATCAGCCCCCATGAGGTTACGCTCGTCGCCTCGGCACCGAGTGCATATGCCTCAAGCTCGTGGAGCTTGTAGTGCACATACTGAGTCGTTGCTCCCGCTGAGTTCGCGAATTGTATGCACACACCGGTGGCCAGAATCGGGTTAAAGACCAGTGAGCCCCATCCGTGTCCTTCATTTACACTGTCATGTATATCTCCCCACACAAAACCGTCGGCGCTGATGGAATCCGCGTGATAGACCTCGGCACCCCCGAAACCGCCCATCAGTCCTGATACTCTCGTCCAAGTTCTTTGCGCCAGCGGACCCTCATCTGTCGTGACAAGTATGATCAAGTCTTTCGACATAGGCGTAGGCCATCCGGTACCATCATCGTCCTTCCAAAGACGGATTCGAGTGACTTCCGAGGGCTGTTCAAATGCGATGCCGATGCGCGCGACTTCTATGTTGTACATCTGCGTGCTCCAGGTATACGTATCGGTGGAGCGGTCAATAGCCAAAGCTGGCACGCAGTCCGAACGTTCGTTAGGCCAAACGTTGCATCCGGTTAGATTAATGTGCCGGGATTGCGCCTGCGCATCGCCACTGACCAGAAGCGTTGAAGTTGCCAGCAAAATAAGGAAGTACTTCATAACCGTCATCCTTTCTATAGGTTCCATATACCCACGGTGGCCTGTCCAACGCCGGCATCAGCTGCGGCCGCGTCCGCCGCCCAGGCGGGCCGGCGCGCCGCGTGCTCCGCAGGCGGGGTGACGGCAGCGGCCGTCAGCTGCATGCGGAGTTGGACGGGACATCACTTTTGCGCTGCAGCTGGAGGTGGGAAATACCCCAGCTGCATGAGCGTTGCCAGATTGTCCCAGGTCACCCACAATTCCGCAAGCTTGCCATCGCGAACTCGAAATACGCCCGCAACGTCAATCCTCATCTTCTTATGAGACGGAGGAAAAGGCCCCATCTGGCCTTCCTGTGTCCCCTCATACGTTATAAGAAAAGCCACCTTGTCATCCTCAGCAACGAGATACTGAGCGGTTTGCTTCGAATCCGGAAATACTGCTGCGTCGTTTTTCAAATACTCGATGAACTGCTCTCGGCTCCGCACATCAACATCTGGCGTCGCTTGGCAATGCCTCACGAAATCGTCGGTGAGAAGCTGCGCAATAATGTCGTACTTCCTGGCATTCGAGGCCTCACCGAAACGCTGCACAAGCGCCTTGTTCTCATTCTCGATCCTCCCGGATCCCGGCGCACAACCCAGAAGGCCCATCAGCGAAAGGCAGGCAAGTAAAGCGCACACAACTCGATTCATCTTTCCCCCTTTCTCGCCGATAAAAAGCGAGATTGCATGTCTCCGCCCAACGCCAGCATCAGCTGCGGCCGCGTCCGCCGCCCCGGCGGGCCAGCGCGCCGCGTGCTCCGCAGGCGGCGTGACGGCAGCGGCCGTCAGCTGCATGCGGAGTTATAGGGCCTCTATTCGATCGATGCAATTGCCATAATCTCCTGCAACGTTATGGCGAAAATTGGAGTACGCGGAGCGCCCCATTTCTTCACTGCCTGCGCAACAGAGTTCTTTCACAATGCCGCATTTCGACTTGTAGTACGCGACGAACATCGGCCCAAACTTCGAGTTGGGCTCGGTCTTGTATAGGATGGCATCCGGCCCCTCGCGCCGAATCGTTCCTTCTTTCTTGAAGTGCGTGTCCGAACATTGCGCCTCCATTCGGAGAATGTCTTCCTTGGCAAATGTGTCGACGGTTGTGGAGGCGTCTGTTTTGAAGCACCACATATGAAATACTGCCCAATCTTCTGGGCCGCCCATCAGGTTCTCGTCGCAGGGGTTCCAAGCGTCGTCGGACTCCGATACGACCTGCGCGACCACACCCGCGCCAAACATCGGCGCGCCGCACAATAGAGCTAGAACTATCATGAGAAGAGCAATAAAAGAGGAAATCTTCATGGATCCACCCCCTGTCCCTATAACGTCGGCATCAGCTGCGGCCGCGTCCGCCGCCCCGGCGGGCCGGCGCGCCGCGTGCTCCGCAGGCGGCGTGACGGCAGCGGCCGTCAGCTGTATGCAGAGTTAGACCTGCATCACTCAACAACTACAGGGCCGTGCTCATCAAACAGCAGCTTCATCGCCGCCTCTTCAGCGTCATTCTCGTCGAAGGGTCGGAGCCAACAAGAACAAGCTGGTCCCCCAAAAAGACCATCGACCATGCGCCCGCGCCATCTGGAGTCGTCAGCGTCAGGGTCATTGCGACAACTTGATAGGTTCCAGATACATCAAGGGAATCCACAGGCTCTCCGGGATAGGTAACGGTCCCCAAAATGATAAAGGTGCCATCATTTCGAAAAGTGCAACTCCCCGTCATTACACCCGTGATACCATGATCAACGTAACTTATGAGGTCCCATGTACCTTCGATTTCTGGGGATGGCCGAGTTGAATCCTCTTTGTCACAAGAAATAAGGAACAGCAGAACGAATACGCTTATGAAGAGAGTTGATCGCATCAATATTCTCGGTCCTCGCACTCACTCCTGCTAGGTCTAACGCCGGCATCAGCTGCGGCCGCGTCCGCCGCCCCGGCGGGCCGGCGCGCCGCGTGCTCCGCAGGCGGCGTGACGGCAGCGGCCATCAGCTGCATGCGGAGTTAGACCTACAAAGATCAAAACGCTATATCTTCTTTCTTCCTTCTCTGGCGACTTGCTCTCCCATCAATTTTGGCCGAGTCACGACCGGCGTTTCAAAGAATCATTGAATCATTGTGAGGAATACAGGGATTTAATAGATCCCCAAGTACTTTTAGACGTCGCCACATAATCATCAGGGAATACTGATTGTCCAATATTGCCGGTAATTCTACAGTTTTGATTGCATGGCTCGTGAAAATCGGTAAAATATCCCATATATGTATAATTCCCCCATAAGATATAGGAAGCGCCCGCAAGGAATGAAAGTTCCATGTACGCAGTGCGACACATCAGAATCTCGCCGTAAGTATCTCCTGCGCAAGTCTCATTTAGCGGGCAAGGCGTTACATATAGATTATAGAATTCGCCAAAGCTACATTCCTGAGGTTGCCCGCAGATAGGAACCGATGGTGGCGATACACGCACAGTAATTGTATCAGCGTTCGTCCCAACTCTTGTCACTACACAAATTGCTTGAGACATGGCTGGCCACGGAAGTGCTAACGCAGCGACACAGGAGACTATGGTTGCAAGCGACACCATGCTTTTCAGCTTCATGTTTCCCATCCTCCAGTATGAGCATTGTGCTCTGTTGCGCTCTTCAATACTAATAGGTCTAACGTCGGCATCAGCTGCGGCCGCGCCCGCCTCCCCGGCGGGCCGGCGCGCCGCGTGCTCCGCAGGCGGCGTGACGGCAGCGGCCGTCAGCTGCATGCGGAGTTGGGCGGCGCTTGATCATCCTTGCTTGCCCCCTACCGTTACATTCTCGTTCCAGACCTCATATATGAATCTCCATGCCCCGTCCGCCTGACGCTTCAATACCATGAGCCATTTCACGCTGTACTTCTCCGGCGATCCCCCAGCCCTCGGTGTAGTGGTCCCGGCGTCCCATCCACTTGCCACAGCAAGATCTCCCGATACGCGAACATCTTCCACCACAGTTGTGTCCACATGTTCATCGTTCGCCTCGGCGTCTTTCATATATCCCAGCAGAATGGCTTCCCTTCCTTTGCAAACCGGAGAATTCGGGGCCATCAGAACCGCATCTTCTGCGTAGAACGTTGATATCAGAGATTCGTATTCTCCCGCGTTGTAAAGCTGTATCCACTGATCCAACGCGGTTCTGACGGCTCGTGTGTCCGCTTCCATGCTTGCTGCTGGCACATTGGAATCTCGTGCACCGTGCTGGGTGCAGGAAAAAGCAACACAAAGCAGCAGAACCAGAACTGTCGGTATAGCTCGACCGTACATTGTCCTCCCTCACTTGCAGACGAGTTGCCTGCCGCGTTCATGAACCATCGAAACGGCCGTCCAACTTGATATATGCAG
>Ga0315286_10002426_pt1 | contig 17402 bp, 20 predicted proteins | sample YL17G10_0_MG_FD_205038 | JGI IMG/M metagenome (GOLD analysis project Ga0315286, IMG submission 205038) | Sediment microbial communities from Yellowstone Lake, YNP, Wyoming, USA - YL17G10_0 | ecosystem: Environmental > Aquatic > Freshwater > Lake > Sediment | place: USA: Wyoming | collected...
TCCGGGTAGATCATCAGGTTCTCGTAAACTTCCATCCCGACGCCGCTCGCGTTGGCGATCTCGAAGAGCCCGCCGATGACCCCGCCCTCGGTCGCGTCGTGCATGGCCGTGACCCCGCCTGCCTTCATGGCCGCGAGCGCGTCCTCGACCACCGTGATCTTCTTGCAGAGGGCCTTGGCTTTCCGGATGAGCGATTTCGGGTATTTCTTCGTGAGCTCCTTCTCGCGCAGGACCGAGAGCAGCCCCGTGGTCTCGATGGCCGGCCCCTTAGTCAGGATGACGGCGTTCCCGGGCCGGGCGCCAGCCGGAGTCACGTAGCTCCCCTTTTTAGCGAAGGCAAAGACCGTGATCCCGCCGATCATGGGCGCCGTGAGCCCAGGATAGTAGCCCGTGTGCCCGCCGACGATGGCGATGCCCAGCTCCACGGCCGTCTTGTGGATGGAATCCAAGATCGTCTTGAGGTCTTTCGTGCTCGTCTCGGGCGGCAGGAGGAGCGAATAGGTCATATAACGGGGCTTGACGCCCATGACGGCGACGTCGCTCGCCCCGATGTGGACGGTGAACCAGCCGAACGTCCGGAGCGGCAGCATGGGCATGGTGAAGATCGGGTCCTCCGCGATGACCAGGACCTTCCCTCCCCCGACATCCACGACCCCCGCGTCCACCCCCGTCATCGGCGGTACGAGGATCGTCTTGTCTTTCTTTCCCAGCCTGTCGAGCAGAAAACGGCTGAACGTCTCGTAGTCGATCTTGCCTATCTTCATAAATCCTTCCGCTCTTTCCTATTGTAGTCGCGAGCTTCCGTTCGCGCAAGATAGGCTTTGGCCCAAGCCTCGTGCCGAAGCCTGAGACTTCAAGATCCCATGAATAACGTCAAGCCTCGAAGATGAATCCTTTTTCTCTGAACAGCTTCAAGCACGCCGCCACGACGTCCGAATCGTATAAAACGCCCTTGTTTTTATTTATTTCTTCCAAAGCCGCCTCGATCCCCAGGGCTGGACGGTAAGGCCGATGGGAGGCCATGGCTTCCACCGTGTCGGACACGGCAAGAATCCGCGCCTCCAGGAGGATCGCGTCCCCATTGAGTCCTCGGGGATAGCCGGACCCGTTCATCCGCTCATGATGCTGGTAAACGATCTCCGCCAAGGGCCATGAGGACTCCACTTCTTTTAGAATCTCGTATCCTTTTTGAGCGTGAGCTTTCACCAATTCGTATTCCACCGGGGTCAGCCGGGTTGGTTTGCTCAAGACTTCCGACGGAGTGGAGATCTTGCCGATGTCGTGGATTTTTCCGGCCATGCGGAGGCCTTCGATTTTTTCGGGGGGGAAACCCATCTCGCCGGCAATCGCTTCGGCTAGAATGGTCGTCCGGCGCTGATGCCCCGCCGTGTAGGGGTCTCTCGCCTCGACCGTCATGCCCAGCACCTGAATCGTCGCCGTGATCGCCTGACTTAAACGCTGATTCGTTTCCAGGAGATATTTCTCCGCCCGCTTGCGCTCCTGGAGAAGGTTCCATTCGCGCAGGGCGCGTTCGACCGTGCGGGGCATGGCGGCGAAGGCCTCAGAGGACTTCGCGACATAGTCGATCGCGCCCGCCTTCATCGCCTCCACCGCGACTCGCTCATCGCCGTGGCCGGTCATGATCAGAATGGGGAATTGGCCGGCCTCCGGCGGCGATGTCAGAATATCCACGGCATTCCCGTCCTGCAACTGGAGATCTACGATAGCGATATCCGGTGGTTGCACGGCCGCGAGCGCCTGGTACTCCCGCAGGGTCCGCGCAACCTGGACTTCGGCCTTCATGCCGGAATCCAGGAAAGCCCGCTGAACGGCTTCGGCGTGCGCCGGATTGTCTTCGACGAGCAGGATGGTGACAAGCTCTTCTTGGCTCATCATTGATCTCCGGTGCTCAGCTAGCCTTTGCGCTCATAGGATTCCACTTCCAACTCGTCGTTTAGCTTGACCAGATAAATGTTCCTGTCCCGGACCCGGGTGGGGAGCCCCAGGGACTTGATAAATGAGCTTTCCTCATAGACTTCCGCCTCGGCTTCCCAGCCATCGCCGACCTTGGTCGTTTTGATCAACTTGACATCCTTGGCTCCAAGGGTCTTTTTCAAAAACTCGCCGACGGCTTTCCCGGCATCGTTGATATCGGCCATGTTCACTCCTCCTCCTTCGCTTTTCGGATAGCGTCTAATCGTTCTAAGAGTTCTGTTTCCCTGGCTTGATAATCCTCTTCGCTCATGGGCTCCAATTCATATTCATGTTTGAACTGCAACTCCAGAAGCTTCTCTTTGATAAGCTCCTCATCGAAGAGCTCCCTGTCGACGATCTCGTTGATCTTTCGGCCGAGCCAAATCAGGCCATGTAACGGCGCCAGCAATATATCATCCAGGAGAAACATCTTTTTTAGTAATTTCCCGTTTCAATCACCAGGTTCACAAAATTGAATGGCGGTAACGTGCCCACATACTTGAATCGAATTTTCTCAACATATTTCTCGGCCAGCTCATTGACCTTTCGGTCAAATTCTTCTTCTCGACGTCTTTCCACCAGAAAGGCGGCCTTGATGATCATCATCTCCCCGTAGTTGTCATTGACCTTCACATCGCAGGACAGGGCCGTCAACGTATCGAGTATCTCCTCCTTATGAATCTCCCTCTCTTTTTGCAAAGCCGCTTCCACCCTCCGGCCGATTTCCATGAGCGGACCGCGGTTCTTCTCGGGGGGGAGGCCGGCAATTCTTTCTTTGAACGCCCTGATATCTCGATATTTCTCCATAATGTCTTTATAGATGACGTCCTCTTTAAATATCGCGATGACGCTCAGTTCCGTTTTTCCGGCCATCGTCTTCAATAATTCCGTAAATCGATCGTGTTCTTTCTCCAGGATCTTGGCTATTTTTTCTTCACCCTCCGCAATCGTGGAGAACCTGACCGGCAAAACCTCGTATTCCTTCATGACCTCCTCAATGGCCTTTTCGTGCGCGATCATGTTTTCTCTGGAGAGGGCATATTTTATGATCGGAGAATCGCTCACGACCGCGGCGATATCGTCAAAACAGATCGTGGTCAGCTCGGCGCCTTGGGCGCCGATGCCGAAGGGGCCGAAAGCCCGCGGCCGGCCGGACCCAATAATGCAGTAGATGTATTTGCCGGTCACTTTTCCCACTCTTCCGGATAGATCGCCACGTTGACGAAATTAAAGACCGGCAAAGGTCCGGCGTAGTAAAACTTTATCCGGCTTTGATAGCGAGCCGTCAGCTCCTCCATGATGTTGTCGAATTCTTTTTCCCGGCCCTTGTCGACTAGAAACGCGGCGTTCATGAACATCTCGCCGCCGATTGTCTTATTAATTTTAAAGTCAAAGGCGATTTTTCGGAGGGTCTCGGTCACCCTTTCCTGCTCTCTTTCTTTTTTCCTAGTCAACGCCTCTTCAACCAGCTTCCCCAATTCAATTTTGGCCCCGATACTCTTCTTCCCTTTCGCGCTCAGGATCTCCCCCTGAGCCCTCTTAATATCCTTGTTTTCACGGGTCAATTCTTTATAAATCGTCTTCATGTCCTTCCACAACCCTTTGACGCCCAATTCGATCTTATGGTCCATGTCTCTCAGAAGATTCTTGAATTCCCGTGATCTTCTGTCGAGGAGATTGCGGATTTCATCGGCGCTCGAAGCGATCGTCCCGAACCTCACCGGAAGCACGCTGTCAAACTCCTTCATCACCGTTTCGATGACCCTTTCATGGGCGATCAGATTATCCCGGCTGACCGTGAATTTCGTTAGCGGGTGGCTGCTGACCACCATGCACAGGTCGTTGTAGCCGATTGTCAGAACCTCGCCTCTGGAGCCGATTCCGTTCGGACCAAAATTCCTATCTTGGGCCGAGCCGATGATGCAGTAGATATAATGGCCGTCTTTTTCCATGGGGGGTGACCTCTGATTCAAGCCGGAGAGCCGAGAACTTTTATCCATATGGCATTCTCGGCAAATTCGACCTCCTCGAAAGAACAGAAATCCTTCCGACAATATTCGCATAACAGGTTATAGGCCTGGGTGATCTCATCAAATTCTTTTTCCATGCCTGGGGCATGGGGGTTTCTGTCCGGATGAGATAAAAAAGCCATGGCCTTATGAGCATTTATTATCTCGCCTCGGGTCGCCTTTTCCTTGAGAAGCCCGAGTTTCTTCCTGGCCCGATCGATTTCCTCGAAGTGGAATTTATTGGTTTCGAGCGTATAATAACTATACGGCGGAAGCGGGCCGACGCATCTGAAATTCAGTTTATCCTGCATGCTCTTATTGATCTCTTCGACCTTTTCCTCGAAGTCTTTATGCCTGGCCCTCGTGATCAAAAAAGCGGCGTTCATCACCATCTGATCATCCATCAGTTCATGGATCCGCGCGTCTTCGCTGACGGCCTGGAGACGATCCAGAATTTCCCGAGAAACTCCGGCTCTTTTTTCATCCAGGGCTTTCTTAATCATGAGTCCTATCTTTATCTGCTCATCCACGGTCGCTCCCCGGGGCCGGCTCTGGAGCCTTTCTTTGAATTCCTTGATTTCCTTTTCTTCGCCCACGTCTTTGATCGTGGAGTTGAAATGACTCCACGTCGCGACGACATCGATTTCAATTTTGTCCGCTATCCTCTCCATGATCTCTTTCATGAGGGAATATCCCTTATGCAGAATAGCTTTGACTTCATTTTCATCTTGAGCATAGGTGCCCAATTTCATGGGAATTACGGTCGCCCCCCCGGCCATGATTCTTTCGATGACCATTTGATGGCCGATGAGCAGCCTCGCCAAGGTCTCCTTGGACCTGGGGAGAGAACCGGCGCCATTGGAGTCCCTGACCAGGGCCGATAGGTCTTGATGAGGAATCGTATACACGGCCGTAGGGGATTCGCCCCCGTCCGATAAAAAAGCCTTCGGGATCGTCAGCTGGAGATGGGAATTGGAATTCAAGATACCGTAAATATATTTCCCGTTTTCAGCCATGAGCCTTCCTCTGCGCCATTATTTTCAAGGCTTCCTGGAAATGTCTTTTCGAGATCCTAATTTCCGCCTTATGATTCTTGGTTTTTGATTTTTGATTTTCAATATATTCCCTGATCGCGAGCATGGCGGCTTTTCGGCAGACGAATTCAATATCGGCGCCGACATGGCCTTCGCTTTCTTCGGCCATTTTTTTCAAATCCACATCCTTATCCAGCGGTTTATTCCTGGTATGGATCTTCCATATCTCTTCTCTGGCTCCGCCATCCGGCTTGGGCAATTCCAGCAAAAGGTCAAATCGGCCGCTCCTTAAAAGAGCCGGGTCGATCAAGTCCAATCGATTGGTCGCGGCCAGGACGACGACGCCTTTCAGTTCCTCGATACCATCCATCTCCGTCAGGAATTGGCTGATCACCCGTTCCGTGACATGGGCATCCGTCGAACTCGAGCCGCGTCTGGGAACAACGCTGTCTATCTCGTCAAAAAACAAGATCGTGGGCGAGGCCTGTTTGGCCGTTTTGAAGATCTCGCGGATCGCCCTTTCGCTTTCTCCGACATACTTGGAAATAAGAGAAGGTCCTTTGACGGAGATGAAGTTGACCCCGCTTTCCGTGGCCACGGCCTTGGCCAGGAGCGTCTTTCCCGTGCCGGGAATTCCATAGAGAAGCATCCCCTTGGGCGGGTTCGTGCCGGCCTTATTAAATATCTCGGAATATTTGAGGGGCCATTCGACCGCTTCTTTCAGCTCTTCTTTGATGGCCTCGAGACCGCCGACGTCACTCCATTTGACATCCGGAACCTCGACAAAGACCTCGCGGATGGCCGAAGGCTCGACTTCTTTCAACGCCTCCAGGAAGTTGTCCATGACCACTTCCAGGTTCGTCAATATCTCATAAGGGATTTCGGCCATTTCAAAATCGATCTTGGGAAGGATCTTTCTTAATGCCGACATCGCGGCTTCCCGCGCCAAGGCCTCCAAATCCGCGCCGACGAAGCCGTGAGTGATCTCCGCCAGTTTTTCGAGACGGATGTCGTCCGCGAGCGGCATCCCCCGGGTGTGGATGCCGAGAATTTCCAGTCTCCCGTTTTTGTCGGGGATGGGGATCGATATTTCCCTGTCGAATCGGCCGGGCCTTCTCAACGCGGGATCGATGGTGTTGGGGATGTTCGTCGCCCCGATGACGATGATCTGGCCTCTCGATTCCAACCCGTCGAGGAGAGATAAAAGCTGCGCCACGACACGCCTCTCCACCTGTTTCTCTCCGCCCATCTCTTCTCTCTTGGGGGCGATCGCGTCAATCTCATCGATAAAGATTATGGCGGGGGCATGGGCTTGCGCGTCCTCGAAGAGACTTCTCAGGCGGGCTTCGCTTTCGCCGTAAAATTTGCCCATGATCTCGGGGCCCGAAATGTGGGTGAAGTACGCGTCCGTCTCGTTGGCGACCGCCCGGGCAATCAGAGTTTTCCCCGTGCCGGGAGGCCCATAGAGGAAGACGCCCTTGGGGGCCTCGATCCCCAGCCGTTCGAACACCTGGGGGTATTTTAAAGGAAGCTCGATCATCTCCCGGATCCTTTGAATTTGCGAACCGAGTCCGCCGATATCCTCATAAGAAATCCGGGCCGCTTTTGCCTCCCCTTTTTTCTTCGTCTCCATTCTTATTAAGGTCGCGGCGCTGATCAACACGACACCGTCGGGGACCGTGTCCACGACCTTGAAATCGCACGACCGGGCGCCAAACAGTGACGCCCGAATACGGTCGCCCGACGTCACCGGAAGCCCCTCCATGAGAGACCCGATATATTTCGTGTCGCTGTCTTTCTGCAGGAGACCGGACATCGTAAGGGGCGAGAGAGTGATTTTTCCGGCGGGTCGAGAGGGAATTCCATGAATTCTGACCTTCTCGTCCAGCCCGATTTGGGCGTTTTCTCTCAACAGGCCGTCGATCTGGATGATCTTTTTGCCTCTCTCTTCGGCGTAACAAGGCATGATTTTGGCAGGGGTCTTTCTTTTGCCGTTGATTTCTACGATATCGCCCACCGCCAACCCGAGCTCTTTCATATCTTCCGGATCGATCCTGGCGATCGCCCGACCCACATCTTTCGATAACGCTTCCTGCACTTTCAAGGCGAGCGTTATTTCATCTATCTTCGGGATCATTTTTTTATTCTGACTTCCAAGACACCGTTCTTGTAATTCGATGTCAGGGTGTCCGGTCTGACCTTGGTGGGGAGGAGAACTTCTTTATAATAGTTTCGATGGCCATTCACGGCCTTGATCGTCAGGATATCTCCTTTTAAATCTATGGAGATGCCTTCTTCGCTGATGCCCGGCATCTCGGCCATCACCACGACTTCTCCTTTCTCGTCGAAGACATCGGTGATGGGCTCTCTTTCTTCTTCGATCTTTGGTCCTTTGGGAGTCTTCTTAATATTGCCGAAGGATTCAACAACGGGTTTTCCGCCGACGGCGCTCTTGATGGAAAAGCCAAAGACCCCCTTCATTCCTTTTTTCAAATGGCCGAGGTCGATCTCGCCTTCCTTATTGACTTCTCCGCCTTTCTCTTTCAATTCCGCGGCCAAATCCATCAGTTTTTCTAGTCCCTTGAATATCCCTCCCAAGCCCAGTGTCCCCAGCCCGAAATCAACATCCAAACCTTCTTTGCTCGTTTTCTTTTTTTCTTCGACCACGATGACCCTCCTTTTATACCGCGATGATTTTGCCTTTCACAATTATCCGGCCCTTATTTATTCTTGGCCACGACCCCTTTCCCCCGGCATATTAAACAGGGAAGGCTCTCTCCTTGTCCTCTGCCCCTTCCCCGACAGCCGGGACACGCCTCGACATTCCGGCTCGGCAGGTCTGCGACCCCCCGGCCATGACAGGCTGAGCAGGTCAAGGCGGAATTGATGAGCGATTTCCCCGAGCCATGACAATAAGCGCAGATGACGGCCGGAGGCTGAATTCTTATGGTTCCGGCGCCCAAACACACCGTGCACTTCGTGTTTTTCTTCGAAGGCGAAGATCCTCGACCGGCACAGAAAGCGCATCTGTAAATGTATTTATCTAAGACTTCCCCTCTCTTTCCCGCGCTATGACTTTTAAAATCAAACGTCTTCCAGGACATCAGGTCAGCGCTTTCATGGAGTCTTAGTATGTCATCGCCATGGTCTTCCAGCCCTTTTTATGATGGCTTTTGGGTGCGCCGGGAGTTGCCCGTTTTCCCCGGATCTCCTCCTCCTTGAGTTTTTTTATCTCGACGGCGATCTCATCGAGCCTTCTTTGCATGTTCATTTTTCTTTTATCGATAATGAACATTTCTTTCTCCAACCTGTCTCTTTCCTTTCCCAGGATGAAGATACCCAAGTAGGTTGCGTTCTGTGACCGGGGCATGGATCTCTTTTTAGAGCCTTGCAGAGTCCTCGTTTCGCTTAATCCTTTTATCTCCGTGACTCCTCTGACCATTCTTTTCCCTCCTCAGCGACCTTGATAATACTGAAGTCTAAACGACGGCGGTTTCCGATATCCCGGCGGTTTCTTTCTTGATGTTCTTCTCCCTCTTTCCGCTCGGGAGCTTTCCGAGTTCCTTCTGCACGATCTCCTTGACAATTTCTTTGACCCTGGTCTGATTCGTCTTTGAGCCGACCCGGCTCGTCTCCGAGGCCAGGATGTCCTGGCACATTCTCAAAAACCCCGCGGAATGAGAAGGAGTCATGTTCTGAACCTTGAGGGTCTTGGCGATCATGATGCAGCCGCGAACGGTGGGCGCAAACTCCGACTTTCCGGAGTCTCGGAGCCCCCGGACGATATTGACGATGAGCTCCACGTTGGCTCTCGAAAGCTTGGACTTGGCCTGGGTAATGGCCACCTCCGTTTCATAGTCGAAGTGGTCCACGTCCATCGTGATCATCCGGTCCCTCAAGGCATCCTGGCTCCTATGGACCCCGGCATATTCTTCGGGGTTGGAAGTAAAAATGGCCGTAAAGTTCGGGTCAACCCTTAAGTACGGCTCCTCACCGCCGCGCCCCACCGGCAAATCCATCATCTTCTCCTGTAAAATGGAAAGGAGAATGTTATTCGCCTCGGGCCGCGAGCGGGTGAACTCATCATAGACCAAGGTGAACCCATACTTGCAGGCGACCGTCAGGCGATTGTCGACCCAGCGTTTAACCATGTCTTCTTCCATCTTCAAAACCCGGGAGACAAAGCGGTCCACGACCTTCCTGATCCGATAGCCGTACTCGCCGCCGACCAGATCTGAGGTGGTGAATTCCTCATCTCCGTGAAGCATGACCACGGGCCTGTTGATTTTACTCGCGAGATGCAAGGCCAGGGTCGTTTTTCCCGTGCCCGAGACTCCCCTGAAATGCACCGGAAAGCCGGCCTTAACATAGGAAAGCGCCCTCTGGGTGATATCCTTGACATACTTTGTTTCCACAAAGTCCGGCAAAGGGCTCGGTTCTAAGACCGTGGTCATCTCATCTATCATTTCTATCGCCTCCTCTATTTTGTTGAAGACCTAGCTTTGTCTTTACTCAACTTGGCCCCGCAATCGGGGCAACACTTGTATTCGCCGGCATACATATACCGCCGGCTCTTTCCGCAGTCCGGACACGTGATAGCGAGAGAAGGATCCGCTCATCTCTTCACCTCTTCTTTACTCTTTTATGGCCAAGACCCCTTTGCCTCCGCATTTAAGGCAAGGCAAGCCGCTCTCCATTTCCGCGCCCGTGCCCCCACATTTCAGACACTCTTCGGTTGATCCTTCAACCGTCACCATGCCTTTGCCGAGGCAAACCGTGCAGGTAATCCGGGTGTGGGGGTAGGCCCCCGTGGCTTTACAAAAAGGGCATGGAATCGCCGGCTCCATAACCTCAACCTTGCCTCGTCCACCACAGACCTGGCAGGCGGCGATCTCAGACAGCAGACGAAACGGGTCTTTCCCTGCGCCTTTACAAAAAGCGCAATTTACGGTGATCTTACTCATATTCTCACCCCGCGGGTCGCCGCGGCCTTTCCCGCTTATTTCTTCTTGCCTTTGCCTTTTATTTTGCCTTTACCGGCTTTGCCGGCCCCAGGCTTTCCCACGGCCTCTTCGACTGTTTTTACTTCCGATTTGGCTTCCACTTCAACCGGCCCAACTCCTCTTTTCTTGGCCATCACAGCCGCCATGGCCTGCCAATGATCCGCCATCTTTTCTCTTTCATCATGGAACGCACCCAACAGCTCCCGAGTCCCGTTGACGATATCTGCGACATATTTCGCCAAGTCTTTCTTCAGCTCATCGCTCATCTCCGCGTGAGCATCGGAAAATTCCCGGAGCTTGTTTTTCACGTAAGTCTCGATGTCACTGGTGTTTTTCCTAAGACTCGCTTTAAGAGCAGCCGCCATATCTTTGTGCTCTTTCTGAAATCCTTTGAGCAGGTTGCCTACATTTTTTGTCAGGTCGGCCATAAATTTAGCTAGGTCCCTGGCCTGCCCGGCGGACATCTCCTTATGCTTTGCCTGAAATCCTTTGAGCATGTTGCCTACTTTTTTTGTCAGGTCGGCCGCAAAACCCGCTAAGTCCTTGGCCTGCGCGGCGGACATTTCCTTATGCTCTGCATTAAAGCCTTTGAGCATGGTGTGAGTATTCTTGGCTGATGCTTGAGTCTCTTTGACAATCGTTCCGATGGTCTTGATCCTGGCATCATGAGAGGTTGCAATGTCCTCACTGAGTCTTTTGACATCATCCGCAATGCCCATTTTTTCCTCCTTGAATTCCGCTATTTATCGATCGAGGAGCGGTCAACCTTTTTTCGCCGGCTTTCTTCCCGGTTTCCCTTTTTTGGGCTTATCGACGGTTTTTTCGACCGTTTTCACGTCCGCCCCTGCTTTCACTTCAACCGGCCCAGCTCCTCTTTTCTTGGCCATCGCAGCCGCCATGGCCTGCCAATGATCCGCCATCTTTACTCTTTCATCATGGAACGCACCCAACCGCTCCCGGGTCCCGTTGACGATATCCGAAACGTATTTCGTCAGATCTTTCTTCAGCTCAGCGCTCATGTCCGCGTGAGCATCGGAAAATTCCCGAAGCTTGTTTTTCACATACGTCTCGATGTCCCGGGTGTTTTTCTCAAGACTCGCTTTAAGAGAAGCCGCCATATCTTTATGCTCCGAGCTGAATCCTTTGAGCATGCTGCCGACATTTTTTGTCAGGTCGGCCGCAAAACCCGCTAAGTCCTTGGCCTGCGCGGCGGACATTTCCTTGTGCTCTGTGTTAAAGCCTTTGATCATGGTGTGAGTATTCTTGGCTAATGTTTGAGTCTCCTTGACAATCGTTCCGATGGCCTTGATCCTGGCATTATAAGAGGCCACAATGTCCTCACTGAGATTTTTGACATCGTCCGCAATTCCCATTTTGTTTCTCCTTTTTATTCAAGATCGCATTTTCAGCATCTATCTTAACGGTCCATCCGGAGACCGGCTCTTGCTTGAGTCATCTTCTTTTGCATATCCTGCCAGTTCTTGGCCCTGGCGGATCTTTCTTTTAGGAGCTCATCCAGCATGTCGCGAACATCTCTCCTTCGTTCTCCCTGGCCGGCGATACGCTCTTGTCGCCGCGTCTGGAATTCCTCAAGCATTCTTTTAAGGTCCTTGATCCGAAGTTCTCTGCCCTTGGCTAAAAGCTCTTTGAGCGTTCGGGCCAATTCTTGTTGTTGTTTTTGAAATTCCTTCAGCTCTGAAGTCACTTCATTTTTTCTCTCGTCTTGCTTGGCCAGCATCTCCTGGATCAAGGCCTGAAATTCTTTGACCCTTTGGGCCTCGCCCCCGGCCAGGGCGTCTTTGAACTTCGCCAGGTTATCCCCCAACGTGTGAATCATCTCCCTCTGTTCGGCCAGGTACCCGTTCAATCCTTCCCGGACTTGTCTTTCTCTTTCTTCCTGGGCGGAAAGGATGCCCTGCATCATCCGGTCGAAATCTTTTCTTCTCAGGGATTCGTTTTTAGTGAGATTCTCCCGCAACTGGTCATTGATCTTCTCTCTCTCTTGTCTCGTGTCAAAAAAGGAATTCTGAAAGCCTTCGAGGATTTGGTGGGTCGTTTCGAAAAGAGATTCGATACTCCGGCTCCTCGTCTCATAAGAAGCAACGATGTTTTCGGCGATATCCTTCATGCCCTCGGCTAAAGACATTTCCGTATCATCTCCTTTCCTCGGAAAAAAAAGGATTCTTGGCGAACCATGCTTTTCTGCCGCTTTCGGCGGATGAAGGATGGCCCGGCAAGAATCCTTTCGGGTCCTTGGACTTCTTCCTTAAGCGGCTGTGGCAGTCAAACCGATTGCCTCAGCATACTTCAGGTACGTCTCCACCGACGCCACGACGACTCTCGCTTCAATGGCGAGGATCTCGATCCCAACCAGGGAGACTCGCACCCATGCGTCGACGACGACGCCCTTGTCCAGGATCCGGTCAATAACCTCAACCAGACTGGAGGATCCGATCGCTTTTTCTACGGCCATGTTATTTTCACCCTCTTTCAGTTCTGAATTCCGCTTTGTCGATCGAGGAGCGGTCAACCTCTTTGTCGCGACACGTTCTTTATCAGCAATATCCATGCCAAACCATAATTTCCAAATAGCGCTTTCGTATCCCGTTAATTGCATTATAATTATGTCCAGGTCATTCAAAAGGACAGGGATGTTTTGTCTGAGAAGGGACATAATTGGGACAAACATGAGATTAGGACGAGACAGAATTGTCTCCAGCTATGGTTGGGGGGTAAGTGAGGCTGTCCCTTGTCTTAGGATTCGGCGAGGGATGGCGTCGGGAGCGTCTGCTGGAGCGCCTTGCTGGGCGCTCTATCAGGCCTCGAATTCATTCTTCGGTAAACCGGACTGGCGGATGATGGATTGAAGTGTACCCATACGCAATTCGGCGTGGTTTGGCACCAGCACAGTGAGCGTTGTATCCGGGAGTCGCTTCTGCATCACGATATGACTGCCGCGCTGACGCACCTTAAGAAACCCGTGGCGCACAAGAATGGCGCAGACTTGTTTTCCGGAAAGAGCGCGAAGCTTACGACCCAACAGCAACCTCCACTCGTGTCACATATACCTCCTCATGCAAGCGGGTTTGAATCTCTTCCCGAGAGGCGGTATCGAAGAAGAGCTCAAGCGCTTCCCGAAGATTCACGAGAGCTTCTTCGATAGTGTCACCCTGGCTGGCAATGTCGAGCTCCGGGCAAAGCGACACATACCCTTTTCCTTCACGTTCGATAATTGCCGTAAGTTGCTTTTTCATGGTCTCAACTCCAAGTTCTTAAAACAAGGCTGCCCGTTTCTCAATTTCAAATATTACATGACGACAAGGGCAAACACAAGGACCGGCTTCCTAAGCTCGGCCGCCGCTGGGCCGTAATCTCCGACTTCCTTAGAAATAAAGGAGTCAAGTAAGGCTTCCCCAAATTATTCGCCTGAATTCAAGCAGGTTCCGGATCCCGCGAATGGGGCGCGGAAGCCTGGGAACACAGCCCACCCGGTAGTCCGGGCACTGAGCGATGACTTCCCGAACATATCTCTGTTCCTCATCTCGTTTCATGGAGCAAAAAGAGCAATCGTTGGGTGGGGTGACCATGTTGATCACGATCTGCCGGCAGGCGATCTTGAACCTGCTGAGGGCCTGGAGGAGTCGTTTCATTTCGACGACGCCCATGGCTTCCGGGATGGTGACGACGACGGTCTCGGTGTCGGCGGCATCGAGAAGTTGTTTTCGCAGCTTTTTTACCTGTTTAGAGTATTTCATCACCAAGCCCGCCACGGATCCCAGCCTGGCCATGCCCCGATACTTCAGGAGCGCCTTCATCGCGGCGCCCAACCAGTCCCTGGCGATATCGGGCATCTCGAGAAAGCGGATGAGGTGCCCCGTGGGGGCGGTATCCAGCACAAAGATATCGAACTCGCGCCCTTCCATCAGCTCCATGACCTCGATAAGGGCCATCACCTCGTCAATCCCCGGAGGGCTGAGGTCAAGAAGACGTTCCATCACTTCCTGGTCGAACTCCACCTTCACCTCGCCGCCGCCCGGAAAGGAGTTGAAGATCTCATCAATGGCCTCTCGATACCGGCGCGTGAAATCAACCAGAAGCTTCGGGGCATCGATCTCCTGGGCGGAGAGGTTGGGGATTCCTGCGATGGGGGTTATTTCCGTTCCGATCTTCCGGCCAAAGCTATCGGACAGCGAGTGGGCCGGGTCCGTGGAGAAGATCAAGACTTTCTTTTCGGGAAACCGGGAGGCGAGCTCGAGGGCCGTGGCGGCGGCCACAGAGCTCTTCCCGACGCCGCCCTTCCCGCCGATCAAGACGAGGCGGGCCGTCGGAAGGAGAAGGGTCGAACCGCACCGTAAAGCCTCCGACACCGCGGCGGGACCGGTCCCGGCCCGACCTTCATCGGCGGCCGGATGCGCGCCTGTCAAGGGACAGGCCTGGGCGGCGGAAATTGACACCCGGGCCTCGGCCGCCGAGAAAAAGCGGGCGAACCGTCTTAAGGACTCTACCCCGCGGACTTCACCAGGGAGCTGGGGGATTTTTATAATATTGAGGCCGGCAAACTCCCGCTGGATTCTGTCCAGCGACTCCGCCTGCTCAGACCGCCTTCCTTGGCAGAAAGGGCAGGGGGAGTCTTGTTCGACAACGTGGTTGACGACCAGGTTCCGGACCGGGATACGGAGCCTCTTCAGAGCGGCCACCAGGCGCTCGGACTCCGCCACGGCCATCTCTTCTGGGATGGTCACCACCACGAATTCCGTGGCGGCCGCGTCTTGAAGGAGTTGTTCGACCCGTTTGGCGTCCCCGGCCATGGTCACCAGCCATCGGTCGCAATCGTCCGGCAGATAGCGGCCGCGGGAAAAGGTCCTGGCCATAAATCGGTGTTTCTTCATCATCAGGTCCAGGATGCTCACCCACTGTTGCAGCAGACCGGGGAGTTCCAGCAGACGGATCGTGTGCCCGGTGGGGGCGGTGTCCATGATGATCGTGTCATATTGCCGGGCCCTGACCAGCTCCATGAGTTCGAGGATGGCCATGAACTCATCCATGCCCGGCAGAGAGAGATCGAGAAAACTCCGGATGTCCTCTTTATCGAAATACGTGCCCCGGTCGGCGATTTTAGCCAGAATAGGTCCATTTTTGAGCTTGAACTCGGCCAGCAAGCGTTCCGCGTCCGCCTCCCGGGCAAAAAGATTGTTGACTCCTTGGACAGGAACGACCCGATCGCCGATGTATTGGTCAAGGCTATCCCCGACGGAGTGAGCGGGATCGGTGGAGACTAGGAGTATTTTCTTGTTCGGGTTCCGTCTGGCGAGAACCAGAGCGCAGGCAACGGCCGAAGTGGTTTTCCCCACGCCCCCCTTCCCTCCAAAGAAGATAAACCGCAGATCTCGTTCCAAGAAACCGAGCCGCCCGTTCGTCATCTTCCAATCCTTCTTGGGGAGCTAATTCATTGCCCGTCGTGACCCGGGAATCTGTTCCAAGCCAGCCAGTAGGAGCACACGGCGTCCATCATCTTGTCGAACTTACCAAAATTCATCGGTTTCATCATGTAACTTCCAGCGCCCTGGACGTAGGCGGCATCGATGTCCGAATTGTCGTCGGATGTCGTAAGCATGACCATCGGGATCTGCTTGATGTCCTCGTTTTTTTTGATCCGTCGCAGCACCCCCAGCCCGTCCACTTTCGGTAAGCGCAGATCCAGAAGGATCAGGTCCGGCCGGGGACTGGTCTCGGGGTCGGCGTAGGCGCCCTTGCGAAAGAGAAAATCCAACGCCTCCTGTCCGTCTTTGACCAGGAAGAATCGGTTCGCTGCGGGGAAGTCTTTGAGCTTGCGCCGCACGATCTCGGCGTGCGCCGTGTCATCTTCGACCAGCAGGATATTGATCGGTTGTTTTTTGGCCATGGCTTTTCATCCGATCTTGGAAATAAGATATCCGCTCAAGTCCTCGAACCGCTTTATATTTTTATGATAAAAGGGAAGCAGAGATTGGTATTCTTTGATTTTCCGTGTTTCCTTGATTTCTTTGATTTTGATGTCCCGCGGGAGTCTCGGCCGGACATGGTGATAAGCGCCGATAAAAAGAATCCCTGTTTCGCCCTCTTTAAGGGTCTGATCTATTCTTTGGGCGATATATTCATCTCTTTGTTTTAAAAGCGTCTTCTTGGTTAACTTATAGATGATCAAGCCGAAGAGTTTCTCCGCGGTCGTTTTGGCCCGGATCATTTTCAGCAACCGGTCCCGCTCTTTCTTCACCAGGTTGAAGTCTTCCGTCTTCATCAATAGCGCCCCTCGGTGAAGGAGCTTGGAAACCAATTGATGATTTTTGCTGCCCGCTTTGTCGCCTTCCTGGATGATGTTCAATCCCACGTCCCCATCCGCGAACATGCCATCCTGGAATATCTTGGCGCCGGAAACATAGATCGAATCGAAATAAAGAAAGAGCGCGTCCCATAAACCGTCGATGGTCCTCAGATGATCTCTCCACATGTTTTCGCCGAAATTTTCAAGGCCCTTTCGATCGACATCTTTGGCCAGAGAGCCAAGGTCGGCGCTCGTGTGGATGATCGGAACATAAAGAAGAGTTCTCATTCGTTTCCCATGAGTTACGCTTCGCCTTTTAGTTTGTGGACCTCTTTCTCAAGTTTCTTGATTCTCTCCTCTCTCTCCGACTCCTGGGCTTTGGAGGAAAGATATGAATCCGTTTGCCACCAATTGATTCCCATCTCCATGGCCTTGTCCACCGAAGCAATCAAGAGCCTTATTTTGATGGTGAGCAGGTCAATGTCGGCTATTTGAATTTTGATGTCTCCGGCGATGACGATGCCCTTATCCAGGACCCTCTCCAAAATATCCGCAAGATTCGTGGCATTCGTGGCGTGTATCATTTGTTGTTGGGTCATGGGATTGTGCTCCTTTGTTTTATGACATCAAGTTCCCCAGCGGCCCTAAATCCAAATCCAGTTCTTCATCCTCAATGCCGAAGATCGCCTGAATCTCTTGGATCTTCTTCTTGACCGCTTTAAGACTCAACCCTAATTTTTGAATTTCAACCGGAGAAAGAGTCCCCCGCTTGACTCTCCGAAAAGCCTCTTTCTCCATGAGTTTCCTTATCAGTTCAACCAAGGTTAAAACCAATTTGGCCAAACCCTGCTCGGCCTTTTTGGGATGGTCCAGGTCGATGAGTTTTGGAATATTCTCCTCCGCTCTTTTGATCTCCCTTTGCAGTTTCTCAATATATGCCATGTCCTCCGGGGTCCATTCCTGGTTCGGAGTGCCGAAATTCTTGCCGGAGAGCTCTTCCGCCTTGGACACAGAGGTCAGAATCAGCCTTAACCCTAAATAAACAAGGTCGACATCCGCAACCCTGAGGACGAGATCGCCG